>Ga0207428_10004071_pt1 | contig 14012 bp, 10 predicted proteins | sample RhiMethybrSRZTD1_FD_187600 | JGI IMG/M metagenome (GOLD analysis project Ga0207428, IMG submission 187600) | Populus rhizosphere microbial communities from Tennessee, USA - Rhizosphere MetaG P. TD hybrid SRZTD1 (SPAdes) (version 3) | ecosystem: Host-associated > Plants > Roots > Rhizosphere >... | reverse complement strand
GAGTCGCCGCCATCGCCAGGCCAGTGTCCAGTCTTGAGGCAGCGCTCCGACGCCGGACTTCGCGGCCTCGCGTTCGATCCTGGACGCCCATTTTGGCGCCACGCTATGAAGTCTCTTCAACAAATGTTCAAGTCTCACCACGCCTGGGCGGAGACCCGCAAGGCGCGTCGCTTCTTCATACGCCTTCTTGTAATCCTCGCTGGAACGGTCTTTGATCGCGGCGGCAAATTGCGCCCAGAGCGGATGAGCGTCCTGCTTTTTAGCTTCGCCGCTGAGTTGCTTCTGGAGTTGCAGAAGGTAATCGGTCAATCGATGCTCGTCTATCGCCGCCACCTGCCCCTGCAATGTTTCCAGGTGTTCCCCCAGGCAGGCCCCTTTATGAAAGGTCTGTTTGTGGGACGGGCATCCCAGTGAAGTCAGGGCGGTTCCGACTTGAGTGAGGTGGTTGTCTATCCACTCCACCACGGCGCGGAAGTCTTTCAGCCGAGACTCGACGTCGGCCAACGGCATCAACGCCTCGGGGTCTCGCCCCGGACCGTCCACGTTTCGAATGCCTTGATCCCATCGAAGCTCGAATTTCTTGAGATAATCTTCGTAAGAGAAACGCGCCCAGAGCAAATCTATTCTTTGGAGCGTCGTGAGTTTCTTTCCGTCGATCCTGACCGCGTCGAAGAGCTGTTTCGCCGGCTGAGAAAGCAAGAGACGCGTAAGCGCGCTGGAAGGATTCTTCCCTTTCTCGACGTTCACCCGCAACTCTTCCAGAGCGGCGTCACGGTCAAAATCCGGAGGCAGATCGGCGATGGTTATCTCAAATCCCTGAATCTCCTGGAATGAGGGGAAGGCGCATTCGTAAAGTTCCGTGCAGGCTTGCAGGAATTCGCGCCAGAAAGAATTTTGACTCTCTCCCGACACCATCAAATTGAGGAGTCGCAGACGCCATTCTGAATCGAGCCGCTTCCAGTCGGTGAGCGCGGGTTCGAGGATGGAGAGCGCCTTGATGATCTCTTCCGGTTGCGCTTCGCGTAGTGGCGGGGGCCAATCGGCTCGTAAATCTTCCGTCTCGACGGCGCGGGCGGAAGCGAAACGCAGGTCGTCAAAGACTTTCGAAATATTTCCGGTCGATTGAATCCTCGCCGGATCGGGAAGGTATTGAAGGCAAGCCTGCCTGTCTTGCGGCGAGATGCCGCCCAGCAGCGCGCATAATTCCTTCAACTCTCCGACCGAAAGCGGAGGCTCGGTTTCTGGGGCGAGCCTGTCCGGCAACCAAGAGTGATTTCTATCGCCATGCGAACATTCTTTGGCGGCCTGGTGCGCAGTGACTTCGGCGCCGCCGATCGTGATCTTGCAGGAGTCGAGTTCGGCCCAATCCCTTATCTGTTGATGCAGTCTCGATTGTTCGTCGCGGACGGTTTTCAGCTCAGAGCCTATGTGCCGGATCCTCTCTTCGGGCTCGCGGCTGTTTCTCAAGGCCAGCCGTTTGCCGATCTCGACGACGGAATCGTTGAGCTGTTTCTTCGATTCCGCGTCACTGCCCAACTGGCTGACACAGAGACTTCTGATCTCCGGCGGTATGAGATCTCGCAGCACCTTCAAGGCATTCTCCGTCTGGCTGGTGACGAGTACGCGCTTCCCTCGCGCGAGCAATGAACTGATGATGTTGGCGATTGTATGGCTTTTGCCGGTTCCGGGCGGGCCTTGTACCAGAACGCCGAAGCGTTCTTTCAACCTGTCCAGAATCTCTTTTTGCTGATCGTTATATTCGAGAGGGAAGAAAAGCTCGCCGTCATCGGCGCCGTCAACGAGGGCCGCGCCTTCCTCAAGATTCGGCGCCCCGCTGGCGCTTTGAAGGGCCGCGCCTTCCTCAAGATTTGGTGGCCCGCCGGCGCTTTGATCGGCGACCAGCGAACGAATGAATAGCGACAACTCGTCCCCGGCCAGAACCGAATCCGCTGTTTTTTGAGCGTCGTCTATCCAGAAATGGCGGGCGCGCTGTCGCACGAAAATTACCGGAGCGTTATAAATGGCGGGGATGGGAGACGCCGGCGGCTGCGCGATCATCGCGTTCTCGTAAAGATTCGTTTCTTCCACGGGTGCAGTGCTCAATAATCCCGTCACGGTCGTGGCGATGCCGCGCATCTGTTCGTGGTTCCAGACATCGGGCGGCGCTGCGCCCTCGTTTATTTTTGCGACGTGCTTCAGGAGCTTATCCTTGTTTGGATAATCGAGGTCTCGCAGGCATTCCAGATCGAACTGCGTCGTGCGGGATTGAGCCGGCCTGAGCGTGATCTTCCTGCGGTCAGGGTTGAATTCGAGGTCCAGCGGGGTCAGCAGGAGCGGATGATGGATTTTGATTCCAGCGCTGTAATTCCAGGCCAGGAAAAGATGTCCCCATAAAATTTCGATGCGGTCTCCTTCGACGCTGAGCCGCTGGTGCAGAGAGAAGAGTTGATCGTAAAGCTCATTCGCCTTGAACAACGGCAAAACCTGCTTTGCCCAAGGGTCCCAATGGTTTTCAAAGTAATTGTTCAACGCCGTCATGCGGGAGGGTTTATCTTCAAACCTTTCTTCCCCCTCGCGCGCTGGCGATGGTTTCGGCCTCCTGGCCGGATGTGAGGACGGCCCCACCCATTCTTTGAGAACCGGCGGCAATGGCGGAGGGTCGTCGTAGGAGCTTTTGTAGACCGCGAGCCAGGCGTCTTCGGCGACCGCCTCCGGCGTTTCGTTCGTTTCATTCGATTTATTTCCGCGATCGAATTCCTTTATTCTGCAATGCGAGCAGGGGATGAGATCGGCCTGACGCCAAAACAGGTCGTCATAGCCGGTCACTATGCGAGCCACGGGCAGATCGATTGCGTAAACTTTGCTGATGTATTCAAAAAGGTTGGCCGCTTTATCTTGCGCTGACATGAAAGAACCCCCTTCGGATTGGTGTGTGTCGCAAGGGGGATTATCAATAGGGGCCCTTGAAGATACTACTCAATGAACTCTACTTCAATAGACTTTTTGGTACAGTCAAATATCTCTTCTGTTGGCTGTGACTTCTAGACGCCATTTTTCTGTCCTGCATTTTTCTGCTCGGGTTTTGCTAGCAGGAAAATGCAGGACTCGATGTCAGAGTTTCCTTTTATGCGGACGGGGGCAACAGGTGACTACCGGTAGTGGTTGTGGTTGCGGTTGTGGTTGAGCTATGACTTCAACCACTTCCTCCTCATCCTCATCCTCGTCCTCGTCAGTGATAATCTTTATGACGATAACCTTTACTCCCCGGTTCCGGTTGCGCGGCGCTGATCGGTTCCAAACGAATTCCTGTTGGGAAATGGGTTGCGGTTGCGCGACTACCACCTGAGCCGGCTGCGGGTCGGTGACAGGCGCGGTCTGCTGGAAATCGGAAACGCCCGGCGTCAAACAGGCCGTGCACATATTCGGCAATGGCGACGGATCAGATAACAGAGCGAACGCGTTCATGCCGTAGAGATCACGGTTCACGCCGTCTCTGGCCATGAGTTTGGCGTCGTCTATCACCGCGCCCACATACGATTCCTTGCCGCGCGAGTAAACAAAGACCGTTTTAGACTTCAGGAATTCAGGATGTCCGGCCATCCCCTCGCCCCCCAAGACCGGGCCGGCCACGGCGTTCGCTTCACGGTTCAGATCGAGCTCGCCATCCTCAATATCTCTTATGGATTTGCGGTTCATGAAGATCAGCAGGTAATCGGCAGGCGAGCGTGCGGCTGGTGGGCCGAAGCCGTCGCTTCGCAACTTATAGAAAACAGGAGCGCTCCATCCGCCGGGCGTACGAACGGTGATTGCCCCATCGCCATGGCGATGGCCGCCGATGAAAGACAAATTGAAGACGCCTTTGAAGACGCCGATGGCGGCCGCGTCGCGTAACACATCCTGGGGAATCGTGTTCCGCGCGTCCGCAATATCGTGGAAGATCTTTGCCGCGTCCGCCCATCCTTCCAGCGCGTTATCCATGGCGCCGCCGTTCGAGGCGGCGCGCGAACTAAGGCTGGGCCGCGAGTAAGGTTGCGAGTAGGATTGCGGATAAGGTTGTGAATAAGGCTGCGGGTAAGGTTGATGATAGTCCTGCGCCGACGCCGTGATCGCCGCGAAACAGAATACGATTCCCGCACAAAGCGCGCTGATCACGCTTCGTCCAAACTTAGAATTCATTTCATCCCTCCAAATTCTCCTTATTCGGTGTCCATTTCAAGGTCGGGAATGTAGCGCAGTCGCTACAGGTCGGGAACCTGATGTGCGCGTAGTCGCCGCAACCGTTATGCCAGCCTGTTCGTAATTGCTTATGATGATCCGCAAATAATGATTCGCCCTCGGCGGGTAACAACACCAGGAGATCGAAATATGAAACCGATGACTATTGTCATTCTGATTGTCGTAATCTCATTGCTCGCCGCATCGCCGCCCCGCGGACGCGCGGTTCAGACGCGTAGTCTGCAAGAACAGGCGCTCGGCGCGCTCGCGCAGACCGACGGCCGGATCAAGCTCAAAGGTCTGCAAAAACCCGTCAATGTGTCGCGCGACGAATGGGGCATCGCTCACATATACGCCGAGACGCAAGACGACCTCTTCTTCGCTCAGGGCTTCGTCGCGGCGCAGGACCGCCTGTGGCAGATGGACCTTTGGCGTCGCGTCGGAGAAGGCAAATTGGCCGAGGTGTTAGGGCCGAGCGCTGTCGAGCGCGACCGCTTCGCGCGGTTGATTCGCTACCGGGGCGATATGAAGGCCGAGTACGAATCCTACGCCCCCGACGCGCGGCAGATCATCGAAGCCTTCGTACACGGCGTGAACGCGCAGATCGAAGCAAGTAAAGACCGATTGCCCATCGAATTTCAGCTTACGGGATCGAAACCCGAACCGTGGACTCCCGAAGTCTGCCTGACGCGAGTGGCCGGCTACGTGATGACGCGCAACGCTTCAACCGAAGTGTTACGCGCGCGACTTGTCCACGAGTTCGGCAAAGAGTTCGTTGACGAATGGATCGAAACCGAGCCGGAGCGAAAGATCGAAATGCCGGAAGGGCTCGATGTGGCGGGCATCGATTCGAGAATTCTCGCAGCGGCAAACTCCGCCAGCGGCCCCGTCACGTTCAATCCGAACGACGGCAGCAACAACTGGGTGATTGACGGAACGATGTCAGCAACCGGCAAACCGATTCTGGCCAATGACCCCCATCGAACAATCGCGCTGCCGAGTCTGCGCTATCTGGTTCACCTGGTCGGCCCGGGATGGAACGTTATCGGAGCGGGCGAACCTGCATTGCCAGGAGTCGCCGCCGGGCACAACGAACGGGTCGGCTTCGGCTTCACCATAGTCGGCATCGACCAGCAAGACCTCTATGTCGAAGACGTCAACCCGGCGAATCCGAACGAATACCGCTATCGCGGCAAATGGGAACCGATGCGCGTCGAACGCGAACAGATCAAGGTCAAAGGCGAAACGCAGCCGCGCGAAGTTGAATTGAAATTCACGACTCATGGCCCGGTCATCTACGAAGACAAAGCGCTTCACCGGGCTTACGCGCTGCGGTGGGTGGGCAGCGAGCCGGGCACAGCCGGCTATCTTGCTTCGCTCACGCTCAATCGGGTTCAGAACTGGAAAGAGTTTCTGAAGGCGATGGAGCGGTGGAAAGTCCCGTCGGAGAATCTGGTCTACGCCGACGTTGACGGGAACATCGGCTGGGTGGCGGCCGGAATGGCGCCGGTTCGCAAGGGCTGGTCGGGTTTGCTGCCCGTCCCGGGGGCCGAAGGTAAATACGAGTGGCAAGGTTTTCTGCCCGTTTCGGAGCTTCCACAATCATTCAACCCGTCGAAACATTTCATCGCCACAGCCAATCACAACATTTTGCCGTCAGGCTACAAACAGGAACTCGGATACGAGTGGGCCGATCCGATCCGGTTCTGGCGAATTTCCGAAGCGTTGAGTTCGGCGAAGGGCAAATTCAACGTAGCTGATTTTGAAAAATTGCAGCACGACGAGGCCTCGCTGCCCGCGCGCGAATTGACTGCCATGTTGCGTGAAGCGAAAGGCGCGAAGTCGGAATTGCGGCCTTTCGTCGAAATGCTGACATCTTGGGATTGTGGTCTCGGCAAGGATTCCGCCGCCGCCGCTCTATTTGAAATCTGGCTGAATAAGTTGACTCCCGCGGTCTTCAAACGACACATTCCCGAAGCCGCCTGGCGCGCCGTGGGCGGGCGGATTTCTCCGCTCAGGACAATTCACGCCTTGAAGAACCCGTCGCAGAGATGGTTCGGCGGAGAAGATGCCCGCGGCGGTCGCGACGCCGTATTGCTAACGAGCTTGGAAGAGGCCGTGAAAGAGGCGCGCGAACGGCTGGGCGACGATTCGTCGAAGTGGCGCTGGGGCAAATTGCACGTCGCGACGTTCACGCACGCGCTTTCGACAGACGCCGAACGCCGGGCGCTCTTCAATCTGCCTTCAGTCGAACGCGGCGGCGACGGGAATACGGTGAACAGCACAAGTGGGCCGAACTTCCGGCAAAGCCACGGCGCGTCGTTCCGCGAAATCCTGGACGTGAGCGATTGGGATCGGTCGGTGGCCACGAGCGTTCCTGGGCAATCGGGACAGCCGGGGAGCAAACATTACGGCGACCTGCTGCCGCTGTGGGCCAAAGGAAAATATTTCCCGTTGCTCTACAGCAAGCAGAAAGTCGAGGCGATGGCGAAACGGCGATTGACGCTCGAACCAGCGAGATAACAAGATCTCTTGATTCGTAATAGTTCATCGGTCGTCTCCGGTAGAATTCGTCTCCGCCTGTTTCGTATACTCACTTTGCGACGCGGCTGCCGGGTCTTCGGGCGAGACCGTGGTCTCGCCGCCCGTCCATCGCGGGTCGTAAGGACAATGGCGGCATCCCGATCCACAACAATAACCGCGCTTCAAATGGTAGTGGCGGGTGAAGACAACGAAACCGCCTTCCCAATAAAAGTCTTCATCTTCGACAAGCTCGCTCATTGTAATAACTTCATTGCTTCCGCCCTGTATGACGGATTACGTTTAATTGGCGGGTCATCATAAGTAGCCGGGCGTTGAAGTGGCAAGTCGTGTTTTATCAGCGCGGGCGCATAACATGCTAAGATGTGGGGTGAATTTAGTCCGCCCATGAGCTGGCCGGACTAAATCCACCCCACATCTTATGATCGAAGCATTGAGCCACCTTACGAGCAGGGACAAACTGGCGCTGGTGATTTTTGCCGGGCTTGTGGCCGCCTGTTCACTCTACTTCGCGTCGGGCGTACTGGTCAGTTACGTTTTTCGACCAGCCGAGGCTCTGGAGGTGGCGAAAGACGGGAAAGGATTCACGGTGCGCGTACTCGGGTTGCAGACTTTGGCATCGGCTGAACGGCAGAGCGCGGAGTTGCAGAGTCGGTACGGTGTGCCCGCCGAGATCGAGGCCGCCCCTACGGGGCAGAGTTTTCTGATCAAAGTCGGGCCGCTCGTGAAACTCTCCGACGCTGAGGCTCTTATGAATAAATTGCGCGCTTCACATAACGGCGTCGTCCGGATCGTCCGGAACTGTGGTCCCGAGATCAGCGATTGCGGCCAGGATCAGCAAGCTCCTTCGGTCGCGCCTTCCGATCCGCGCTCCAATCCGACTCAAGATGAGGAGCGGCAGTAACGCGGATGAGATCCAGTTTGTCGCTTTCCAGGTTTTCGCTCGCGTCCGACGGTCTGTTATGGCAATCGATGGCGGCTGTCGTCTCGGCCCTTCTGCTCCTTCTTTCGTTCCCGCCTTTTGAACTGAGTTTTCTCGCATGGGTGGCGCTCGCGCCTTTATTGAAGGTAATCGCGGGAGGCGTGACCACGCGTCGCGCGTTGTGGCTCGGATGGCTTGCCGGGCTCGAATTCACCTTCTTCGCCGATAACTGGGTCGCGCATTCGATGACGCATTTCGGCCAGATGCTGACGGCCGTCGCCTACGCCGTAACGATGCTGTGCTCGGCCATCCTGGCGATCTTCCCGGCGATCTTCGCGGCGGTGATGGCGAAACTCACTCGCAGATTCGGCTGGTGGGCAATGGCCTTCGCGCCAGTCGTCTGGGTGGCGACCGAATGGCTGCGCCCGATCGTAACTGGGGTGGCGTGGAACGCGCTGGGCGTCTCGCAAGCTCAGCATTTCAGAATCGCCAGCCTGTCGCGCTTGGGCGGCGTCTATCTCATAAGCGCCGAAATCGTGGCCGTGAACGCGCTCCTCGTCCTGGCGCTAAAATTCAGAGAACGACCGGTCGCGCGAGCCGCCGCACTGTTATTCCTCTTCGCGGCAATCTTCTTCATGCTGCCTCCGCAACTCAGCCGCACTGAGCAGCCCGGCGGCGCGACTGTGACCGTCGTGGGCGTACAGCCGAACCTTCCGCCGGATTCCGTAGTTACCGAGCGCGATCTGGATAACGCCATCAAACTCACGAAAGAGGCGATCGGCCGCGCGCCTGATAAGAGGGCAGACATCGTCATCTGGCCCGAATCGCCGCTCGCGCTGTTTTACGAAAACGATCAAGCGGTTCGGCAGAAACTGGACGCGCTGGCCCGGGAGACGGGCAGTTACCTGATCGTCAGCACGGCGACGGTCGAGGACCAGCGGTATTTCAACAGCGTTCATACGATCAGCCCACATTCCAATTCGCAATTCGACGCGAAGCCTCTGCGGCGGTACGACAAGATTCGCCTGGTCCCGTTCGGCGAATATGTGCCCTGGCGTCCCGTGCTCGGGCGCTTCATTCCGACGATTGTCGGGGACTTCACTCCAGGGGAAGAAGCCGTGGTGAATCCGCTCAGGCTGGGCGCAGAGCGGGCTGTGATAATTACGGGAGAAGGAAGCTCGCCTTCCCCAGCCATTGAACGGACCACGAATTATGTCCGCGTAGGCTCGTTTGTCTGTTATGAAGCGTCATATCCGAACCTTGTGCGGAGGTTCGCGCAGAACGGCGCGACGCTGTTGGTCAATGTCTCGAACGACGCATGGTTCGGGAACACGGCCGGGGCGCGCCAGCACCTGATGCACGCGACGATGCGCGCGATCGAAAATGACCGCGACCTGTTGCGCGTCACCAACTCCGGAATAAGCGCGCTAGTTACGGCCGACGGCCGCGCGGTCGATCCTCTGCCGATGTTCGCTTCGGGCGCGCAAGTCTGGCAGGCCCGGGCGCGCAACGTTCGGACTTTTTACACACAGCGCGGCGACTACTTCGCCATCGGCTGCGCCATCCTGACGGTCGCCATTCTGGCGGCCAGTTTCACAAATTCTCTTCGCCGCTCAAACGGAAAGCGAATTTCTTGACATTTGCGCCGGGTCTGGATTACTTTTCGCCCAGCGTCAATTTCGTATTGATATCAACTCACATTCGGTTTTTTTCTATCACGCTTTTTAGCTTTAATCCATTCACGCGTGTTTTGCGTGTGTGCCCTCGTCATGAGTTCGACGCGGGTTCGCTCTCATTCGTGATCGAATTAATGAGTTGCGCGTCCCCTGACGCGCATGCTCGAACAACACGCGCTTCGTGCGCAGTACGGAGGATAGAAAATGGAAAAAAGCCTGACTTTCAGCGATAAAGAAACTTTTTATAATGAACTGTCGGACCTTGAAACTCGCAAGGAAGAATATTGTGTAGACACCGGGATAATGGAGGCGAGGTGTTTGCCTCTGAGATTGCTTCACCACGTCGGCCTCAGCAAAGACGACGTCGCGCATGCGCAACATAAGGCGGTCGGAGGCGGATCCGCCTGGATGCAGGATTATGTCGAGCCGATGGTCGTCAAATTCAACGAGATGATCGGCAAGTATAAACCGGCTCGCGATTACGAATTCACCGTTCAGGCGGAGGATTTCGACACCATCAAATTTCACGGGCGGCCCAAAGAGATTGGGACTGCCGTCTAGCCATGTAGGATCCCGATAAAGACATAGGCGGCGGGAAAGGGCCTTGATGCGCCTCTTCTCCGCCGCCTCATGTATCACAAGCCGTAACGAGTTGGGAATCCAACTATCGAACCTTCCTTTCAGTCTCCTGCAAGGCGCTGCCGAAATTGCGCCCACCCCAAACGACGCCGTTGATATACCTGCCAACCGCGCCGACGCGCGCACCCTTGGACGGCGCGCCGCGCTGCGTCAACACCCAGATCTTGCCGGTCTCATCGTTCAGCTCATAAGCCCCTTGCCCCAGCGCGCCGAAGCTGTTGGTCACGGTCCCGACGATCAAAATCTCTTTCCCGCGATAACGCGCCGGGTCGCCGTTGACATGGTTGATGCTGGTTTGCTGCGGGCAGGCCGTAAGGAAGACCGCGCAAGCGAGGAAAATGATGGAAGCGAAAATACGAGTCTTCATTTTTTTCTACTCCGGGAATCTTTGGGAGCGCAGGCATCATTGCCTGACTGCTCTGGCCAGTCAGCCATTGCCGGAAACCCGCAGGCAATGATGCCTGCGCTCCCATGATTGAACGGTTATCGAGGGGGTTAAGTCGAAGTCCGGCGAAGGGGTTATTCAAGGCCTTTCGACTTCAGGCATTATACATCAACGCCTCTCTTTACAAACGACGTCGGGCGCTGCGCATGAGCTTTGCCGCATTCCGTCTAATCAGGGATAATCGATCTCTATGATTCAGATACCGAAATTATACGCAATAACCGATCGCCAGTGGTCGAATTGCACACATGAAGAGATAGTGAGAATGCTATTGGACGGAGGCGCCAGCTTCATCCAGTTGCGAGATAAAGAGGCGAGCGGGCGCGAATTGCTTGACCAGGCGATAGCTTGTCTGAAGCTCACGCGGGAGGCGGGAGCGACGCTGATCATCAACGACCGCGTCGATGTGGCGTTGACCGCTGGAGCCGACGGCGTACACCTGGGGCAGGACGATTTATCGGTAGACGAGGCGCGCGAGATTCTGGGCGAGGACAAGATCATCGGCGTCTCGACACATTCCATTGATCAGTTCCGCGCCGCGCTCGAAACGTCGGCCAATTACATCGCGCTCGGGCCGGTCTTTCCGACATTAACCAAGGAGAATACGGCCCCTGTGGTAGGGCTGGAGATGGTTCGTGAGGCCAGGAAGCTGACCGATCGCCCGCTGGTCGCCATCGGCGGCATCAATCTCGGGCGCGCGCCCGAGATAATCGAGGCGGGCGCGGATTGCGTGGCCGTAATCTCCGCCTTGTATCCGTTGCCGGAGAAGGTCGACCTGGGAAGCAAACCGGAGATCACAATGGCTGTGCGTCAATTTCTTGAGATTTTGTAAGTAGTCGCCCGATGACTAGGCTGGTTTGCTTGGCTTATGAGTGACAGCATATCAGGTCTCATTCTTATTTTTGCGCTTCTGACGTTACCTTTTCTCTGGCAGCGGCTTTTTCCCATTTTGACCAGGCAAAAAGCCACACGCGAGTCGGCAGCTAGCCTCAAAATAACCGTGGAAGATTTGCATGAAGGCGCTCCCACTTTTTCCTCCACTCACGACGCAATGACATTTAATGATGAAGAGCCGCCAGTTCGCTACTCCCTCAAGAGGCCAGAGCAAACCGGAACGCATTGGTCTTTCTTGCAAAGGGTTGATGACGGAAACACCTCATACCCGACAACCTGGCAATTAATCGAGGGCGTGAGAGAACCAGAAAACTGGTACCTGGTGGTTGAAACAGGCGCGATTTCATATGTTCTTAAAGAGGCGCTGTCCAAGATTGCGAAAGAATGGACAGAGCAATATTTAGAATTTGAAGGCTGTCCGGCAGAAGTCCACGCTTACTGGTATGAGGGGGGAGGAGTTAAGGCGGCTAACCAGATTCACAGTTATCTGCAAATGATAATTGACGCTGAAAGAACAAAGGCCAATACTTAATGTAATGGTCAACACTGAAACTTTTCAACTCTTAAAATCAATAGTTGGCGCAGAACATATCTCCATCGCGCAAGATGTGATCGTCGCCAAGTCACAGGACGCGCTCAAACAGGTCTTCTGCGCCGACGCAGTCGTCTTCCCGCGCGACGCCGAAGAGATCGCTGCGATCATGAGGCTTGCGAACGAACATCGTTTTTACGTGACCGCTCGCGGCGGTGGCGTCGGATACACGGGCGGAGCGGTGCCGGTGCGTGGAGGGATCGTTCTGGCGACCGAGCGGATGAATCGGATTCTGGAGATTAATAAGGCCGACCTGGTGGCGGTCGTCGAGCCGGCGGTGACGAATTACCAACTGCAGAAGGCGGTCGAAGCCGAAGGACTGTTCTACCCGCCCGACCCGTCGAGTTGGAAAGAGTCGTTCATCGGGGGCAACATCGCGCTCAACGCAGGCGGACCGCGGTGCGTGAAATACGGCAACACGAAGCAGTTCGTGCTGGGGCTGGATTTCGTGACTCCGACCGGGGAGATCATCAAATCGGGCGGGCGAGTGCCGAAGAACGCTACGGGGTTCCATCTCGAAAGCCTGCTGATCGGCAGCGAGGGGATGCTTGGGATCATCACGCGGTGCGTACTGCGGCTGCTCCCGCTGCCTGAAGCGCGCCGCACGGCGCTGGCCGTCTTCGAGTCGGCGCGCGACGCCTGCGACTGCGTGGCCGATTTTACGAGTTCCGGAATCCTGCCGGTCGCGCTCGAACTGCTCGACCGGACATCGATCAACGCGATCGAGGATTACGAGCCGTCCGGGCTGCCGCGCAATGCGGGCGCTTTATTGGTCATTGAAGTCGACGGATTGCGCGAGGCAGTCGCGCGGGAGGCCGAGATCGTCCGCGAGATGTGCCGTAAACATCGCGCGATTCAATTCCGCGAGGCGGCCGACGACGCCGAGGCGAACGCGATCTGGGAGGTGCGCCGCAAGATGTCTCCGGCCGTGGCCCGCACGGGCAGGATCAAACTCAACCACGACGCCGTCGTGCCACGGTCGCGCATTCCTGCGATGCTCGACTTCATAGAGGAACTCGGCCGCGACACGGGATTTCTGATCCCCACGTTCGGACATGCTGGCGACGGCAATCTGCACATCAACGTGATGCTGCAAGACGACGATGAGGCGACGCGCCGGCGCGGCGCCGATACGGTGCGGCGGATTTTCGAGAAGGCGGTCGAACTGGGCGGGACGATTTCAGGCGAACACGGGGTCGGTTACGCCAAGGCGCCTTTCTTCGACCTGGCGGTCACGGCGCCTACGATGGAATTGATGAAGACGATCAAGCGGGCGATGGACCCGAACGGCGTTCTCAACCCGGGAAAGGTCTTCGAAAGCGCGATGGACGCGCATCAGGTCGGCTTCGTCAACAGCGAACAAGAGTGCTGTTGAAAGGCGCGCGTAAGCAAGCGGTTGCGCGCCAATCCAACCGCCTGCTTACTCGCGCGGCGCTGTCCCGAACAAGTCGTCGCCGCCTTTCAAATTCGTGGAGATGGCGCGCAGAATGTCCATCGTCGTCACGATGCCTTTGATTCGGGTCCCTTCAGCCACGACCACTCGATGAATGCGGCGGTTGTACATCATCTCGCAGACGCGCTGCAGCGTTTCGTCGGGGGATACGGTGACCGCCGGCCGGGTCATGATCTGCCCGACGGTTTTTGGCGACCAGGCGCCGATGCTGGTCGTCTTGCGGATGATGTCGGTCTCGGAGATCACGCCGACGAGTTCGCCTTCGACGTTGACCACGGGAGCGCCCGTGATCTTCTTTTCAACGAACATTCGGGCGACATCTTTAAGCGGCATTGATTCGGTCACGGTGATCACTTCCTTAACCATCACGTCCGATGCGTAAAGAGTCATAATTCGGATTCTCCGTTCTCGATTGCAACTCCGGCGCGGCGAGGCGCAACCCGCAATCAGTGAATTGTTATCGGGATTGGCATGAACGACAGGGCGAAGACCAGCAAGCCTATGATCGCCACGAGTATGCGGGCCAATCCCAACGGTTCGTCCTCATCGACGACTGGCGGGTGGCCCACGCGTATCACCAGCGTCAGCAGCGCAGCGAAGACCACCCAGTTCCACGTCCCGCTCTTGACGGAAAA
>Ga0207428_10004069_pt1 | contig 14015 bp, 15 predicted proteins | sample RhiMethybrSRZTD1_FD_187600 | JGI IMG/M metagenome (GOLD analysis project Ga0207428, IMG submission 187600) | Populus rhizosphere microbial communities from Tennessee, USA - Rhizosphere MetaG P. TD hybrid SRZTD1 (SPAdes) (version 3) | ecosystem: Host-associated > Plants > Roots > Rhizosphere >... | reverse complement strand
GGCGCCGCGCTCGACGAGGATCTCGCCCAGGCGCTTGTTGCCTGCGATTCGCTGCTGCGCCAGCGCCGCGTCGAGCTCCTCCTCGCTGACGAGCCCGTCGCGCACGAGCAGCGCGCCGAGGGCCGCGGAGCGGTGTGCGCGTGGGTGCTCGGGGACGACGAGGGCGGTCATGACCTCGTCCGCGGCGAGCAGGTCGTCCACCGTGTTCTCGACGACGGCGAGAACGGTCGAGTCCTCGCTGTCGGCGGGGACAGGAGTGCCGCCGAGCGCGTACTCGATCGCGGCATCGAGCTCGTCCTGGGCGGCGACCGCGTAGCGGAGCGGTACGCCCAGGAGCCGCCGGAACTGCTCGGAGAAGAGGACGAGGGGCGGATCGGAAACGGCGACGAGCACGGAAGCGTCCGGAAGGACGCTGATCGGCAGTGCTGCGAACTCGCGTGCGTGCTCCTCGGACAGGAGCGTCGCGGCGCGAAGGTTCACGTCGGTCGGGACGAGCTCGAGGTACGGCAGCTCGTACTGCTCGGCAACGAGTTGTGCGACCTGGGTGTGCGTGACGGTCCCGTGCTCGACGAGGAGCTCTCCCAGGCGCCGGGCGGACAGGCGCTGGTGGCCGGCGTCCTCCTGCGCGGTGAGAACTGCCTGCAGCTCGTCCTTGTCGACGAGCCCGTCGCGAAGGAGGAGTGCCCCGAGAGCGGGCCAGGGGTGGTGGGCGGCTTCCATCCCCTCCTTATCGGCTGCGCGCGCGAGATCCTGAGCGGTGACAATCGCGGTCGTGCGGGCGGTCGTGCAGCGCGTGTCCGGCGCCTCTGTCAGCGTCGACGGAGCCGTGCGCGGCTCGTGCGGCCGCGGCCTCGTCGTCCTGCTCGGGATCGCCCGCGACGACGATGGCGAGACCGCCGAGCGGCTGGCCTCGAAAGTGGCCCACCTGCGCGTATTCGAGGAGTCCGGCGGCCGCCTCGACCGCTCGCTCGTCGACGTCGGCGGCGAGGCGCTCGTCGTCAGTCAGTTCACACTCGTCGCGGACGCCCGCAAGGGCACGCGGCCGAGCTTCTCGGCCGCAGCGTCGGGGAAGGAGGCGGAGCCCGTCTACGACCGCTTCTGCGCCGCCCTCGAGCACGCCGGCGTCACGGTCGCGCGCGGCGTCTTCGGTGCGCGCATGGAGGTCGCGCTCGTCAACGACGGGCCGGTGACCATCGTCCTCGACCTCTGATGCCGGCCTCGGCTCTCGTGCTCGCCCTGGGGGCGGCGGTGCTCCATGCAGCCTGGAACGTGCTGCTTGCGCGGGCGCGCGACGTGCGGGCAGCGACGACGGTGGCGCTCGTGCTGGGTGTGCTCCTGTTCGCACCGGTCGCCGCGGCGACGTGGCGGGTCGAGCTCGCCGCGGTGCCGTGGATCGCGGCCTCCGCGGCGCTCGAGATCGTCTACTTCGCGCTCCTGACGGCCGCCTACGGGCGGTCCGACCTGAGCCTCGTCTACCCGATCGCGCGCGGGGTGGCGCCCGCCCTCGTCCTCGTCGGGGCGACGCTCGCGGGAACGACGCTGGGAGCATGGCAGGCGCTCGGGGTCGTGCTGGTGGGCGCGGGCGTGCTGCTCGTCCGCGGCGTCCGCGGCCCGGTCGACCGGGCGGGGGTCGCCCTCTCGCTCGCGATCGCGGCGACGATCGCGGCCTACACCCTCGTCGACAAGGAGGGGATCGAGCACGCGTCTGCGGTCCCCTATCTCGTGCTCGTGCTCGCGCCGGTCGCGGTCGTGGCCGTGCTCTTCCACGGCGTGAGCGGACGGCTCGCGAGCGTGCGCGCGGAGATCGGCCCCGCGTCCGTGGCCGCGGGCACGGCCTCGTTCCTCGCCTACGCGCTCGCACTCGCAGCTCTCTCGCTCGCGCCAGCCGCGGCGGTCGCAGCGGTTCGGGAGACCAGCATTCTCGTCGCGGTCGCCCTCGGTCTCGTCGTTCTCCGCGAGCCCGTGGGCTGGCCGCGGGCGGTGGGTGCGGCAGTCGTCGTCCTCGGGGTCGTGCTGGTCGCCGCGGCCTGAGCGCGCCGGAGCCCGGTGCTATCCTTCCTCTCACCACATTTCACCGGTTTCACGAAATGGGCGCCCGGCGCCCATTTCGTTTGAGGGGCTGAGCACGATGACGACCACCACCACACGAGAGCGAGCGCTCCAGGACGAGATCGCCCCGGCGGTCGAGGAGCGCCTGCCCGAGGTGGAGGTGCTCGCGGTCGAGCTCCTCTCGCCGCGCCGGTTTTGCGTGTACATCGACCGTGCAGGGGGCGTCGACCATGCGCTCTGCGAGCGGGTCACCCACCTCCTCGACGAGTACCGGGCGGACTTCACGATCGACGTGTCGTCTCCCGGGCCGGAGCGCCCGCTGCGCAAGCCGGCCCACTTCGCCGCCGTGGTCGGGCGCGACGTCGCGGTCCGCACGGACAGCCCGGTCGCCGGCCGGAAGCGCGTGCGCGGCGAGGTGCTCGAGGCCGGTGACGACGCCGTGCTGCTCGAGGTCGCCGGCGAGCCGGGGCCGCTTTCGATCCCGTACGACGCGATCGTGCGGGCCAACCTGATCGACGAGGGGTAGAAGACATGAGCCAGGAGATCATCGAGGGAATCCACATGATCGAGAAGGAGAAGGGGATCGAGGAAGGCGTCCTCATCTCCGCTCTCGAGGACGCGCTGCTCGCGGCGTTCAAGAAGACGCCCGAGGCGAGCCGCCACGCCGAGGTCAAGCTGGACGAGGCCGGGGAGTTCCGCGTGTTCGCGATCGACATCCCGGAGGACGTCGAGGTCAGGCTCGTGGAGGCGGCGCGCGAGGCGCGGATCACCGAGCTCGAGCGCATCGAGGAGGAGACCGGCGAGCGTCAGCACACGCTCGTCACCGACGAGGACCTCGATCTCGACTGGTCACAGGTGCCGCCCGGGCAGATCGTGCGGACAGACGTCACTCCCGACGACTTCGGCCGCATCGCCGCGCAGACGGCGAAGCAGGTCATCCAGCAGCGGATCCGTGAGGCCGAGCGCGCGATCATGTACGACGAGTACGTCGACCGGCAGGGCGAGGTCGTGACGGGCATCGTCCAGCAGGCGGGCGACCGCAACAACGTGCTCGTCGACCTCGGCCGCGTCGAGGCGCTTCTTCCGCGCTCCGAGCAGGTGGACGGCGAGCGCTACGAGCAGGGGAGCCGGATCAAGGCGGTCATCGCGGAGGTGCGCTCGGGAACGAAGGGCCCCCAGGTCATCCTCTCGCGGCGCGACTCGGAGCTCATCCGGGCGCTCTTCGAGCTCGAGGTGCCCGAGATCGCGGACGGGCTCGTCGAGATCCGCGGCGTCGCGCGCGAGCCGGGTTATCGCTCGAAGATCGCGGTCGAGTCGCACATGCAGGGAGTCGATCCGGTCGGCGCCTGCGTCGGCCCGCGCGGGTCGCGCGTGCGCATGGTCGTCTCCGAGCTCCGCGGGGAGAAGATCGACATCATCCCGTGGAACACGGAGCCGGCGCGCTTCGTCGCGAAGGCGCTCTCCCCGGCCCGCGTGCGCGAGGTCTACATCGACGACGAGACGCGCGAGGCGACCGTCATCGTGCCGGACGACCAGCTCGCGCTCGCGATCGGCAAGGAGGGGCTCAACGCCCGCCTCGCCACGCGCCTCACGGGGTGGAAGATCGACATCGAGTCGGAGACCGAGTTCGCCCAGGCCGAGGCGGCGGCGGCGTTCGCCGGCGCGGCCGACGACGAGGAGTACTCCGGTCGCTGTGCGGCGATCCTCTCCAACGGCAAGCGCTGCCCGAACGCCGCGCTTCCCGGGTCGCGCTACTGCGGCGTCCCGGCGCACCAGGCGCTCGTGGGCACGGAGCCCGAAGAGCCCCTCGTCGACGAGGGCGAGGAGACCGAGGACGTGTCGGAGGAGGCAGCGGGCGTGGCGGTCGAGGCCGAGGGCGCCGGGCAGGCGGTCGAGTCGGGCGCCGTGGACGTGCCCGCACCGGACGAGACGGCTCGTGAGGACCTCTAGACTTGAGGGCTGATGGCAGACGGACGTAACAGGCCGAACCGCCCGATCCGCCCCCGCGGAGGCTCCTCGGGGCGAAAGCGCCGCGTCGTCATCGAGGGCGGCGGTGCGCGCAGCCAGGGCCGTCAGCCGCGCGACCGCGGGTCGGCCCCGCAGACGCCTCGCCAGCCGCCGGCTGCGCCGCCGAGCGGGCCCGTGACCGTCGAGTCCGGCGTCACGGTCAAGGACCTCTCGCAGGCCCTGGGCGTCCCGATGCCGGACCTGATCAAGATCCTGATGAACATGGGGCAGATGCGGACCGCGACGCAGTCGCTCTCCGACGAGGAGGTCGAGCTCATCGCCACCGAGGTGTCGCGCGAGGTGACGATCAAGCACGCCGCGGAGGAGGAGCTCGAGCCGGCCGTGTTCGACGACGCGGACGAGGAGCTCGTCCCGCGCCCGCCGGTCGTGACGATCATGGGCCATGTCGACCACGGCAAGACGACGCTCCTCGACGCGATCCGCTCGGCCTCGGTCGTGGAGACCGAGCAGGGCGGGATCACGCAGCACATCGGCGCCTACCAGGCCGAGGTCGACGGCCGGAAGATCACGTTCCTCGACACCCCAGGCCACGAGGCGTTCACCGCGATGCGCGCACGTGGTGCCAAGGTGACGGACATCGCCGTCCTCGTCGTCGCCGCCGACGACGGCGTCATGCCGCAGACGAAGGAGTCGATCTCGCACGCACGTGCCGCCGAGGTCCCGATCGTCGTCGCCGTGAACAAGATGGACGTCCCTGACGCGAACGCCGACCGTGTGAAGAGCGAGCTCGCCGCCGAGGGGCTCCAGCCCGAGGACTGGGGCGGCTCCACGCAGTTCTCCGAGGTGTCCGCGAAGCAGCAGACGAACCTCGCCGATCTGCTCGAGAAGATCCTGCTCGTGGCGGACGCCGAGCTCGACCTCCGCGCGAAGGCCGACGCGGAGGCCTCTGGCGTCGTCATCGAATCGCGTCTCGACGTCGGCCGCGGGCCCGTCGCGACCGTCCTCGTCCACCGCGGGACGCTGCGCGTGGGCGACGCGGCCGTCGCCGGAGACGCGTCCGGCAAGGTCCGCGCCCTCCACGACTACCGCGGGGAGCGGGTGCAGGAGGCGAAGCCGGGGGAGCCCGTAGAGGTGCTCGGGTTCGACCATCCCCCGTCCGCGGGCGAGTTCGTCCGCGTCGTCGAGCACGAGCGGCAGGCGAAGCACCTCGCGAACCTGCGTGCGGAGCGGCTCCGCCGGGAGCAGCTCGCGCAGCGCCCGCGAAGGCGCGTGTCGCTCGAGACGCTGCACGCCGACCTGCAGGCAGGCGAGGTGCAGGACCTGAACATCGTCCTCAAGGGCGACGTCCAGGGCTCGGTCGAGGCGCTCCTCGGCGAGCTGCAGAAGATCCAGCACTCCGAGGTGCGCGTGAACGTCATCCACACCGGCGTCGGCGGCATCACGGAGAACGACGTCAACCTCGCCTCGGCGTCGGACGCGCTCGTCATCGGCTTCAACGTCCGCCCGAGCGCCGACGCGAGGGCGCTCGCGGAGCGCGAGGGCGTCGACATCAGGACCTACCGCGTCATCTACCAGCTCACGGACGACATTCAGCAGGCGCTCGTCGGGATGCTCTCGCCGGTGCAGACCGAGGAGACGCTCGGCGAGGCCGAGGTGCGCGCGCTCTTCCGCGTCTCGCGGCTCGGGACGATCGCGGGCTGCATGGTCACGAGCGGCGTCGTCCGCCGCGGCGCCCAGGTTCGCGTCGTCCGGGACGGCACCGTCGTCCACGAGACCTCGATCGCGCAGCTGAAGCGGTTCAAGGACGACGCGCGCGAAGTCGCCGAGGGCTTCGAGTGCGGCATCCTGCTCGACGGCTTCAACGACGTGAAGGAAGGCGACGTGCTCGAGGCCTTCGAGACGCGGGAGATCGAGCGGACCGACCTCGAGCCGGCACCCGTGGCCGCGGCCGCCCCGGCAGACGACGACGCGGCGTAGCCGGGCAGCGCGCCCCTCGCGCCTACGATGCAGGCGTGGCGGGAAGCGGCTACGTCGGGATCCTCACGGTCGAGCTCCACTTCCCGGAGTCCGGCTCGCTGAAGGGGAAGCGGAAGCACGTGGCCTCCGCGAAGGCCCACCTCCGCGAGCGCTTCGGCGCCTCGGTCGCGGAGGTCGACCACCACGACCTCTGGCAGCGGGCGAGGCTCACGGTCGCCTGCGCCGGTGTCGGCCACCGCGAGCTGCAGGATCACCTGGACGCGGTCGTCCGCTACCTCGGCTCGCAGGGGTTCGAGCTCCTGCGCGCCGACCGGGAGGTCGTGGTCCCCGGTGAGTGAGCGAAGACGGCGAGTGAACGAGGCGATCCGGCAGGTGCTGTCGGACGCCGTGCCGAGCCTGAAGGACCCCCGCATCGGGTTCGTGACCGTGACCGGGGTCGAGGCGACCAAGGACTTCTCGCAGGCGAAGGTGTTCGTGAGCGTCCTCGGCACCGAAGCCGAGCGGGAGCGCACGCTCGAAGGGCTGCAGGCGGCGCGCGGCGTGCTCCAGGGGCAGGTCGCGCGCGAGCTCGAGCTCCGCCGGACCCCCGTGCTGTCGTTCGAATACGATCCCGCGGTCGAGCGGGGCGTGCGCCTGACGCAGATCATCGACGAGCTCGCGCCGGAGGGGCCGGATGACGAAGGCGAATGACATGGCTGCGGTCGTGGCCGCGCTCGCGGAGAAGGACCGGTTCCTCGTGACCTCGCACGAGGCGCCCGACGGCGACGCACTCGGCTCGCTGCTCGCGACGGAGCTCGCGCTGCGCTCGCTCGGGAAGGACGCGGTCATGTTTCTCGGCGGCGAGGCGCCGCTGCCGGGCGAGTACCGCTTCCTCGGGCTTCCGGAGCTCGGCCTCCAGCGCGAGCTCCCGCCCGACGCAGGGGAGCGAGTCCTCGTCGCGCTCGACTGCGCCAGCGCGAGCCGCGTCGGCGCCGTGCCCGGCCTCGTGGAACGGGCGGCGTTCACGGTCAACGTCGACCACCACCACGACAACCCGCGCTTCGGCGACGTGAACCTCGTCGTCGAGGACGCGTCCTCGACCGGTGAGGTGCTCGCCGATCTCTTCCGGGAACTCGGAGTCGCCTTGACGCCGCAGATCGCGGAGGCGCTGTACATCGCCCTGGTCACCGACACCGGGCGCTTCCAGTACGCGAACACGAGCCCGAAGGCGCTCCGCCTGGCCGCAGAGCTCGTGGAGGCCGGCGCCGACGTGAACCGCGTCTTCCAGGGCGTGTACGAGAACGTCCAGTTCGCGAAGCTGAAGCTCCTCGCCCGCGCGCTCGACCGGGCGCGGGTGCTGGAGGGAGGGGAGATCGTCGTCTCGCACCTCCTGCGCGACGACTTCGACGCGGTCGGCGCGACGGAGCCGTACTCGGAGGGGATCATCGACGTGCTGCGCTCGGTCGAGGGCTCGCTCGTGTCGGCGCTGATCCGGGAGCCCCCTCGTGACGGCCCGCCCGCGCGGAAGGTCTCCCTGCGCTCGTCGGTCGACGAGGTCGACGTGAGCGCGATCGCGCGCAAGTCGGGCGGCGGCGGCCACCGCGAGGCCGCGGGCTTCTCCAGCGACCTCTCGGTCGACGAGATCACCGACTTCATCGTGCGGGAGGTCTCGGCCCAGATCGGCGCTCCTGCCGGGGCCTGATGCCGCCGCGGGGGCTCGAGCCCAGCGGGGTGATCCTCGTGGACAAGCCCGCGGGGCCGACCTCGTTCGACATCGTCGCCGCCGTCCGGCGCCGCACGGGCGCGCGCACCGGGCACGCGGGCACCCTCGACCCATTCGCGACCGGCCTTCTGCTGCTGCTCTCCGGCGCCTCCACGCGGCTCCAGCCGCGCTTCGTGGGCCTCGACAAGCGCTACGTGACCGAGATCGACCTCTCGGCGCGGACGTCGACCGGCGACCCGGAGGGCGAGGTCGTGGACGAGCACGAACCGCCCTCTGCCGGCGAGCTCGGCCAGCGGCTCGCGCGCCTCGAGGGAGTCGTCGAGCTGCCGATCCCGGCGGCGAGCGCCGTGAAGATCGAGGGCGAGCGCGCGTACCGCCTGCACCGGCGCGGGGTCGTCGTGGAGATGCCGGTACGGGCCATGACCGTACGCGAGCTACAGCTCGAGGACTACGCGGGCGGCGTCTGCCGCCTCGACCTGCTCGTCTCCTCGGGGACCTATGTGCGCGCGATCGCCGAGGCGCTCGACGGCCACTGCCGCACGCTCCGCCGGACCGAGATCGGGCCGTTCTCGGTGGAGGAGGCCGACCCGGAGCGCGTGCTCGCTCCGGACGAGGCGCTCGCGAGGCTCGAGTGAGAGTCGCGCACACGCCCGCCCAGGTCGAGCGCCAGCCGCGAGCGGTGGCCGTCGGCAGCTTCGACGGCGTCCACCGCGGGCACGTCGCGGTGCTCGAGGCCGTCCGCGCGACGGGCCTGGCGGCGACGGCGATCACCTTCGACCCGCACCCGCGGATCGCGCTCGGCAACCGCGTCGAGCTGCTGACGACCCTCGCCCGCAAGCTCGAGCTCCTGGAGCACGCCGGGGTCGAGACGACCCTCGTCGCGGCCTTCACGCCCGAGTTCCAGCAGCTCGCCCCGGACGAGTTCGCCGAGCGCTACCTCCGCGGCATCGGTGCCGAGACGGTCGTCGCGGGCTCCGACTTCCGCTTCGGCGTCCGCCGCTCGGGCGATCTCGACCTGCTCGAGCGCCTCGGGTTCACGGTCGTCGTGCCGGACGAGGTCGAGGGCGTGTCGTCGACCGCGATCCGGGCCGCACTCGCCGAGGGTGACGTCGGCGGTGCGGCAAGGATGCTCGGGCGTCCGTTCGAGCTCGACGGAACCGTGGTCGCAGGGCACCAGCGTGGCGGTACGCTCGGCTACCCGACCGCGAACCTCCTCCTCGAGCCCGATCACGCGTGCCCGAGGTACGGGATCTATGCGGGCTCCGCGCTGGGGCACCGCGCGGCCGTCTCGATCGGGACGAACCCGCACTACGGCGGCACCGAGCGGCGCATCGAGCCGTACCTGCTCGACTTCGACGGCGACCTGTACGGGCAGCGGCTGCTGGTCGAGCTCTGGGAACGCCTCCGGGACGAGTCGGTGTTCGACTCCGAGGAGGGGCTCGTCGCCCAGATCGCCGCCGATGTCGAGGCCGCTCGGAGGGCACGGCGACCGGAGGCGGATCGCTAGCTTTACCGGTCGTGTCCGACCGGAACGGCGACTCCCTGATCCAGGCCCGCGGCCTCGTCAAGCGCTTCGGCGAGCTGGTCGCGGTCGACGGGATCGACTTCGACCTCCAGCGGGGGGAGGCCTTCGGCTTCCTCGGCCCGAACGGGGCGGGGAAGACGTCGACGATGCGCATGATCGGCTGCGTCTCCCCGGTGACGGACGGGACGCTCCGTATCTTCGGGCTCGATCCCGCGAAGGACGGCGTCGCGATCCGGGGCCGGCTCGGCGTGGTGCCGCAGATGGACACGCTGGACATGGAGCTCACGGTCCGCGAGAACATCGTCATCTACGGGCGGTACTTCGGGATCCCGCGGCGCCAGCTCGGCCCGCGCGCCGACGAGCTGCTCGAGTTCGTCGAGCTCAGCGAGCGCGCGAACGACCGCGTCGAGCCGCTGTCAGGCGGGATGAAACGCCGCCTTACGATCGCGCGCTCTCTCGTCAACGATCCCGAAGTCATGCTCCTCGATGAGCCCACGACAGGTCTCGACCCGCAGGCGCGTCACGTCGTCTGGGACCGGCTCTACCGTCTGAAGCGGCAGGGCACGACCCTCCTCTTGACCACGCATTACATGGATGAGGCGGAGCAACTCTGCGACCGCCTCGTCGTCATGGACCGCGGCAAGATCGTGGCGGAAGGGTCGCCGCGCGACCTCATCGAGCGCTACTCGACCCGGGAGGTCGTCGAGCTCCGCTTCGACGACGGCAGTCGGCCGGAGGACCTGAGCTTCTGGACCGAGGGGCTCGTGACCCGCGTCGAGTCACTTCCCGACCGCGTGCTCCTGTACACACAGGACGGCGACGCCGCGGCGCACGGCCTGCACGAGCGCGGGCTCGTCCCGGAGAGCATCCTCGTCAGGCGGAGCACCCTCGAGGACGTGTTCCTGCACCTGACCGGCCGGAGTCTCATCGAATGACCTCGCTCGCACTCGCGCTCAGGCCACTCGAGTACTTCTTCGCCCAGTATCGGCGTGTCTGGCGAGGGACGGCGGTAACGAGCGTCGTCACGCCGGTCGTCTACCTGCTCGCGCTCGGCGTCGGTCTCGGGGTCTTCGTCGACCGCTCGGCGAGCCTGCCCGGTGACATCTCGTACCTCGACTTCGTCGCTCCCGGCTTGATGGCCGCGACGGCGATGCAGGTCGCGGTGTTCGAGGCGAGCTGGCCCGTGCTGTCGGCGATCAAGTGGGACCGGCAGTACCACGCGATGCTCGCGACCCCGCTGCGCGTTCGCGACGTCGTGATCGGCCACCAGGCGTTCTTCGTGTTTCGCCTGCTGTTGATCAGCACGGTCTACTTCGTCGTCATCGCCGCCTTCGGCGCGGTGGAGTCGCCGCTGGGGATCCTCGCCATCCCCGTCACCGTCCTGGTCGGGCTCGCGTTCGCCGCGCCGATGGCGGCATGGGCGGCGCACACGGAGAGCGAGGTCTCCTTCGTTGCGATCTTCCGCTTCGTGATCCTGCCGATGTTCCTCTTCTCGGGCACGTTCTTCCCGATCTCCACACTGCCCGCACCGCTCGAGGTGCTCGCGTGGCTCACGCCGATCTGGCACGGCGTCACGCTGTGTCGCGACCTCACGCTCGGGGATCTCTCGGCCGGAGCCGACCTCATGCACCTGGCATACCTCCTCGCGTGGGTGACGGCGGGGCTGGTCGCTGCCTCGCTTACGTACCGCAGGAGGCTCGTCGTATGACCGAGCTGGTCGCTCGCGCACGACTGACGACGCCGTCCCGCACGTCGCTCGGAGCCCTCCTGCTCATCGAGCGCAACGTCATGGTCTACCGCCGGACCTGGATGATCATCTTCTCCGGCGTCTTCGAGCCGCTCTTCTACCTCTTCTTCTTCGTCTACCCGCTTCAGAAGTTCATCGGCGACGTCACCTTCGAGGGAGAGGCGATCGAGTACGCGGCATTCGTCGCGCCCGCGCTCCTGGCTGCGTCGGCGATGAACGGCGCGTTCTACGAATCGACGAACGTGTTCTGGAAGCTTCGCTTTGCGAAGACGTACGAGTCGATCCTGGCCACACCCGTCCGCCCACAGGACGTCGCGCTCGGGGAGACCGCGTGGGCAGTCGTCCGCGCGATGCTTTACTCGGCCGCGTACCTTGCCGTCATCATCGCGCTGGGGCTCGTCGAGTCGCCGTGGGCGATCCTGGCGCTGCCCGCGACCTTCGTAATCGGCTTCGCCTTCGCGGGCGCAGGAATCGCCGCCATCACGTTCATGCGGACCTGGAAGGACTTCGACCTCATCCAGCTGATCATGCTGCCGATGTTCATGTTCTCTGCGACGTTCTATCCCATCTCGGTCTACCCCGAGGTCCTCGAGTGGATCGTGCGCTGCCTACCGCTGTACCACGGGATCGAGCTCATCCGTGCGCTTACCACCGGTGCGGTGGGTTGGTTCCAGCTCGTGAACATCGCCTACCTGGGGGCGATGGGGCTCCTCGGTCTCTGGATCTCGTCGCGCCGCATCGACAGGCTGCTGCTGAAGTAGTCAGAGGACGATCGCGGCGCCGCTTCGCCGCGGATCGCCGGCCGCGCCGGCCCGGCCGACGCAGCTCACGCCCCCGAAGTAGTGGTGCAGGGCGTCCCAGCGGCGCACCGTCCGCCCGCGAGCCTCGAGCTCCTCCAGCGCGGCCTCGTCGACTCCGGGCTCCGCGTCGACGACGTCCGGCGTGGGGTGGACCCGAGCCCGCGCCACGGCGTCCTCGGCCTCCAGGCCCTCGTCGAGGATTCCCGCGAGCACCGTGGCCAGCGCCGTGCGCAGCCGTGTCGCCCCCGCCGCCCCGAGCGCGAGCGCGAGCCCGTCGCCGTCGAAGGCGAGCGTCGGCGCCATCCGGCTCTGCAGCCGGTCGCCGGGACCGGGCTCGCCCACCGCGATGTCCGACTCCCCGAGGAGGTTGTTCAGCTGCAGGTCGAGCCCGGGAACCCACACCCCGGCTCCGACGCCGAGGGAGTGCGTGAGGACGCAGGCCCTGCCGGCGCCGTCGACGGCGACCATGTTGGTCGTGTGCTCCGCGCCGGGGCCCTCCGTCTCGAGCGCCTCGACGAGGGTGAGCACGCGCTCCGTCTCCGACAGGCCAGAGAGGCGAGGCAGGCGCTGGAGCAGCTCGGGGACGCCCGAGAGGCCGCCGCGAGTCGCCGCTCGGTATCGGTGGAAGTCCACGAGCTGCGGCTCGCGCCAGCGCGCCTCGTAGCTGCGAAGGTCGTCCCACGTCAGAACGACGCCCGCGACCGCGAGCAGCGCCTCCGCGAGCGAGCCGCGGTAGGCCGTCGTCGCGCCCTCCTCGGCGAGCATCTCGAGCACTGTGACGAGCCCAGGCTGATGCAGCACCTCGCCGGCACGGAGCGTCCGCCCGTCGCGCAGGAAGAGGTCGTGGCCGCGCTCGCGCGAGAAGACGTCCGCGAGCATCGCGAGCGAGCGCTCGTGCATCTCCGGCAGGGGCACGCCCGTGCGCGCGAGCGTGAGCGCCGGCTCGACGAGGCGCCTCCAGGGCAGCCGTCCCAGGCGCCCGGAGAGCTCTCCGAGCGCGGCCGGAAGTCCCGGTACGGCGCAGGAGGCGGGGCCCAGCTCGTAGACGACGAGCTCGTCGCCGAACGCGACTGGGACCTCGACGAGCTCGCCCTCGACCGACGGCACGGCGGCAAAGCCGTCGAGGTTCGCGAGGCGAGACCCGTCGAACGAGATCGCATGGCAGCCGGCGAGGAGCCCGCTCATGACAGTCTCCGCGACGCAGGAGGCGAGCGCCATGGCGACGATCGCGTCGGCCGCGGTCCCGCCGTCCGCGAGGATCTCGGCTCCGACCTCGGCGGTCGCCGGGTGCCCGGCCGCTACCCCTGAGCGCACGGGAAGCTCAGTCGCAGAGGCCCTCGCCGGGGGGCGGGCCGGCCTGCCGGATCTCGGGCGAGCCGAGGTCCCGGACCGGCCAGTAGACCATGAACACCCGCCCGAAGATCGCGTCCCTGGGGACGGCGCCGAACTCCCGGCTGTCCTGGGAGAACGAGCGGTTGTCCCCGAGCACGAAGTACTCGTCCTGGCCGACCGCGACGGGGGGGAACGGCTCCGTCTCGATGTCGTCGATCTTGAACCCGTTCACGTAGACGTTGCCGTCGCGACCGACCACCTCGTCACCCGGGATCGCGACGACCCGCTTCGAGAGCGAGAGGTCGCGGGAGTCTGCGTCGGGCGTCACCGGGCCGCCGACCTCGCCGCTCGCGTGAAAGGCGACGATCTCGCCCCGGTGTGGGTCGCGCCACCGGTACGTGAACCCCTCGGCGAGCGTGCGGCCGTCGCACGCCGGGATCGTCGGCGCCATGCTCGACGTCCCGGACGACTGGAGAGGGACGAGGAACCCTGTCCACCAGAGGATGCCGAAGGCGACGGCGAGGACGCCGAGGATCGTCAGGAGCCGCCAGAGGACGCCGATCACGGCCCGTTGCTACCCTTCCCGAGACCGTAGCCGCGGCCTCGGCGTGCTCCTTCCACGCGAGGCGGGGACTGCGGAATCGTCTATCAGGAGGAGTCGCATGAGCCTCACGAAGGAAGTCAAGCAGGAAGTGATCGAGAAGCACGGGAGCGGGCCCGCAGACACGGGTTCGCCGCAGGTGCAGATCGCCCTCCTCACCCGGAGGATCACCGATCTCACCGAGCACCTCCGCCAGCATCCGAAGGACCACTACTCACGTCGCGGGCTCCTGAAGCTCGTCGGCCGCCGGCGGCGCTTTCTCGACTACCTGCAGCGCAAGGACATCGAGGGCTACCGCGCCCTCATCAAGGAGC
>Ga0207428_10004065_pt1 | contig 14026 bp, 15 predicted proteins | sample RhiMethybrSRZTD1_FD_187600 | JGI IMG/M metagenome (GOLD analysis project Ga0207428, IMG submission 187600) | Populus rhizosphere microbial communities from Tennessee, USA - Rhizosphere MetaG P. TD hybrid SRZTD1 (SPAdes) (version 3) | ecosystem: Host-associated > Plants > Roots > Rhizosphere >... | reverse complement strand
CAATCTTTTTGACCACAAAAAAGTAAAGAAGAATATAAAAGGCGCCAGGCGGGTCCGTCCAGTTGATCAGGCAAAGCAAGACCTGCCGGCCGCGAGTTGAAACCAGGCGCCCGCGCGGGCCGTCAAAGAACACAGATTCAAAATCAAGGCGGTGACGCCACTTCATGTAGTTAACTGTATTCAAATTCAATCAAGAAGGAAGACCGATGAAACAAATAAGCAGAAGAGATTTCACCAGAACCACTGTTGCGGCTGGCGCCGGAACGGCCTTGAGCAGAATGCGTATTCTGGGCGCGAACGATCGCGTCAACATCGGCGCCATCGGCTGCGGCGACCGGGCAATGCAGACCTGGCCGATCTTTCTGAAGCATTCAGACGTTGCGCCGGTCGCGGTCTGCGATGTTTATCAACCTTATTTGAACAGGGCCGCGGCGGCCTGCCAGGTCAAGGTCACGACGCATGAAGATTTCCGCCGGCTGTTGGAGATCAAGGAGATCGACGCGGTCATCGTCTCTACGCCCGATCATTGGCATGCGCTGCCGACGATCATGGCATGCCAGGCCGGGAAGGATGTTTATTGCGAGAAGCCTCTCTCGCTGACCGTCGTCGAGGGCCGCAAGATGGTCGAAGCCGCGCGCAAACACGACCGCGTCGTGCAAACCGGCAGCCAGCAGCGGTCAGGCCCGCATTATCAACATGCCGTCAAACTGATCCGCGAAGGCGCCATCGGCGCGGTTCATAAGATCAGCGCAGGTTATACGCGCAACGCCATGCCAGGCTTCAAGCACGAAGAGATACTCACCAAAGAGCTGCCGAAAGAGCTCAACTGGGACATGTGGCTCGGGCCTGCGCCTTACGTCCCTTACGATCCCTTCCGCTGCCATTATCATTTCCGCTGGTTCTGGGATTACTCCGGCGGGCAGATGACCAATTGGGGCGCGCACAACCTCGACATCGCGCGCTGGGCTTTGAACGAGAAATCTCCGAGGGCCGTCTCCGCCTTCGGCGGACGCTACGAGATCAAAGACGGCGGCCAGACGCCCGACGTGCAGGAAGTGCTATACGACTTTAACGGCTGCGTCGTCTCGTGGTCGGGCCGCGAAGTCAACCGCACCCGCGACGAATACCTGGTCTTCCACGGCGCTAAGGGCACGCTCAGCATCATGCGCAACGGATTCAACATCGCCCCCGAAACCTGGCGCAAGAAAGAGACCCCGGAGATGGAGCCGATGCAGATGAAAGGCAACGGCAACGAAGCCCAGGCCCTACACATCCGCAACTTCCTCGATTGCGTCAAGAGCCGCCAACGCCCAATCGCCGACGTCGAAGAGGGCCACCTGACGGCGGTTATGTGTCACCTCGGCAACATCGCCACGCGGCTTCAGCGCTCGTTGAAATGGGACGGCGAGAAGGAAGATTTCGTAGGCGATAAGGAGGCCAGTCGGATGTTGTCGCGGCCTTACCGCAAGCCCTGGAAATTGGAGTAGCCGCGTCTTTTCTCTTCCAACAAGCCTAAAGCATATCGGTGTATGGGTTAATAGAACGCGGATGACGCGGATAGTGCGGATTGACGCTGATCTTTTTTGGGTTTATCAGCGATGATCCGCCGTATCCGCGTCATCCGCGTTCTATTGATACGTTCTTTGCCGCAAGCGCCTATTTCCGCATACACGATTGAAAATCCGATCTAAAACCGCCTCAAACGTCTTTGCCTGACCGCTTAGCGCGAAAATTGCGCTTCCTCGGTCGAGCCTGTTAACGCGGTCGTGGATGAAGCGCCGCCGGCGATCGTCTGCGCGATGGCGTCAAAATATCCCGCGCCGACGAAAGCCTGATGCTTGACGGCGCGGTAGCCGTGCTCGGCCTCGGCGGCGAATTCCGCCTCCTGCAAACGCGCGTATGCGGCCATGCCGTTTTCGCGGTAATCCCGCGCCAGATCGAATATGCTGTAATTGAGCGTGTGGAAACCGGCCAGCGTGACGAACTGGAATTTGTAGCCCATCCGCCCCAGTTCGGCCTGGAAGCGCTCGATGGTCTCGGGGTCCAGTTTCTTCTTCCAGTTGAACGAGGGCGAGCAGTTGTAAGCCAGGAGCTTGCCCGGAAATTTCGCGTGGATCGCCTCGGCGAACTCGCGCGCCTCGCCGAGGTCAGGCTCGGAGGTTTCACACCAAACCATGTCGGAGTATGGCGCGTAAGCCAGACCACGCGCGATGGCCTGATTCAGTCCGCCCGTCACGCGGTAGAAGCCTTCAACTGTGCGCTCGCCGGTGAGGAAAGCGCGGTCGCGCTCGTCGACGTCACTTGTCAGCAGGGTGGCGGAATTGGCGTCGGTGCGGGCGATCAGGATAGTCGGCGCGCCCATCACGTCGGCCGCCAGCCGCGCCGCCGTCAGCTTTTGAATAAATTCCTCCGTCGGCGCCAACACCTTGCCGCCCATGTGCCCGCACTTCTTCGCCGACGACAGTTGGTCTTCGAAGTGGACGGCGGCCGCGCCCGCATCGATCATCGCCTTCATCAGTTCGAAGGCGTTCAGCGACCCGCCGAATCCGGCTTCCCCGTCGGCGACGATCGGCGCGAACCATTGAATGTCGCTGCGGCCCTCGTAGTGGCAAATCTGGTCGGCGCGGGCGAAGGCCTGATTGATGCGGCGCACGAGGGAGGGCGCGCTGTCGGCCGGGTAGAGGCTCTGGTCGGGATAGGTATGGCCCGCGTTGTTGGCGTCCGCGGCCACCTGCCAGCCGCTCACGTAGACCGCCTTCAATCCGGCCTGCGCCATCTGCGCCGCCTGATTGCCGGTCAGCGCGCCGAGCGCGGCGACGTATGGCTCCGAGCTCAGCAACCGCCAGAGCCTCGCCGCGCCCCGCTTCGCAAGCGTATATTCGATCGGCATTGAACCGCGCAGCCGGACTACGTCGGCCGCGGAATAGGGCCGCGTCACGCCTTCCCACCTCGGATCGGTCTTCCACCGGCGTTCGAGTTCAGCGATTTCGTTTCGGTTGTTGTTGTTCATTGTCGCTCCTAAGGTCTAGCCACCGCAGCCACCGCAGCCACCGCAGCCACCGCAGCCAGAGAGAAAGATTATGGAAAGATGAAGTCTGAATATCTCCTTGGCGATTCACTCTGCGTCTGCGGTGTCTCTGCGGCAGTGTCTACTCGGGATCGAATTCGCCGTCACTGATCATCTGCTCGCTCAGGAACCGCGCCAGCCAATAATTGTCGTGGTCTTCCCAGAGCGGGTCTAACGGCGTTTCGCTCAGAATCCTTTCCAACTCTTCGTCGAATAATGCGCTCACGAATTCGGGAGTGTGCCTGACCGGCCGCCCGGACTCGTCGGTGATCGTCACGGAGTCTCGGTGCAGCATGCGCTGCGCGATCATCAGCCGATAAATGCGGTCGGTTGCCAGGTCTTCCATATAACCGTCGAGCAGGCTTGCGCCTTTGCCACGCAGGTAATTGGCGCGATAGCGGATGACCGCCCGCGCCGCCGCGCGCGTGCCGGCGACCGTCAATTGCCCGACGCCATTCGGCGCGGGGCGTAAATCGGGGCGTCGTTCGGCGTCGGGCCGGCGGGCGCGCAATTGATTAGGCCACGGGAATTGCGCGACGGCGATCTCGTTTTGATCCGGATGGCCGGTCCACGCGCCGTCCATCAGGCAGCGCGCCTCGTTCCGCTTGTCTCCTTCAAGCGCGGCGAGCGCGCGGGCGTTCAATTCGGCGTCCTCGCGACTGGGGTAAAGGGCCGTCATCCCGCCGATGGCCAGGATGCCGCGCCGGTGACAGACTTCAGGCAGTAGATGGCGCAGGTTCTGGAAGAAGGGCGTGTCGTGCGGAATCGTGTTGCGGTCTGGCAGCGCCCATCCGGGGTTGGGCAGATTGAAATGAATGATGCTCGCCATGTAATCCCACCGCCCCAGGTTCAGCCCGACGATATGCTCGCGCAGGTTGTAGACGAACTCCTCCATTTGATAAGCCAGCGGGTGCGATTCGACCAGCGCCATGCATTTGATCCAGCCCGGCGACCACCCCCTGGCCCGCTCGATCTCCCTGAACAAATCGCGCCACCACAAGGCTTCTTCCGCCGATTCCGATTTCGGGATATAGAAGGCGAGAGGGTGTTTCAACCATGCCGGGTCGACCTGATAGGCGATCAGCGCCACGTCGAACAGCGATGCTGAAATAAACTCGTCGGGCAATACGCCCGCCTGATTCAAATGCAGCCCGCGCGCGCGCGTGAAAATGATCGCGCGGCTTTCCTCTATTGCGACCTTGCGGTTGCGCTTCTGATCGTCGTAGCAGAGTTCGCCTTTGAGCGCCCCGATTATGTTGTGAACTCCGCGCGTCAGGTTGGGCCAGTAGTTGGCCATTGAATCTTCCAGGTCGAGCATCACGCCCGGCGCGCCGCTGTTCAGCATTTTGACCACCAGTTCAGTGTCGTCTGCGGGGCCGGTCATCTGGTTTCGCTGGTCCTGAACCCAGCCTGGCAATTCGATCATCCAATCGCCCGTCGTGGCCTCGGAGGCCGCCCCGTAATCGGGCAATCGCCCCTGGTGCGATTGGCTGAGCGCTTCGGCCCGTTCGGCCACCAGCGCCTGCTGGCGCGGAGTGAAGACCTCATGCAGCGGCGCCAGAAAATCCATGAAGCCCTTGGGCAATTCCAGGGCGGGGTTGAAGTTTCGCGGCGCGCAGTTCATCCGGGCTACGGAGATAATTTTCTCTTCGCCTCCGAACATCTCCGCGATGAAACTATGTGTTCGGTATTTTGAACAGTTCAACGTTTTAACGGACGCCATAAAAACCTCCTCAATCAGGCTTCGGGATGGCGCATAGTAGCATCATTCGCCTCCGCGTCAATCTTGGCGTTCAACATATTGAACGTAAATCCGCAGCGCGGCGAATTTGTGTTCACAATGTTGAACGGAGGATTTAAGATGAGCGTCATCAATAGGACTTATATGACTACTGGGACTTATATGACCTATAAGTCCCAGTAGTCATATAAGTCCTATTCGGGAGGTGAATAATGGACGACAATTCCGCAAAGGCCGTCGAGCGGGCGCTGACGATATTGGAGGCGCTCGCCGAGCGTGACAACGGGATGACCAACGCCGAAATCAGCCGGCGGCTAGAGATCCCCAAAAGTTCGGCAAGCTACATTTTGCGGGCGCTCGAACGGCGCGGCTACCTGCGCCGCGACGGCGAGACGAACAAATACCGGCTTGGGTTGAAAACGCTCAGCCTCAGCCGAGGGGCGCTCGACGGATTGGACATCAGGAGGGTTGCGCTGCCCCAGATGCGGCGACTGATGGAGCGCAGCCACTTGACATCTCACCTTGCCGTCCTGGACCACGGCGAGGCTGTCTACGTGGAGAAGGTGGAGGCGCCGGGCTTCGTGAAGATGAACACATGGGTGGGCCGCCACATGCCGATCCATTGCACCAGCGTCGGGAAGGCGCTGGTCGCGTGGCTGCCGGAGGCCGAGGTCAAAGCCCTGCTAAAAGAGCATGGGATGCGGAGGCGGACTTCAAAGACCATCGTCATATGCGGTCGATATTTGCAGGAACTGGCGCGCGTCCGCGAGCAGGGCTACGCCGTGGACGATGAGGAGAACAATTACGGCGTGCGCTGCGTCGCCGCGCCGATCTTCGACAGCCTCAACCGCGTGGTGGCCAGCGTCGGGGTCAGCGGCACGACCACACAGAACGACGCCGACCACCTGCCGAAAGTCGCCGAACTGGTTAAGGAGGCCGCGCGCAAAGTCTCGCAGCAGATGGGCGTCCAAACCACGGGAGCCGCGGGGATCACGGGGTGATAGAAGGGGGGTATAATTTCCTCTGGTTCATTTCCCCGCGCTCCCCGTGGCGGATGGCAAATGGAAATGGATGAAACAAAACTCTATTCCTGGTTCCTGGGGCCGAAGGCCGAGAACGCCGACCTGCTGGAGCGCCTCGTCCTGGAGGCGCTGCGCGATTGCGTCTTCTGGCGGCGCAATTTCCATCCCGAAGATGACATAATTATCACCGAGAAGGTCAAAAGAGAGGACGCGTTCCAGGATTCGCTGGCGCTGGTACGGCAGGAGTTCCTGACCCTGCTAGCCAACCTCAAGCGAGACGTCCCGTTCTACAGTCCGCGCTACATCGGCCACATGCTCGGCGACCAGCTCCTGCCCGCGATCGCCGCCTACTTCGCCGCCATGCTCCACAACCCGAACAACGTCTCGCTCGAAGCGTCGCCCATCACCACGCGGTACGAGATGGAAGTGGCGCGTCAATTGGCCAGGATGATGGGCTATTCGGGAGAGACCTGGGGGCACATCACATCCGGCGGGACGATCGCCAATTTCGAAGCGCTCTGGATCGCCCGGAATTTGAAGTTCTTTCCTGTGGCGGCGCGTGACGCGGCGCGTGCGCTGGCGCTCGATGAACTGCCGGTCACGCTCCCCACGGGCGAGACGATCAATCTCGTGACTGCGGACGACAACTGGCGGCTTCTCAACCTCGACACGGATGAGGCGTTGAATCTGCGTTCGCGTTTGTGCGCCGCTTACGCCCGGCGCAGAGTCGATCTGCCGCAGGACGAAATCAACAGGCAGGTCGACCGGCAATTGGCGGCCCGCGGCGTTTCTGGTAAGGGAATTCAGCGCTTCTTCTCAGACCTGGACGCCGGGACGATTGCGGCCCCGGTGATCCTCCTTCCCTCGACGGCGCATTATTCGATGCAGAAGGTCGTCGAAGCCCTCGGCCTGGGCAAACAACAGATCAAAATGATTCCGGTCGACGGCGCCTTCCGCACGGACGTGTGCGCGTTGAGAGAAATACTCCTGCGCTGCGCGGACGAGCGCATACCGGTCGTCGCGCTGGTCTCGGTCCTGGGTTCTACTGAAGAAGGGGCGGTCGATCAGATACATCGCCTCGTAGAGGTTCAGGCCGAGATGCGAGCGCATGGGCTGGCGTTTTATCACCACTGCGACGCGGCGTGGGGCGGTTACATCAGAACCCTCTTCTTCGACAGGCAAGGAAACCCGGTCGAGTCCCCCGGCGCGATCCGCGAGATCGCCGGCGCGTGGCCGTCGGAAGAGATCTTCGAGAGCTTCAGCGCCGTTCATCACGCCGACTCGATCACCATCGATCCGCACAAACTCGGCTACGTCCCTTACCCTTGCGGCGCGGTCGTTTTCCGCCGCGAGGAGGCCAAAGAGTTGGTCGCGACCGAAGCGCCGTACATCTTTGACGGCGACGAGAGACATTCCCGCCCTTTCATCGGCCGGCACATCCTGGAAGGCTCCAAGCCTGGCGCAGCGGCGGCGGCCTGCTGGTTCGCTCACCGCATCGTCCCGCTCGACCAGAGCGGCTACGGATTGCTCATCGGCAAAAGCATTCGGAGCGCGCAGGAGTTGTGCCGCCGCCTGAGCCACGAGCTTGCGCCGGAACTGGCGCGCGAGGGAATCATCCTGAGAATCCTCACCCGGCCGCCCGACGGGAACGTCTTCTGCTTCGTGGTCAACAGGGCGGGAAACGCCAGCCTGAAGGAAATGAACCGCATCAACCAGGCAATCTATGACGAATTGAAGTTCGACCCCGAGAGCGTGATTCAGCGCCACAACTTCATCATTTCGAGTACCGCCCTGAGCTTCGCTCAGTACGGCCTCAAGGGATCGCAGGGGAGCGGGTGTCTGGATGAACACCTGGCGGCTCTAGGCCTTCCCGCCGAGGAGTTCGGCGAGGTCGGCAGCATGAAGGCGCTGCGCTCGACGGTGATGAGCCCGTGGCTGGAGCTGTCGCGCAGGGGAAATCCCGATTACATCGAAGCGTTCGCCGCCGCGTTGAAGCAGGTCATCCGTTCCTCGACTGCTGTAAGCGTTTTGTGAGAATTAGGGTCTTTGAGAAATAGATGCAGCCATGCAATCCCACGTGGTGGCCCCGGCAATGCGCGACAACGTAGGGGCAGACACGCAGGTCTGCCCCTACGATACCGTCAGCCGGGGCAGACACGCAGGTCTGCCCCTACGCTCAAAGTGGCTGAACTATTATGGCGCCTGGTAGGCGCTGCGACGACGAAGGCGACGATGACGAATTTATCGGCCAGATTTCTATTTCATGATGGCGACATTGAAGGCCCTCCGCTGATGGATTGTAGTCTGTGTTCTACTTATGGGAGTTATTCCTTTGCGCTTTAAGTCGCGCGGAACATGGACTGGCGCGGGATTGCGGGTTGACCAGGCTTCACGAAAATGCCTTCGTTCGCGCGTTTCCGCGAGTTTCACGGCTGGCTGAAATCCTTATTCGTTCATCTGAGCGGTCTGCGAGTGAGATTCCACATCCAAAGGCTTAGAGCGCCCATAATGATGAAGCCCAGAAAACTCGGCCACAGGGGCATGGGAGAACCGGCCACCAACACGTCGGGGCGCGTCACCAGCCGAATTAACTGCGCGATGGCTATCAGACCGAACACAACGCTGGCCACTCGCAAGCCGGTAATTTGTGATCTCATAGTATTCTCCTTAGATATGGGACCCATGGGATTTATGGGACCTGCGGGACTTATGTGTCTCACAAGTCCCACAGGCCCCATAAGCATAGCGGGCAAATGTCATTCCAATGATTTCTGCGAGAAGTATCTCATCGCCATTGGAGAGTCAGGCTGTTGTCATCCTCCAATTGCGCCCGCGTCTCGAAGGGCGCGCCGAGCCGGTTCAGAAGATTGCAGAGCCATTGCGAGTCTTCGGCCGAGGCGCGGTTCAGCCGGAACCTGCGGACTCGCATGGGGACCAGTCGCGCTTTCAGCAATCGGCCCTGCCGCGGGTCTATTTCTACCAGGTACATGAGCGTCAGGTCGCCGCGGAATTGTTCATAGCCGCTGATGCCTTCGTAGTCGCTCAGGAAATCCCCGCAACCGTATAGGATCAATTTCCCACGGTAGACTTCGACGGTTTTCACGTGATGTGAGGAGTGACCGTGAACGATCGAGACGCCCTCATCGATCAACCGATGGGCGAAGCTTATCTGCTCATCCGGGACGTGGTAGCCCCAATTGCCGCCCCAATGAATCGAAGCCACAATCACATCGCCGGGCCGCGCGCCCTTCAGCATCCCGTTTGCGACGCGACGCGCCGTTTCCTCCGACAAATCCTCCAGCAGGTTGACGCCAGGCCGATCCACGGTCGCTGCCCACTCCCCAGGGACGCCGCTTGTGGGCGAACCGAGCGAGAAGACCAGCGCGCGCCCTTTGCCCGCTACGTCTAGCGCGGCGCCCCGACCGGCCTCCGACGCGTCACGCCCCGCCCCGGCGCGGGCTATGCCCACTGCGTCCAATGTCCGAAGCGTCTCCTGAAGTCCTTCGCCCCCCCAGTCAAGCAGGTGATTGTTGGCAAGAGCGCAGCAGGAGATCTGGGCCACAGTCAAGCAGCCGATGTTCCGAGGATGCATGCGGTAGAGCACAGGCTTGCCGGGCCAGTAGTCCTCGCTCTCGGTGATGGCGGTCTCCAGGTTGATGATCCGCACGTCCGTCCGGGGTGGCTTCATCTCTAAGAGCGCGTCGCCCCAGATGTAGTCGAAGTCTACAGGCCGTGAGATCGGGCCGTGAGCGAACTCGGCGAGTTGCGCGTATTCACGCGCGTCGCGGACATACGACTCGTACAGCGCCGGGTCGCCGGGATGAGGCAAGACCTGATCAATGCCCCTCCCCGTCATCACGTCCCCGCAAAGGAACATGCGGATGGGCTCGGTGTGGTTCATTTTCATTTTTCATTGTTCATCGTTCATCGTTCATTTTTCATTGCCGGATCTGCGTCATTCCGCAATGACAAATGAACGATGAACAATGAAAAAAGCCCTGACGAATACGCCTCAAAAATTTCCGGCGCTTACTTATGGAAAATGAAACACAGTTACATCTCAAAATCCAGTCGCGCGTTTAACCTGGCGGCGTAAATTGGCCATACGACGCTCGGCGTCGGCCTGAAAGTAGACGCCTACCAGTATGCCCTCGGAGGTCGTGACCAGGACTCGATCCTGATTCTGCCGCCTCAGATATTCCGACGCATCCTCGAACGTCCAACTGGGGCGGATAGTGGTGGGACCTGGCTCCATCAATTCTTCGGCGGCGGCGTTCGGATCTGTGACCATCGCCTCCAAACTCAGCGCGCCGAGCGGCACACGCCGGCCATTGACCACGACGCACATGTCCCAACCCGAAGCCTGGACGCGGTCGTATACGTCGCCGACGCGGTCATTCAATTGGCAGGTCGGCATGTCAGTCCGCGCGAGATCGCCGGCATGTGGTATGTCGGCATGCTTCCCTTCGCGGGGCAGTCCGTTGGCAAACCAATCCGCCTTGCCGGCGGCGTAGCGAAAGACCTGAGTAAAACCGAGACTTTCGAGCCGCCACGCGGCCCGCGCGCTCAGGTCTCACTGGTAATCGTAGCAATAAACGATCACAGGCCTGTTGCGGTCGAGCGTGGCCGCCGTCCGGCTGTCCAGTTTTTTCAGCGGGATGTTGATCGCGCCGGGCAGCCGCTCTTCTTCATATTGACCGGCGGGCAGCGCCTCGACGAGTTGCGCGCCGACGGCCGCCATTGTCAGCACTTCTTCTCTATTGATCTCTGTGGGCATCTTTATTCCTGCAAAAATCTCCGTGAGCTTCATGAATTGTACTTATGGGACTTATAGCCTCATAAGTTCTATGAATCCAATCACACGACCTGCAAATTATTGATCACCCTGTCCACGCCGAAAACGAACCATGCGTCGAACTCCGCCATGTCTTTCTCGCCTTCACTTCTAACTGCGCCCTCCAGGGTCACGACGCGATCGCGCGTGGAGACGAGGACTTGAACGTCGTCTACGAATGGATCTTTGTCCATAACAATCTTGACGGCGTCGGTTATTTCGTCGTTGTTGTCATCTTCGGGCGGGACAACCTCCAGGCAGTTGAGCACGTCGCGGCTGCCCGGGACCCACCAGGCGAGCGCCCCCGCTAGGCGTTTATGCGAGAGGCTAGGGGCCTGGCCTTCGAGCAGCACGACCCCTTCGTCCCGGCCCTCCTGCAACGCCATCCCCCCACCGACTATGATCCTGAAGTCGCCGCGCTTCTCCGCCGGGTCGTTGAAGATTTCCACCCCATCTTTGGTCTGCACACGGATCGCGCAATTCGCGAACGCCGGCTCCTGAATGAAGGCGTCGCGGATGTGGTTGCGTATTTCTTCGTCGCTCATCCGCTCGCCCGGCGCCACTCTGAGCCGATCCACGACGCCGCGCACGCCGGAGACGGCGGCGGCCAATTCCAGGGCCAGCTTCTTTACAGCGATGTCCGGCGCTTCGCCTTGCAGCGTGACGGTGTCGTCAACTTCGTTGAAAGCGATCCGAATCGAGCGCAGATCTAACCTGACGCGCGGCTCGCGCTCCAAAGCCGCGCGGACTTCTTTCAAAGTCTCCTCCGAGTCACGGATTGCGGATTGCGGATTGCGGATTGCGGATTGAATAGAATTGGTGAGTGGTGATTTCATTACGTCCCAATGATTCGTCTTAATGATTTTAGATATCGTTTCTCAGCGAGTGCGAGGCGCGATTAGCCATTTTGTAATCCGCAATCCGCAATCCGCAATCCTCTCAACGGTGCGGCGCGGGCGTCGGTTCGGAGACGGCGCACATCACGTCGGCGAAAGCCCGCCGCTCGCCGTGTCCGGGGAAGGCCCCGGCGTGACGCGCCAGGTCGGCCTGGCTGACGACGCCAACGACGCGGTCGCGGTCGTCCACCACGGGAATGCGCCGGACCTGGTGGCGCGACATCAGCCACATGCAGCTCTCAATCAAGTCATCCTCGTAGCAGGCGAAGACCCGGTCGCTCATACATTCGTCAACACGGGCGCGATGTGGGTCGAGTCCGCGCGTGACGATCCGCGTCACAATGTCGCGGTCGGTGACCATGCCGATTAGCCGCCCACTGTCATCCACGACGGGTAGCGCGCCGCAATCGCGCCTGACCATTGCGCGCGCCGCGTTCCTGACAGAATCGCTGAAGTGGATCGTGCAGACGTCACTCGTCATCACGTCGCCCGCGCGCGGCTCGCCGGCCCTGTCGAGCGAAGGCCAGAGCGGGCGCTTGGAGTTCCGCTCGCGGATGCGGTCGTCAAGCCGTCCGCGCCGCTCCTTGTCCGCGACGCCGACCCACATGCCATCTCGTTCTTCCTCGCGATCGCCGGGGTCGCGCCGGCGGCTGCGCTCGTAATCACGGTTCGGGTATCGTGTGACCATTCGATCCTCCGCTCTCTCTCAGCCCTTCGCCCGGGCGGCCTGAGCCTTCTTGATGTTCGTCAATCGCGCCCGCTTTTGCGCAGGGGTCGGCTTCTTCTTTTCCGGCACGTTCGCTCTGGGCGCGGCTTTGAACCGGTCTCCGCTGACGCGCGTCGGCTTCGACCCCAAGGTCTTCAGTACCTCGCGCGCCTCTTTTGTGTCGGGGACCAGTCTCTCGCCTTCGACGTGCGCCTCATCTTTACCGATCAACCATTTTTGAGTGTCCCAGGAACCGCTGCCGCGTTTGCCTGCGACTCGCTGAATGCCGCCTCTTTCACCCACGTCTTGCGTGCGAAAAGTGGTGAACTCTCTTTTGGGCCTGACCTCGATGTGATAGTACACGCCTTTTCCCGTGGTCCCGGGCTTCGCCCTGCCACGGCCTTCGGGTTGCTCCCTGGAGCGCTCTCTAGACGACATGCCTTGCCACGCCGCCTGCGCCTTCTTGATGTTCTTCCTTGCAGCCTGTCTCTGTTTCGCAGTAGCCATATTGCCTCCTTGTTGTCTCTGTTTTCACTCGGACGCAAGCAGGGGGCCACAGTGGTGATTGCGGAATGCGGAATGCGGAATGCGGAATGCGGAATGCGGAATGATGCAGTTTTCAATCTCCATTTCACGTCCGCGTCAAACAAGTTCATAAATCCCATTCCGCATTCCGCATTCCGCAATCTGCAATCCCTTTGAGCCTGGCACTGTGATTGCCCTAAAGGTCTCACATTGCATTCACATTGCATCCTGGTCACATGTGTCGCCGGGGGCCATGTGGGTGGTCATGATTTGAATGTATCGGGGCTAAACGCTGAGTAAGCAAACAATACAAAGGGGGTAGAAAATGAAACTTTCATTTATAGCTATATCGGCCGCGCTGGTCATCTCCTTGGCCGGCTGCGAGAGACGTTCGGCTAGCGACGCCACTATCACCAGCGCGGTGAAGAATAAGCTCGCCGCCGACCCTACAACGAGCGCCGCCAAGATCGACGTCGACACTTCGAACGGGGTGGTGACCTTGAACGGCCGGGTTCCCACGACCGCCGAGAAATCCGAGGCCGAACGGCTCGCGCGCAACACCCAGGGGGTCACGCAGGTCGTCAATAACATCTCCGTCGAACGTGGAGAGAGCGCAAACGGAGGGATGCTCGGCGATACGGGGATCCTGGCAAGCATCAAGTCTCAGTATGCGACCAACGGGATCTTCGGCACGAACGTCGACGTGAAGAACGGCGAGGTCACGATCACCGGCGAGGTCGAAAACGCGCTGGAGAAGTCCAAAGCCGAAGAGATCGCACGTAAGACTTCCGGCGTCAAGAGCGTCAAAAACCAGCTCACGATCAAGAGGAAGTGAAGATCTTCGGATTGCGGATTGCGGATTTTTTGAATCCGAATCCGACTCCTGGGATAGCAGGTTGCGAAACTGCGATTGAAATCTTCTTCAATCCGCAATCCGCAATCCGCAATCCGCAATCTTCGCTTATCCTCGCTCCTCAATCGGCGTGGTTTGCGACGCCATGCTGGCGCGCAACTTGTTGTTGACGCCCCTCACACCGTAGACCGATTTCGCGATGTCTTCGGCCCGGCGCTTGTCCCAGAGGCTGTCAACTGACCCTCTCAGGGTTACCGCGCCGTCATCCACTCCGACCTCGATGTCGGACGCGTCGAGATCCGTGTCATCGACCATGCGGTCGGTGACTTTCTTGCAAATGCGCTCGTCGTCATAGTTGCGCGCCATCTATACCTCCTCAGGT
>Ga0207428_10004064_pt1 | contig 14028 bp, 10 predicted proteins | sample RhiMethybrSRZTD1_FD_187600 | JGI IMG/M metagenome (GOLD analysis project Ga0207428, IMG submission 187600) | Populus rhizosphere microbial communities from Tennessee, USA - Rhizosphere MetaG P. TD hybrid SRZTD1 (SPAdes) (version 3) | ecosystem: Host-associated > Plants > Roots > Rhizosphere >... | reverse complement strand
AGTTTACTGTGCAGTTTATTTATAAGAAAGATCGTGGCCCTATAGATGTCTTCAGGTGTGGTCTTGAAACTGCCTTGACTTGTGACGGGTTAGCTTCCCCCCAAGGCGCACATACCCTGAGACAGAGGTGGAGCCAAGATTTTAATCGTGGGAAAATCAATATTATTGATCAGCTAACTTCAGTCAATCAATAGTGTGAGCGATCCCAAGCTAACTGCGAGCCAAAAAGCTGACACAATCCCGAAAGAATTAGGAAATGCATTGGAGTGACGCATTTGCTCCAGCAGGAGTTCTTCCAGATGCCAGTCTCTATCTAGGTAGTTATACACTTCCGCCTACCTAGGTAGTTGTACATTTCCCCCCACCAGGGAAAGTGTACATTCCTCAAAATGACCCCTTTGATTCAGCCTGGCGTGTGGGATGGTGAGTTAGTTATAAAGTTGGCATATCTCTTGCCAAACATAACTTCCCCACGAGCCCCGCGCGTCGCTTAAGGGAAGGAAATTACCGATTTCCCACTAGCGCCTGATGCAAAGAGGAAAATTGATAATTGATTCGTAGCTTCCGACCAAGTCGGTCGGTGTGGCGAATAGTTATGCCCAGTGCGGTAAATAGCTACACTGAATTACTGGCCAATCATAAAGTTGATCCTTGTAGCAGTTAATGTTACCCAGGTTTTTCCATTGAATACTTTTCGGATATTTCGCAATAGATAGAAGTTAGGACGGGAAGAAAAGGTTCAAATAGGCTTGGAGTAAGTGGTGAAGGATCTGTCCCCGGAACTTTTCCTTACCTCTGCCGCCCAAGAAAAAAAATAAATGCCCCGTCGATGCCAGCGGGTCGCCACGACGTCCCATAGGGCTAGTCTTCAGACCAACTAGGACGCTGCCTCGTCATGAGGTTTCCTTTACGGTATGTCACGCTGGGATAGGTGTGTCTAAATCATTTAGCGCAATGAAATAGCGTAAGTGAATGAAATGAACGTAGGTTTAGGAGGGGTCATGAGCAGTCGATCAAAAATCGTCGCTGACATTAGTAACTTACTGAAGGTCGTTAGTATCATCGCTTTCATTCCGTTGATGGCCGGCCAGGTATGGGCGCAGGCGCCATCGAAAGCTAAAGGCGAAGTCGTTTCCGCCAGCCAGACTAAAATAAACGGATTACCCGCAATCTCAGGCATGACAGTTTTTAGTAGCAACCGAATCCTGACCGGAAGCCATGGCGCGGCTGTTATAAACCTTGGAAGGCTCGGACGAATCGAATGTGGAGCCGAAACGGATATGACGTTGCGCCTCTCTGAGACGAGCATCGGCGGAGAGTTGCGATCCAACCGTGTGGTTGTAAGCGCGCGGGCGGGGATCGCCATTTCCATCAATACTGCGAAAAGTGTGGTCATCACTGACGGACAACAGCCGGCGGTGTTGACTATCTATGTCGAACGCGAGCGAGCGCGCGTCATCTCTCACGTTGGCGCCGCCAGTGTAGTTTCAACCGGAGAGGAAGATCGCCAGGCGGGGGGAAAAGACATGTCACAATCGCCACGTGGAGGGGGCTGGAAGCGCGCAGGACTGGTCGCGGGCGCAATCGGCGCCGCGAGCGCCGCCAAAATTGGCGGTCAGGGAGCGACCGCTGCGACCAACGCCCCGACCTTTTCCGGATTGTTTAAGGCCGGGATCAATTATTCGATAAATCCTATGTTTGCCAATGGTCCCGGCTCCGAGGATCCATTCGAGACTTCAATCACCTGCCGCGACAGCGATAAAAAATACTGTCACAAGAAAAGCGGGTACAAGCCCAAAAGACCTTAAGTCGAATTGGACAGACTGAAGTCTGTCCATAACGGGAATCAAGGCGAAAAGACCAAAGTCTGTCCCACAATCAATGACAATAACCTTCGAATTGCGAAGCCCGGTCTCGAGACTGGCGACTATCGTCGCTGTTATGTGCGGCTGCGCAATCTTTATCAGTTTATCCGCGGCGCGGTTCGTTATTTCGGTGATTACTGATCCCGAGGCGCGGGCGGAGACGGCGATCATTGAAGGCGCCGCGAATTATTTTCCAAACTCAGCCTGGGCTCAAGCGCGAATGGCGTCCCGTCTCATCGAATCCGGCGTGGACGTGTCAGAAGATCACGAACGGATTGCGGAACGCGCCGTCTATTACTCGACGCGCGCCGTGGCTCTCGCCCCCCATAATTATGAATTCCGGATGCTGTTGGCGGCGGCCAATGAGTTAAGCGGGGATTTGGCGGAAGCGGAGGTGGAACTGCGCGCCGCCCTCAAACAGGCCCCGCATCTAGTAAACGTTCATTGGCGGCTGGCCAATCTGCTACTCCGCCAAGAAAAGCTGGACGAGGCAGGCGCCGAGTTTCGATTAGCGAGCGAAGCTGATCCCGAGTTGTTAACACCGACACTCAACCTTTTGTGGCAGGCGTCAGACGGGAAGATTGAAACCCTCAACGCCTCAGTCGGCGCCGCCCCCGAACAGCAACTGGCGCTCGCGCAATTCTTGGTTGAGCGTGAAAAGTTCGAAGTGGCGGTGAAGATCGCTAACAGTCTCGACCGACGGGCGGCGCTCAATCTCCCGGAAAGCGGCAAGCTGCTCGATTCGCTTATCTCAGCAGGCCGGATCGATCTGGCGAGTGAACTTTGGCGCAATCTCTCCGGCGCCGAATCCCAGTCGCTAATGCGGAATGAGGGCTTCGAGACTCCCATCCGCAGTAATCTCGCTCAGTTCGATTGGAATCTGAGCCAAAGCAAGTACGCCAAGATTGGGATCACAACAGCGACCGCAAGGACGGGACAGCGCTCGCTCAAAATATCCTATAACGGCATCGACACAACCACCCTCGATAATGAAATCCGCCAACTGGTCAAGGCGCGGCCCGGCGCGCGTTACACACTGACGTGTTACGTCAAAGCGGAGAGGTTGGTTACCCCCGGCGGGCCGCAGGTCGTCGTGACCTCACAAGGTTCCTCGACGCCCATAGCCGCCTCGGCGGCGATTGAAGCCGGTTCCTATGATTGGCGAATATTGACGACGGACTTCGTCGCGCCACCCAACGCTCACGCCGTGGTCATTGCCATCAAACAAACGCCCCAGTTCAGTTACGTTGACCCGACGAGCGGGACGGTGTGGTTCGATGATTTCGTTTTGGCAGAGCGATAACCTCTGCCCCCCCAGATGCTGGGTTTTGAAATGAGCGATTTTCTGGATAATGCCATCGCCGCCAGTTTAATACTCGTCGTCATCTTCGCCGCGTTGGCCCATGGCGTTGTGGAACCATGGTCAATCTTCGTTTTTGAATTGGCGTCAGTTGTTTTGGCGCTGCTCTGGACGATCAAGGCGGTGGCCGACAGAAAGCTTAGACTGGTCATGCCACAAACGATCTGGCCCCTTGGGGCGCTGGTTTTGCTCGGACTGGCTCAAAGCGTGTCGTGGAATGACGGCGCAGGCTTCAGGCAGAGCCTCTCGTTAGACGTCGAAAGCACGCGCGGAACGGTCCTGGTTCTCTGCTCTTTACTGACCCTATCAATCTTAGCCGCCAATTTTCTGAACAGCGAGGTCCGGCTGCTCACGCTGACCCAAGTTCTCATCTTCTTCGGCGCGGTTATGGGAGTTTTCGGGCTCGTGCAGTATTTCAGCGGGAGCGCCGATGTTTACTGGACGCGCCACGCCGAGGCCTCCCCGTTCGGCCCATTCTTCAACCGGGATCACTTTGCCGGCTACATGGAATTGCTCATCGCCCTCCCGGTCGCGCTCATTGCGACGGGCTACGTCCGCGGAGAAAAGAGGATGGCGTACGGGATAGCCGCAATGTTTATGGGCGTGGCGGCGATTTTCACGCTCTCGCGCGGCGGGATGATAAGCATATTCGCCGAGATGATTTTCATCGCGGCGATGAGTTTCAGACGCCATCGCGCGATGACCGCCTCTAAGGGGCCTGGCAAAGCCCGAATAGCTACGGGCGTGGCGGCGGTCGCCGCCATCCTTGCGGCGATCGTGACTGGCGTGATCTGGATCGGCGCCGAGCCGGTCATCAATCGAATCGCGACCGGCGATCCGAACAGCTCTGACCTGAGCAGGACACAGACATTTTACAGCGTCCGCGGCGAAATATGGGAAAACACATGGACGATGATACGTCAAAACCCGTTGATGGGCGTCGGACTGGGCGCTTACGAAACAGCCTATCCGATCTACGCCCGGGAAAACGGAATGCAGGGAGTGACCGCGGAGGCCCACAACGATTACTTAGAAATTCTCGCCGTCGGCGGCGTAATCGGCGCAATGTCGGCCTTGTGGTTCATCTGGGCGCTCTTTCGGGCAATCGGGCGTGGCGTCCGCTCGCCCGACCCGCTGACTGCGGCGATAGCGCTCGGCGGCGGGGCCGGACTTTTCGGGCTGCTCGTCCACAGCTTCTTCGATTTCAATCTGCATTTACCGAGTCACGCAACAGTCTTTTTACTTCTTTCAGTGGTGATTTCAAACATAGGAGCGACGGTCGATGAACCGGTCAAGTCTGAAACCGCGTACCTGTCCGTCGCCACAAGTCTTATTGGGAGGGCCTCGTCATGAATTTCAATAGATTATCTTATCGATTTTACACAAATATAATTTCATGGGACGGGTGGCGGCGCGCGGCGTCTTTGACGGCGCTGGCGCTGGCTGCGGCGGCCGTCTGCGCGTCTTCGATCAACGCGCAGCAAAGCCGCGGCGAGACTCAGCCGGAGCAGCCTGCGATTCAAAGCTCGGCGTCCGAGATGGGGAACGCCAAAATCCTCAACGCCGCGGAGAAAGATTATCGGATCTCCCCGGGAGACGTCATCCAGGTTCAGATCGAAGACGCCCCTGAACTTTCACACAATTACCGCGTGAGTTCCTCAGGCCATATCGAAATGCCGGTGCTCGGCATGGTAGAGGCGCAAAAGAGAACCACCTTTGAGCTGGCCAGACAGATCAGAAAAGGATTGCAAGACGAAGAATACCTGAACACGCCGAGCGTCCTGGTCACCATCAAGCAGTACAACAGCCAGACGTTCTTGGTCCAGGGTTCGGTTCGCAGTCCCGGAGTCTTTCAGACCGAAGGGCGACCATCGCTGCTGACGATGATCGGCCTGGCCGGAGGACTGACAGGCGATCACGGTTCGACGATCTTCATTCTTCGCCCCAACAAACTTCACCCCAACAAAACAAAACAACCGGCGCCGTTGGCGGACACCCAAATGTCGAGCGTACAAGATCAAACGCCTGATCCCGATCAGGCTACGCAAACCCCGGCGGGCAGGAGCGCTTCAGCTCCGGCCGAAGACCCCGACTATGAATTGATCAAGGTCAACCTCAGCGCGCTCTATAAAGGACAGTTCGATCAAAGGGTGGAGCCGGGAGACATAATTAACATCCCGCGCGCGGACGTTTTTTACGTCACCGGCGAGGTTAAGTCTCCGGGTTCGTTCACGTTGAAAGAAGGCACTACCCTGCGCCAGGCCGTCTCGCTCGCCCAGGGCCTGACTTTCAACGCAAAGGCGTCGAGAGGCGTCATCTTTCGAGAAGACCCTGCGCTCGGCTCCCGGCAGGAGATCAAGGTCGACATCAGGGACATCATAAACGGCAAGGAGGATGACATTCCCTTGCAGGCCAACGACGTGGTCATTATTCCTAACAGCAAAACAAAATCCATCGGCGGGATGTTGCTGATGGCGCTGGGGGTAAACTCCGCAAGATTGCCCGTTCGCTATTGACCGGCGCGCGCAAAGCGCATTAAAAAAATAAGGAAGTGAGCAATGTCGGATAATCGTCAAAATCTTGAACTGGCTCCCATAGCGAATCTCCCTACACATTTCCCACACAATTACCCCGAACCGCCGCAATCTGGCGGGAGCGGCGGTGGAAGCGAGGCTCTGCTCGCCCGGCTGCGCGAATGGCAACGGATAATTTACCGACACAAATGGCTGATTCTTTCCTTCATTCTGATAGCCCTTCCCCTGGCCACAATTCAAGCGTATCGGGCCAAGCCGATTTACCAGGCGACGACGACTATCGAGGTCAGGCCCGAGACCAGCTCATTATCGAAGTCAGGAGACGTCGTCGTTGTCGGGTCGAATGACAACACCAAGGCCGAAATCGTCATCATTAGGAGTCAGCCGGTCGTCAGGCAGACGATTACGAATTTGAATCTCGATAAGAACCCGCGCTTTTTGGACGTGACTACGAAAAGGTCTCTTCTAGAAGCGCTCATGTCGCTTAAAGGCGCCCAGCCCGAGCGGGAAAAGAAACTCGCCCAGGAAGCCGCTAAACAAAGCGCCAATAATGCGGGCGCCGGCGAAATGAAGACCAACGGCCCTGAACATGGCGGAACCGTCGCCGATCTAGCTGAAAACCCTCATAACGCGGAGGCCGAACGCAAAAGGCTGGGGCCTTACATCCAGACCTTGCTCGATAATTTGAACGTAGAGGGATTGCGAGACACACGGCTGATCAAAATATCTTTCAGGCATACTGATCCGGAAATCGCCGCCGCCGTGGCCGACGGCGTCGCTTACAATTTCATGCAGTATAACTTCCAGGGAAAGACCGAACGTTTCAGAAGCGCCTCGGACTGGCTTGAAAAGTCCACGCAAAAGCTCAGGGCCCAGGTCGAGAAGGCGGAGCAGAAACTGGTCGACTACAGCAAAGAGAATAACATCTTCTCACTTGAAGGAAAGGAAAACCTGACGGCTGAAAAGCTGACGAAAATGCACGAGCAGGTCATGCGCGCAGAGTTCGACCGGATCGTTAAACAATCACTGTATGAAGAGGTGAAAGTAGGCCGCGGCGCGCAATTGCCCGAAGCGTTTGCCGACCCCAAAACCGCAGAGGTGAGGAAGTCCCTCAACGACCTGGCCGTGGAAGCCTCGCGACTGAGCGTCAAGTTCGGAGCGAAACATTTTAGCGTGCAGGAGATCCAGAAAAAAATGGCCACCCTCCAGGAGCAGATAAAAGGGAGCCAGTCAATGTTGGATGACAGGCTCAGGGCGGATTATGAACGGGCGGTCCGCGACGAGGCGAATCTCAGGAACGAGCTAGAGATCGCCAAGGGCGAAGCCGTGCAGCAGAACCAGGCGTCCATCCAATACAGCGTCCTGCAGCAGGATCTGGAAACCGCCAAAGCGCTCTACACTGATTTTCTCAACAAAACCAGTCAGGCCGACATTCAACGCGCGGAACAATTCAACAACGTCCGTTTGATCGAATCGGCGGAGACGCCCGGCGGGCCGGTCGGGCCGAACCGCAGCCAAACGATCCTACTCGCTTTCGTCGTCAGCCTCGGCATGGGCGTAGGCCTGGCCTACCTTATGGAGAACATGAACACCACCGTCAGGAATGTTGAAGACGTCAACCGCTTTACTCAACTACCCGTGCTGGGCGTCATTCCGATTTTGACCGAGGCCCTTCCTGACGGGAAGCGCAGCGGCATACGGAGTATTGAACTGCGGGCCGCGACTATGAAAGACGTCAATGATTCATTTGAACTGCTCGGTGACGTTTCGGACAAGCCGGTACTCGCCGATTCGATGAAGGTGTTTTCGGCCGCCGCCGAGGCGTATCGAATGCTCAGGACCTCAATCCTTCTTTCCACGGCGGGACATCCGCCCAAAACCTTGATGGTCACCAGCGGACAGCCGGGCGATGGTAAAACCACTACTGTTTTTAATATCGCTCTTGCTCTGACTCAGTTGAAGGCTGAAGTATTGGTCGTGGATTGCGACATGCGCAAACCCAGAATCCATAAGATGCTACAACTGCAGAAGGGCGAAGGCTTATCCACCCTCCTGGCGAGCGGCGGCGATCCTGATAAGTTCATCTATCGAACCCCTGTGCGTGGACTATCGGTCCTCCCCTGTGGTTATGTGCCCCCCAACCCTTCCGAACTTATCAGTTCGGGAAGCATGAAAGAGGTGCTGCGCTCGCTGAGTGAGCGTTTCGATTATGTCGTCATAGACGCGCCGCCGATGATCAGCGTAAGCGACCCGATAATCCTTTCGACCCTCGTAGACGGCGTAATCCTCGTGGTCAAGAGCGGAGAAAGCAAGGGCGAGTCAGTGCGCCGCGCATCTCAGGACCTTTCCTCCGTGGGGGCCAGAGTCCTCGGAGTCGCTCTTAATAACCTCAATATTCGTAAGGACGGCTATGATTATTACCGCAACTATCGCCAATACGTCGATTACATCGACCGTGACCCGAGAATCCGCGTGGGGGAATAAATAGATGAAAAATGGAGAGCATATGAACTCGATGTTTAGTCCGCTCGCCGTCATTGAGGCTGATCGGATAGGCGAAAATGTGTTGATTCGCGAGTACGCGATAGTTCGCCGCGGGGCGGTAATAGGGAATAACGTCGTCATACACCCTTTCGTAATCGTCGAAGACGGGGTCAGGATCGGCGACGACGTGGAGATCTTTCCGTCGGCGTATCTCGGTAAGCCGCCTCGCGGGGTCGGCGCGATGACCCGGCCGATGAACTTTACGGCAAAGGTGGACGTGGGAACCGGCTGCGTCATCGGCCCGAACGCCGTGATCTATTACGACGTCGAGATAGGCAATCACACTTTGATCAGCGACGGCGCGTCGATCAGAGAACAGAGTAAAATCGGCTCCCGCTGCATTATCGGAAGATACGTGACGGTAAATTACGCCACTTTGATCGGCGATAACGTGAAAGTGCAAGACCACACCTGGTTGGCGGGGAACATGCGAATCGGCGACAGGGTGTTCATCAGCGGTGGCGTGACTACGGCCAATGATAATTTAATGGGCGCCTCAGGTTACGACGAGGAGAGCATCGTCGGCCCGACGATTGAAAACGGCGTGAGGATCGGAGCGGGCGCAATAATCTTACCTAAAGTGAGAGTCGGAGAAAATGCGCTGATCGCCGCCGGAGCGGTCGTGACCAAAGACGCGCCGCCGGGGCAAACCGCCAAAGGAATACCGGCAAGATTTATAAAGAATAAAGATGCGACCTAGTTGATTCGAGCCCCATCTTTCTACTCCACCTTCATTCCCCGACCCATTTAGCAATCTGCCTTGCAATGCAAGAACAAACTATTATCCCCACTAAGGCGGAGTCTGAGCGTTTCGACCTTTTGATCGAAGCCGGGCGCGGCGCCAAGAACTACTGGCGCGACCTTTGGCGTTATCGCGAGTTGTTCTACTTCCTGGCGTGGCGTGACATCCTGGTGCGATACAAACAGACCGCGATCGGCATAGCCTGGGCGCTCGTCCGGCCCTTTCTGACGATGCTGGTCTTCACATTCATCTTTAGCAGGGTGGCCAAGCTCCCGGCCCCCGGCTCTGTCCCGTACGCCTTGCTCGTCTTCGCCGCCATGCTCCCGTGGCAGTTCTTTTCGACTGCGCTTAGCGAGGCGAGTAACAGTCTGATCGGAAACTCCAACTTGATCTCCAAAGTTTATTTCCCGCGACTGATCGTGCCGGCGGGTTCGGTCATCACCAGTTTCGTGGATTTCCTGATTACGCTGGGGTTGATGGCGGGAATGATGGTCTGGTACGGCTTCCTGCCGGACTGGCGGCTGTTGACGCTTCCGTTGTTTATGGCGCTCGCCTTCGGGTCCGCCTTCGGCGCAGGGCTTTGGTTATGCGCTCTGAACGTTCGCTACCGCGATTTTCGCTACATCGTTCCCTTTATCGTGCAGTTCGGCCTTTACCTTTCTCCGGTCGGCTTCAGCAGTAATATCGTGCCCGAAGGCATGCGGTTAATTTACGCGCTCAACCCGATGGTCGGCGTCATTGACGGATTCCGCTGGGCGTTGCTGCGAGGGCAATCGCCGTTGGCGGGCTACGCATTAATCGCATCCATACTCGTCACGTCAGTTTTATGTCTGTCAGGGATCTGGTATTTCCGCCGTACTGAGAAGACATTTGCGGACATCATCTGAAGAAAATCGAATGTCTGATGTAGTTATAAGAGCCGAAGCCCTCGGTAAGAGATACCGAATCTCCCATCGACGCGAGCGGCGGGCTGACGGCTCTCCGTATGACAGTTCCCCGAAACACGAGGATTTTTGGGCGCTGAGAGACGTGTCCTTCGAGGTCAAGCAGGGCGAGGCGCTGGGAATCATCGGCCGAAACGGCGCCGGTAAATCGACCCTGCTCAAGCTCCTGAGCCGCATTACGGAGCCTACCGAGGGCAGGGCCCGCATCCGCGGCCGCGTCGCCAGCCTGCTCGAAGTCGGCACAGGCTTCCACCCCGAATTGACCGGGCGCGAAAACGTCTACCTCAACGGCTCCATCCTCGGGATGTCCAAGGCCGAGATCAGGAAGAAGTTCGACGAGATCGTCTCTTTCGCCGAGATCGCGCAGTTCCTCGACACGCCCGTGAAGCGTTACAGCAGCGGGATGTACGTTAGGCTGGCCTTCTCGGTGGCTGCGCACGTGGAACCCGAGATACTGGTGGTGGACGAGGTGTTGGCAGTGGGCGACGTGGCGTTCCAGAGGAAGTGCATGGACTACATGAAGAGACTGGCGCGGAACGGCATCACCATCATCCTGGTTTCGCACGACCTGTTCGCCGTCAAGACGATGTGCCGCCGCGTACTGGCGCTGTCGGCCGGAAGACTCAAGTTCGACGGCTTGCCCGCCGAGGGCATTGACCTCTACGAAAAGGATTCCCGATTGGAGGCCGATCCGTGGGCGGCGGGAATAATCGGAGAAGACATTGACCAATGGCCGATCATCATCCGTTTCGTGGAGTTGCTTGACGCGGATGGCTCCCCGCGCACGGTCTACGATTACGGCGAGCGAATGCGCGTGCGGATACATTATGAGTCACGCAAGCCCGTCAGACACCCCAACTTCTATCTTGGAATACGGCGGCCAGACAATGTCGTGTGCTGCAGCTATAGCGCGGCGCGAGACGGCGTCACTGTCCCTTCCCTCGATGGAAGCGGCGTAATCGAATTGCTAACGCCGCCGCTCCGGTTGGTCTCGGACCTATACAGCACTTATGCCGGGGTTTGGGATCGTGAATTCAAAAACCTCTACTGCGGACAGATCGGGCCAAATTTCCATGTCCGCGACGAGGTACTCAATCAACACTTCGGCGTTTTCCACGTGCCAGGCGAATGGCGCTGGGGCGTCAACGGACATAAAAATGTGGGACAGACTTTAGTCCGTCCGGCAGCCGGGGCGGACTGAAACCCATCCCGTATTTTCCGCAGAAACCTTCAGGTCACGTTGCGACGCCCTGAAACAATGGAAATCAAGCGGCGCCCCCGCGTCTCGCGGGCAGGTCTTGCGGTGAAGCCTGCCCGCGAGGACGCGGGGGCGCCATTTTCCGAGGAGAAATAAAAGTGGTTGGAATTGCCGTTGTTGGCTATGGATATTGGGGGCCGAACCTGGCCCGGAACTTCGCGGAGACAGAAGGGGCCGCGGTGGTGATGTGTTGTGATTCCGATCCGCGGCGACTCGCTCTCGCTCAGAAGCGATTCCCTGCCCTGATCTGCGCTACCGATTTTGATGATGCGCTACGAAACCCGGACGTCAACGCCGTCGCCATCGCCACGCCGGTACACACGCACTACGAGTTGGCCAAACGCGCCATCAAGGCAGGCAAACATGTCCTGGTAGAAAAGCCGCTGACGGCGCGCGTGGATCATGCGGAGGAGTTGGTCACGCTGGCGGAGAAGAACGGCGTGGTCCTCATGGTCGATCACGTCTTCGTTTACAGCCCTCCTGTGCTGAAGATGAAAGAGCTGGTGACGCAAGGGAGGCTCGGCAACCTGTTTTTCATTGACAGCGTTCGCATCAACCTTGGGCTGTTCCAGCACGACGTCAACGTGGTATGGGACCTCGCGCCGCATGACCTTTCGATCGTGGACTACCTGGTGGAGCGGCTGCCGGTCTCACTCTCGGCGTATGGCGGCATACATGCCGATCACGAGATCGAAGACGTCGCCTACCTTAACCTCGATTACGGCGCCGGCCTGATCGCCAATTTCCACGTCAACTGGCTCTCGCCGGTCAAGGTTCGCCAGATGATCATCGGCGGGAGCGAACGCAGCCTTATTTATAACGACCTGGATGTAGACGAGAAGATCAAAGTCTACGACCGCGGTATCGAGGTCGGCGAGGATTTGGAGCAGCGGCGCAAGACGCTGATCAGCTATCGCAGCGGTGACGTCTGGGCGCCGAACCTGGCCACACGCGAGCCCCTGTCGCGAATGGCCGAGCATTTCGTCACGTGCGTTAAGACCGGCCAGCGGCCGGTGTCTGACGGCAAGTCCGGATTGCGCATCGTCAAAATCCTCGACGCGGCGCAGCGCGGCATTAAATCCCTGAATGGACGGGTGAACATCTGATCATGAATTTACGCGACAAAACAGTTCTAATTACCGGCGGGTGTGGGCTGATCGGCTCTCACATCGCCGACCAGCTCATCCGCGACGAGCGGGTCGGGATGGTCATAATACTGGATAACCTCAGTCGCGGGACGCTCCATAACATTGAGTGGGCTCGGCGACATGGCAATATCGAGTTGGCGCAAAAGGACATCCGCAGCTTCGACGACATCAGGCCATATTTCGATGACGTCGACGTGGTCTTTCACCTGGCCGCCATCCGAATAACCGCCTGCGCGGCCCAGCCTCGCGAGTGTCTGGAGGTGATGATTGACGGTACTTATAACGTTGTCGAGGCTTGTGTGAAAGCCGGCGTAAAACGACTGGTGGCTTCCAGTTCGGCGTCGGTTTACGGGGCCGCCGACAGCTACCCGACTACCGAGGAGCATCACCCTTACAACAACCGCACCTGGTACGGCGCCGCCAAATTGGCAAACGAAGGTCTGTATCGCTCCTTCAACGACATGTTCGGCCTGCCTTACGTCGCGCTGCGTTACTTCAACGTCTACGGCCCGCGAATGGACGTGTTCGGAAAATATACCGAGGTTCTCATTCGCTGGCTCGACTGTCTTGACCGGGGCGAGCGCCCGAAGATTTTCGGAGACGGCCAGACCTCAATGGACTTCGTCTACGTAGAGGACGTCGCCCGCGCCAACATCCTCGCCGCCAAGAGCGATGTGGTAGACGAAGTCTTCAATGTCGCCTCAGGCGCCGAGACGACGCTGTTGGAATTATTGCAAACGCTGCTGAAAGTTACCGGGCGGACCGACGTTCAGCCCGAGTTCCTGCCCGAACGCGCAATCAACCCAGTTCCCCGCCGACTTGCCGACATTAGCAACGCGGAAAAAAATTTGGGCTTCCTCGCCCGGGTCGAGGTGGAAGAAGGTCTACGCAGGCTCGTCGAGTGGCGCAGGCAGGTCATCTCAAACCATCAATACGACGATTACGCCGTGGAGACAACGGCGGCTGCGGCCGCGGAAGCGAGTTCTTAACGATGATCCCGATTACCAAACCAGTAATGGGCGACGAGGAACTGGAGCGCGTCCGGGAAGTCATTGAAAGCGGCTGGCTAACCCAGGGGCCGCGCGTGGCGGAATTCGAGCGCCTTGTCGCGGAATACGTCGGCGCCCAATACGCCGTGGCCTGCAGCAGTTGCACTACCGCGCTGCACTTGGCGTTACTCGCCCTCGGCGTCGGGCCGGGCGATGAAGTGATTGTGCCCTCGCTCAGCTTCATCGCCACTGCGAACGCCGTCCGATATGTGGGCGCGACGCCCGTATTCGCCGAGGTGGACTTGCGCACTTACAACCTTGACCCCGCCGACGTCGAGCGGCGCGTCAACTCGCGCACTAAGGCGATAATGGTCGTTCACCAGATAGGACTGCCGGCTGACATTGACGCCTTCCTCGAAATCGGCCGCAGACATAACCTGAGGGTTTTTGAGGACGCCGCGTGCGCGCTCGGTTCGCGTTACAAGGACAGGGCGGTTGGGGCGCGCACGGAGATGGCCTGTTTCTCCTTCCATCCCCGTAAAGTTATTTGCACGGGCGACGGCGGAATGATCACTACAAACAATCCGGAATACGCCGAGCGTCTCAGATTACTCCGGCAGCACGGGATGAACGTCTCGGACACG
>Ga0207428_10004063_pt1 | contig 14030 bp, 9 predicted proteins | sample RhiMethybrSRZTD1_FD_187600 | JGI IMG/M metagenome (GOLD analysis project Ga0207428, IMG submission 187600) | Populus rhizosphere microbial communities from Tennessee, USA - Rhizosphere MetaG P. TD hybrid SRZTD1 (SPAdes) (version 3) | ecosystem: Host-associated > Plants > Roots > Rhizosphere >... | reverse complement strand
GGCCTCGACGCACGCGGCGCTGCCGGTCGTCGAACCGCTCGGGCGAAACAGATTCGGCGTGTATCTGAGCCTGCGTGACACACACGGCCGGGCACGGATCGGCCGGACGACGCTGACGATGTCACCGGCGCCGGAGCTGGCGCCGCTCGAGGCAGAACCCGTGCTGGATCTCGGTGCGCTGGGCGCGTTCGACGACAGCGGCGTCACCCCCTCGTGCCTCGTCACGACCGGCCGCACGCGGCTGCTGTATTACACCGGATGGACGCGCGGCGTCACGGTCCCCTTCTACCTGGCAGCCGGCGTCGCGGCCAGCGAGGGGGACGGCCCGTTCGAGCGGCTGTCGCTGGCACCGCTCCTCGACCGCACGCCGGTGGATCCATTTCTGACCGCGTCGCCGTTCGTGCTGGTCGACGAGGGGCGCTGGCGGATGTGGTACGTCTCGGCCACCGAGTGGCGGGCGCACGAATCAGGGCCGCGCCATCACTACCATATCCGCTACGCTGAATCGCGCAACGGACTGATATGGCGTCGCGACGGAGCGGTGGCGATCGACTACGGCGCTCCTGAGGAATATGCGTTCGCGCGTCCGTGGGTCATGCGGGATGCGGACGCCTACCGCATGTGGTTCGCCGTGCGAGGGGAACGGTATCGAATCAGTTGTGCGCAGTCGATCGACGGCGTCTCCTGGACCCGCCGCGACGACCTCGGCCTCATCGCCGCTGGCGACGACTGGGAGACGGAGATGGTCGAGTATCCATGCGTGTTCGACTGGAACCGGCAGCGATACATGCTCTACAACGGCAACGACTATGGACGCACCGGCGTGGGGCTGGCCGTCCTGGAGACGTCCTGATCGCTCGCATGCGGATGCTACTATCTGCGACGGGACCATGATCCCGTTCAACAAGCCACACGTCACCGGTCGAGAGTTCGAGTACATCGACGCGGCCGTTCGCGCGGGCCAACTGGCCGGCAACGGGCAGTTCACGCGCCGCTGTCAGGCGTGGCTCGAGGACTGCCTGGGCGCGCCGCGCGTGCTCTTGACGCACTCGTGCACGGCTGCGCTCGAGATGGCAGCGCTGCTGCTGAACCTCGAACCGGGCGACGAGATCGTGATGCCGTCGTTCACGTTCGTATCGACCGCCAACGCGTTCGTGCTGCGAGGCGCAACACCGGTATTCGTCGACGTCAGACCCGATACGCTGAACATCGACGAGCGCCTCGTGGAAGCCGCCATCACCGCCCGCACGAAAGCCATCGTGGCGGTGCACTACGGCGGCATCGGCTGCAACATGGACGTCCTGACGGACATCGCGCAGCGCCATGGGGTGGTGCTCGTCGAAGATGCCGCCCAAGGTTTGCTGTCAACCTATCGCGACCGGCCGCTCGGGTCGTTTGGTCACCTCGCGACCGTCAGCTTTCACGAGACCAAGAACGTCATGTCGGGCGAAGGTGGCGCCCTGGTCATCAACGATCGTCAGTACAGCGAACGCGCGGAAATCCTCTGGGAGAAAGGCACCGATCGCTCGAAGTTCTCCCGCGGTGAAGTCGACAAGTACACCTGGGTGGACATCGGCTCGTCGTTCCTGCCAGGGGAGCTGACCGCGGCGTTTCTCTGGGCGCAGTTGCAGTCGGCACGCGAGATCACCACCGAACGTCTCGTCTTGTGGCGCGCCTACCATCACGCCTGCGAAGACCTGGAACGGCTTGGGGTGGAGCGGCCCGTCGTTCCATCCGATTGCACCCACAACGCGCACCTGTTCCGCGTGCTGTTGCCTCGTCAGATTCCACGGGCAGAAGTACTGGCGGACCTGAACCGGCGCGGCGTCAACGCGGTGTTCCACTACGTCCCGCTTCACTCGTCGCCAGCCGGACGCCGGTTCGGCCGCGTGGCGGGCACCATGGAGGTGACCGACGACCGCAGCGCGCGGCTGATCCGGCTGCCCTTGTGGATGGGCATGGACCCCGCCGCGCCCGATCGCGTCGCCGAGACCCTGGCGTCCGCCGTCGCGGCGCACGCCTGATGACGCAACGGCGAATGAAGCTCCTGTTCGTCCTGGAGCAGCGCGGTTATCTCCCGACGTATGCGCGAGTGATTCGAGCGCTCGCTCACCGCGGGCATGAGGTGACACTGGCGTGGCCGGACGAGGACGTCTCGCCACCTGAGGAGCTCGCCGAATGCGCGGGCGTCGTCATCGACTGCTGGCCGAAGAAGCGTGAGGACGCCTGGGCGCCGCTGGCGACCAGCGTGCGTCGAGCAGGGGACTACATCCGCTACCTCAATCCGCAGTACCGCGCCGCGACCAAGCTGCGGGCACGCGCGTTTCAAAAGCTGCTGCACTCGATCTCGCGTGGCACGCGGACGGCGCACATGGACTGGAGCGAGCTCGCGCTCGATCTCACCGACCAGGAGCGCGAGCGCTTGTCGACGATCTGTCGCCTGATGGAGGAAGCCATTCCGAGTGACCGGGGGCAGGAGGCGTTTCTCAAGCTGCACAATCCGAACGGCGTACTCGTGTCACCGCTGATCGATCTCGGCTCGTCGCAAAGTGACATCGTCAAGAGCGCGAAGCACCTCGGCATTCCGACCGGCATGGTGCTCTACAGCTGGGACAACCTGAGCACAAAAGGTGGGCTCCATGTGCAGCCCGATCGGATGTTCGTGTGGAACGAATGGCAGCGGACCGAAGCGGCCGAGCTGCACGACTTTCCGCGCGAGCGGGCGGTCGCGACCGGTGCGCCTCGCTTCGATACGTTCATCGCCCTCTCGCCGGTGACGACGAGGGAAGCGTTTTGCAAGCCGCTGGGATTCGATCCGAAGCGACCGATCCTCATGTATCTCGGCTCGTCCAAGTTCGTCGTCACCAACTCCGAGCTGCCGTTCATCCGCACGTGGGTCGACGCGATCAGGTGCGCCTCGGAAGAAGCGGTTCGCGAGTCGAACATCCTGATCCGGCCGCATCCTGACGTGAAAGCCACCGACGATGAGGGCCCGACTGAAATCGTTCGCTGGGAAGGCGATCTCGGCAGAGGCTGGGTAACGCGGCCGATTGCACACCCGCGGGTCGCGGTGGTGCGGACGCATTACCGCCGTCCGCAGGCGTTTCATGACGCGCTTCACCACAGCGCGGCAACCGTGGCGCTCAACACGAGCGCGGCCCTCGAGGCGGCGATCGTCGGCCGACCGACGTTGACGATCCTCGCGGGAAACGATGCTGCCGACGGCCAAAGCACGACGCTCCACTTTCACTACCTGTTGGAGCAGAACGGCGGGTGTGTTCGCTGCGCGTCATCGATGGACGAGCATCGAGCGCATCTCGGTGAGGCGCTGGCCGGGCCGGATCAATCCGCTCGTTTACGGCAATTCGCGAAAGAGTTCGTCAGACCGGGAGGTTGGGACGTACCCGCATCCGAACTGCTGGCCGAGGCCATCGTTCGGGAGTTCACAGCGTATTGAACACGCCTCAGCGGCTGCGTGCCTTGACTGCGGCGCGCGTCTCGCGCTCGACTTCGCGGCGACGGATTGTTTCGCGCTTGTCGTGAGCCTGCTTGCCTTTGACCAGCGCCAGCGCCACCTTGACCCGGCCGTTCTTGAAATACATCCGCAACGGCACGAGGGTGAGGCCTTTCTCGCGAACGCGTCCGATGAGCTTCAAGATCTCGTGCCGGTGCAGGAGGAGCTTGCGCGACCGCCGCTCGTCGTGATGCGCGTATCCGGTGTGGCTGTAGGGACTGACGTGGACGTTCTCGAGCCAGACTTCGCCCTTGTCGACACGGGCAAAGCTGTCACGCAGGTTGATGCCGCCCTCGCGAATCGCCTTGACCTCGGTTCCGCGCAGCACCAGCCCCGCTTCCCACGTTTCCAGGACGTGATAGTCGTGGAGCGCCTTGCGATTGTCGGCGATCGACTTCTGTGCCTTCTCGCGTTCGGTCTTCTCCGCCATCACGACACCACGTGGCCGCTGCCATAGCACGGCCACCCGAAGGGCTCCCAGGTTCCGCTGGGGCGAGCGTCGGTGCGCACGAACAGATTCACGCCGAATCGGCCGTCGAACACGTGCGAGCCCGCCTGACGATAGCGCGCGTCGATGTAGTCGGTCACCAGCGGAAACGACTTGCGGAAGTTGCGATACTCGTCACCGGTCTCGAGGAGCATCAACGGCACCGACTGCCGCTCGAGCCGGGCGATCGTCAGCCGCTGTGCCTCGTCGGTTCTGAAAAATCCGGGACGCAGATCGCCATGCCCACCCGCGAACGCGCGACGCGCCAGCGCGAGCACCTGGGGCATGTAGGCCTGGACGAGCACCCGGTCGTTGGGACGCGTGCAGGCATTCACGTACAGTGACAGGTTGATGAGATCGGGACGCTGGTCGCGAGCGACCCAGCTCTCGAGCTGCCAGTCGATTCGAAGTTGGTCCGCGATTCTTCCCGCCCGCTCGAGCGATTTGCCGAATCGATCGGTGAGTCCCGCGGCGTCCACACGGTCGTAGAGATCCTTGGACAGACTGGTTCCGAGCACCAACATCAACGGTAAAGCAATCGCCAGCGCCGCTGCCCGTACGAGCCAGACCCGCGGTACCAGCGATGGCTGCACCGATCGCGCATCGACCATCAGGCGACCCACCGACCCGGCAAGCCACGCCACCAGGATCGCGAGAGGAACGGACGGATCGGCAAGGCGTGCTTCGAGCGGACTGCGCAGGAACCCGGCATCTACGATCAATCCGAGCACCGCGACCATAGCGAGCTTCGCGCGCGCCAGCGGCCACGTGGGCCGGAAACCGTCGCGCGAAATGGCGAGCATACCCAACGCGAAAACGGGGATCAGCAGCTCGGCATAGTACGTCCAGGCGACGGCGTTGTCGCGGATCACTGCCACGGGTCGCCCGATGCCCCGCTGGCGCGCCTCGTCCGACACTCCGTTGGGATTCCCGAACAGTCCTGGCCAGACCACCGGCGCACGGGCACGGTCCTTTTCCGCCCATGCCGAGGCCTGCTGAAAGTACGCAACCACGCCGCCGTTCATCTGAATGAAGACCAGATACGGCGCCAGCATCACCAGCACCAGCGCTCCGTACAGTACAGCGTGCCGCAATCGCTCTCGCCACGCGAATTGCGGCAGCACGGCCAGCATCGTCGCCATCGCGAGCGCGATGAACACACCGTGGTCGTGGCGAAACAGGAACCAGATCACCGTGACGAGCGCGGCGACCGCTCGCGGCCATGCACTCGGCCGATTGGCGAACCACCACAGAACCGGGATCGCCGTCGCGTAGGCCAGGAGCTTCGGGTAGTTGTAGAACCGCGGATACAGCAGAATCTGAAAGAACGCGCCGAGCACCCCGAGCAGGATGGAGTCGCTCGCGCGAGCCGCTAGTAGCAGCGTAAGCGACGCACCAAGGGCGATCGCCGTCGTCGCGAACGCGAGCTCACTCAATGTGCCCCGGCCGAACACCCACTGAACCGCCGCCCCGACGTAGTAGTAGAGCGGCGCACCGTGATCCACAAAGTCTCTGACGGGCAGATCACCAAACAGAATCTGCCAGCTCCTTGTGAGGTAGAAGAAGTGATCGTCGGTGAGCCCGGCGAAGGAGCCGCCCGGGTCGTTGAAGCGGAAAAGCCAGGAGAATGCGAAGACAAGGATGGCGGCTGTCGCCAGGAGAAGAGGCCGCGCTACCTGGCGACGGAGCTTCAACACGGAGCGGCTCCCAAGAAGCAGCAGTGTACCACGCGTACTCGCGCTTCCTGGGAACGGCTCACGCCGCGCGTCTCATCTCACTTCGAACGGTTGGCTTGTATAGACTTCCCACGCCGAGGAGGAGCCGACTCGTCGGGCCCAGATCGCGATCTCATACGTGCCGGCTCGACCCGGAGTAAACGTGTACATCGAACCGGTGCCGTAGTCGCGGACGATCGCCCACTCCTCCGTGTTGTGATGCAGCCAGAAACGGTATTCGTAGGGACCCGTTCCGCCAGCGCCGGCAGCAAAGATCATAACCGGCTCTCCAACCTCCCCTGAGTTTGGATTTGTGCTGACGGAGACGCTGGTCATCGGACTACCCGACACCGTCACGGTGAGGTACGTCAGCGTGATGGGCGCCATCCGAACATTCCCCGCACCATCAGCCGCTGCCACCCAAATCGTGTTCGCGCCCGGCGCGAGCGACAGCGTGCGACTCCAATTCGCCGTTCCCGTACCCGATGCCGCACCACCAGTCGTTTGCTGACCGTCGACAGTCACAGTCGCGATGCCCGTGCCGCCGCTTCCACTATCAGTCGCCGTGCCGCTCAGCGTGATGGTTTGAGTGGTCAGGGTCTGTCCCGCCGAGTGGCTAGTGATTGTTACCGTCGGCGGCAACGCATCCCCCAGACTGCCGGGAGAAACGACGTAGATCGTTTGGGCATACGCCTCCCACAACGAGCCGGAACCTGCGCGTCGTCCCCACACCGCGATCTCGTGGGTACCAGTGCGTGTGGGCATCCACGAATAAGTCGCCGTGGTGCTCCAGTCGCGCACGATTTCCCATTCGCTGCTGTCGTGATGCGCCCAGAAACGATACTCATATGGTCCCGACCCTCCAGCGCCGACAGCCGTCAGTAGGATCTGCGATCCAAGAGGCTGCGGACTCAAGAGGTTCGTGCCCAGCGCGACGGACGTCATCGGACTCCCGGACACCCCCGATCCCGATCCGGACCCCGACGATGTGTAGGTCAGCGTGATGGAGGACGTCCTGACGTTACCGGCTCCATCCCTCGCGGCAACGGTGATGGTGTTGGCACCTGAGGACAGCGTGAAGCTGCGGCTCCAGTTTGCGGTGCCTGCACCGTTGGCGGTTCCGCCGCTCGCCAGTTGACCATTGACGGTCACGCTCACGATGCCAGTGTTGCCGCTGTCGTTGTCGCTCGCCGTGCCGCCGAGCGTGATGTCCGCCGCTGTGAGCGTCTGCCCCGAAGAGTGGCTCGTGATGTTGAGGCTTGGGGCGGTCCCATCGGAGCTGCCCCCGGTGGAAACTTCGAACTCTCGGGCTGAGTAGGCCTCCCATTCCGCCGTCGAGCCGATCCTGCGTCCCCACACGGCGACCTCGAAGCTGCCGGTGCGCGTTGGCGCCCACGCATACGTCGCCGACGGGTTCCAGTCCTGCACGATCTCCCAGGGCGACGTAATGTGGTGCGCCCAGAAGCGATACTCGTACGGTCCAGAGCCACCCGAGCCGGCCGCCGTGAGGAAGATCGTCGTGCCCAGCGGCTGTGGGCTGGGCAGGCTGGTGCTCAACGAGACTGCGGTCATCGGAGCGGCGGGAGCACTGAACGTTAACGAGATCGCCGCGGTCCGAGTGTTGCCCGCGCCGTCAGTGGCCACCACGGTGTAAAGGTTCGTGCCGCCGTTGACACTGACGCTTCGGCTCCAGTTGGCGGTATTGCTGCCTGACGCCGTCCCACCCGATGCCGTGGCGCCGTTGACCGACACTTGAGTGATGCCGCTGCCGCCCGCGCCGCTGTCTGTGGCGGTGCCGCTCAACGTAACCGTCGTTGTTGATACGGTCTGCCCTGACGAGTGGCTTGTGATCGCGAGTGCCGGGGCCGCCGAGTCGCGGTTGATCGTGAGCGACACTTGACGCGCGTTACCGGCGCCGTCCGTCGCGACGACCGTCAGGAAGTTGGGGCCCTGCGCAAGCGCGACGGTCCCGCTCCACGTCGTCATGTTGGCGCCCGTCGACGTTCCGCCCGATGCCGCGTTGCCATTGATGGTGACGCTCGCGATGCCGCTGTTGCCGCTGTTCATGTCGGTCGCGGTCCCAGCGAGAGTGATGCTCGCGACGTTGACGGTCTGGCCAGTGGTGTGACTCGTAATGGACAACGATGGCGCAGACGTGTCGGCCACGGAGTACGTGACTGAAATCTGCGTCGTCCGAGCGTTGCCCGCGCCGTCGGTCGCCACGACGGTCAACTGGTTCGAACCCTGAACCAGCGTGAGCGCGCGACTCCACGTCGCAGTGTTGCCACCCGATGACGTGCCGCCAGAAGCGAGTACGCCGTTCACCCGCACGCTGCTGATTCCACTATCGCCGGCGCCCGCATCGCTCGCCGTGCCTTGGAGCGTGATCGTGGCGTTCGTGACCTGCTGACCGTTCGTGTGACTGCTGATGTCCACGTTAGGAGGAGTCGCATCACTCGAACCGCTTCGAACCGTCCACACGAAGCTGGTCGAGACGGTCACGAGTCCGTCGCTTACGAGAACAGTGACGCTATACGTTCCGATGGATGTCGGCGTACCGGTAATCGCGCCGGTCCCCGAATTGAGCGACAGACCAAGTGGAAGCCCGGTGTGGGAGAACGTCAGAGTGCTGCCATCGGGATCATTGACCGGCACGCTCAACGGGTTAATCGGGGTGTTGACGGTACTCGTTTGATCGGCAACGGACGCGATCGCCGGAATCGACACCGCCACTTCCTGCGAGAATTCGCCCGCACCTAGCGCGCTGAACGCGCGTACGGCAACGAGGTTGATAACGCCAGGTGTCAGCGAGAACGTGTACGAAGTCTGCGAGGCGGGGACAGTCGCGCGTTGAATGTTGCAGGACAGCGGCGTCGTGCTGATGCAAACCTCGTAATTCAGCACCGACTCAGACACCGGGCTCGCATCCCAGAGCGCGGTGACCGTCTGTGAGAAGGCTGCTGCTGGTGTAAGCAGCAACGACCCGATGAGTACAAAAATAGATCGCCCCAAGGCTCGCATGCGCCGCCGCTGTGCAAGGACACGGCCAGTCGAGCTTTATACACTAAGTCGCTCTCGACTCGCTACTTACTAAGTCGACAGGATGGGACGATGTGTATGATGAGATTGCGGATCTAACTAGAGTGTTTACGCTCCTGTTAGTGAGGTGTTCCCTCTACGCACATAGTGACGATTGACGGCGGCTTTAGGTCACCTCGTTTCGAACTTCTTTTGAAACGGAATGCAGTCAGCGGCAGACGCGTGAAGGAACGTGAGGTCGGCCAGCCGACGGACTTCGCCGCATTTTCGACATGACCCTTTCGATCGCAATCGCGCAAGCGAACCCCACCGTTGGCGACGTGAGCGGCAACCTCGCGATCATCCGGCGAATGCGCGATGACGCAGCGGCGCAAGGAGCCGATCTCGTCGTCTTTCCCGAGCTGATGCTGGTCGGCTATCCGCCGGAGGACCTGGTGCTGCGTCCGGCCGTCGTCGATGCAACGGCCGCGGCGCTCCGCGAACTTCAGCGTGACAGCGCATCGACGGTAGCCGTCGCCGTGACGCTGCCGTGGAAGGAGGCCGGCTGCCTCCATAACGCGGTCGCACTCGTCGCCGATGGCAAGAGCGACCTGCGATTCAAGCACGATTTACCGAACTACGGCGTGTTCGATGAAAAACGCGTCTTCAGCGCCGGTCCTCTTCCGATGCCACTGGCGTTCCGCGACGTGCACCTCGGACTTCCCATCTGCGAAGACGTCTGGTCGCCTGCCGTTTCCACACACCTGGCTCGGGAGGGAGCGGAGCTGCTGCTCGTACCGAACGGGTCACCGTTCGAAGTCGATAAGTTCCTTCAGCGTTTGGAGTTGGTGCAGGCGAGGGCGCGAGAAAGCGGGATACCGATCGCGTATGTCAACCAGGTTGGAGGTCAGGACGAGCTCGTATTCGACGGCGGGTCGTTCGTCGTCAACGGCGACGGCTCGCTCGGGCACGTGCTGCCGTTCTGGCGCGAGTCGCTCACTGTGACCACGTGGCAACGGACGAACGGCGTCCTGCGCTGTGAAGCCTCCGCCCAATGGACCCCGGAGCCACGTCTGTCCTCCATATATCAGGCGATGATGCTTGGCCTGCGGGACTACGTGCGAAAGAACAGGTTTCCCGGCATCGTGCTGGGGTTGTCGGGCGGGATTGACTCCGCTTTGACGGCGGCCGTCGCTGTCGATGCGCTCGGTCCGAGTGCGGTCCGTGGTGTCCGGCTGCCGTCGCGTTTCACCAGTGCCTCCAGCCAGGATGATGCGGAGGAGTCGGCGCGTTTGCTTGGCGTTCGTCTCGACACGCTGTCGATCGAACCGCCGGTCGACGCATTCGAAGCGGTGTTGAAACCAGTGTTTCAGGACCGACCGCGGAACGTCACCGAGGAAAACCTGCAGGCACGCGCACGCGGCGTGCTGCTGATGGCGCTCTCGAACAAGTTCTCCGAGCTGCTGGTGACCACCGGAAACAAGTCGGAGATGTCCGTCGGCTACGCCACGCTGTATGGCGACATGTGCGGCGGATACTCGGTGTTGAAGGACATTTACAAGACCGACGTCTATGCGCTGGCGCGATGGCGGAACGAACACATGCCCGAAGGCGGTCTGGCGCCGGCCGGACGCGTCGTGCCCGAATCCTCGCTCACCAAAGCGCCGACGGCCGAGTTGCGGCCGAATCAGACTGATCAGGACTCGCTTCCGCCGTACGACGAGCTCGATGCCATCCTGCATTTACTCGTCGAAGAGGAGTTGAGTGTTCCCGAGATCGTCGCGCGCGGCTTCGACCGTCAGACCGTGACGCGGGTCCAGCGGATGCTGTTCGCCGCTGAATACAAGCGTCGTCAGGCACCGCCCGGGGTGAAGATCACACGAAAGAGCTTCGGCCGCGACCGCCGCTATCCCCTGACCAACGGATTCCGGGAGCCGTGAAATCAGTGTAGGCCGGGCTGCAGTGGAGGCCGGGCCTTCCAGGCCCCGCGTCAAACGCGACGATCTGTTACCGGCGCCTCGCAGAGATCATCTGTACATCTCCCTCGGCGAATGCGGTTCGCGGCGATCGTGCGGTACACGAGGTGTCCCAGCGAGCGAATTCCAGGAATGCGTCCAACGAGCCAGAGCGGCCAGAGCAGCGGGACGACGCTCGAGATCTCGAGGACGGCTTCATAACCTGCAAAGCGGCGCCCCCGCGGGTCGACGACGTACATCTGGACCAGGAGAGCGGATTCGCTCAAGCCTGGCGCGAAGTGCTGGCGCGCTTCGGCGTTCGTGCCGTCCACGAACTGGAGCTTCCCAAGCGAATCGACCGCACGCAACTGCCGGACGGTTCGCCGACACATCGGACATCCGCCGTCAAACAGCACGACACGATTGTTGTCGTCCGGGCTTCCGGGCATGTGCGTTCACCAATCGTAATACGGCCTACTACAAGTCGGAGCTGTTGCAGCTCAGGCGGCTATGGCGGCGAGGCGCGCCGCGAGCAGAACCGCTTCGATCATGCTCGATGGGTTGGCGACGTCCCGTCCGGCGATGTCGAACGCCGTCCCGTGATCGACCGACGTTCTGATGATGGGAAGGCCCAACGTGACATTCACGGCGTGACCGAATGCCACGAGCTTGACCGGGATCAGCCCCTGGTCGTGATAGCAGGCGATCACGACGTCGAACTCGCCCGACGTCGCTCGAACGAACACCGTGTCACCGGGGTACGGCCCGCTGACGTCGATCCCGCGCGCGTGTGCCGCCTCGACGGCAGGCCGAAGGACGCGCTGCTCCTCCTCACCCATCAATCCTTCCTCGCCGGCGTGTGGATTGAGCCCGGCGACGGCGATCCGGGGTTTGGCGATGCCGAAGCGCGGAAGCTCGCGTGCAGTCAGCGCGATTGTGCTGTCGACGACAGATCGGGTCAGGGCGTACGGAACGGCGGCCAGCGGCAGATGAACGGTGGCGAGCACGACCTTCAGCGGCTCGGACCAGAACATCATCGCGACGTGGGCACTGTCGGTGAGATGCGCGAGCAAATCAGTGTGCCCTTTCCAGGGAAGACCCGCCTTCGCAAACGCGAGCTTGTTGACCGGCGCCGTGGCAATCCCCTGAACCCGGCCGGCCTGTGCGTCACGCACGGCGGCGCAGATCGCGTCATACGCGGCTCGGCCCGCCTCGGCCGACAACACGCCGGGCGCGAACGCCGCGTCGGCAGGCGGCCCGTAGAGCACGGGATCACACGCAGCGCGAACGCGGTCGTCGGCCGACGCCTTCCGCGCGATCTCCGGCCCGATGCCGGCAGGGTCACCGACGGTGATGGCGATGCGCGGTTTCACAATCGCGCTTAGAGCTGCAGGACCAGCCAGTCGGCAACGACCTTGGGGCTCGCGTTGCGTTCGATCGCGGCCAGTGCCTCGTCGACCGCCGTATACGCGCGCGAGCTGCGGCGGCCGTCGAAGCTGCGCGCGAGCGCGGTCAGCCGTGGCTCGAGATCCGCGTTACCCAGCAACCCGCGCTCGCCACCCAGGGCGAGGATGCTGACGTCGCGGAGCAGCGAGGCCAGCGCACGCAGGCACGCGGACAGCTGCTCGCGCTCGGCACTCGGCCCGCTCTTCGTCGTCACGAGATCTTTCGCCGCATCCAGACGCCGCGCTGGATCGGCCGTTCGAGCCGCGAATTCGAGCAGCCGTTCCGCGCCCTCGCGCGCCTCGATCAAATCCGCCGAATCGGCCGCCAACGCCCGGCCGATGCTGCCGTCGGCATCCGCCGCGGCGGCTCTCGCATCGGCGTCGGTGTACTCGTGGCTGGCCATCAACGCGTCGGCGACCTCCGTGGTCGAGAGCGGCGCGAATCGCAATCGCGGACAGCGCGAGATCACCGTCGGCAGCAGCGCATCCGGCATCGACGACACCAGAATGAAGATCGATGCCGACGGCGGCTCCTCGAGCGTCTTCAGCAGCGCGTTCTGCGCCGCCGGCACGAGCGCCTCGGCGTTGTCGACGATGACCACGCGCCGCTTGCCTTCGAACGGCCGGTAGTCGGCGCGATCGATCACCTCCCGAACCTGCTCGATCTTGATCGAGCCGCTGTCGCCGGGTTCGATGGTGATGACGTCGAGATGCACGCCTCGCGCGATCCGCTTGCACGCGGCACACGTCCCGCACGCGTCGCGCTCGAATTCGGCCGTCGTCGTCGGCTTGAGGCAATTCATCGCCTCGGCGATCGCGACCGCGACGCGCCGCTTGCCTATCCCTGCGGGGCCGGCGAACAGCAGTGAAGGCGGCAGCGTCTCACGCGCGATCGCGCGCGAGAGCAGCGAGGCAAGCCGCCGATGTCCAACGATGTCACGGAAAGGCACGTCGTTATGCCGGAGTCACGGGGTTCGGCAGTGGGAGTTTCGACTTCAACCAGCTAAACCCGCGACGCATCACGCGCTGCTCGCGCGCGTCTTCGAACAGCGAATAGGCGACCGGTGTGACGAGGAGCGTCAGCGTCAGCACGAGCGTCTGCCCGCCGATCACGACGAAGCCGATGGCGTGATTGGTGGCCGAGCCGACGCCGCTCGTGACGACCAGCGGGATCATGCCGGCCACGAACGCCAGCGTCGTCATCAGAATCGGGCGCAGCCGATCGCGGCTCGCCTGGATGATCGCCTCACGCGCCTCCAGTCCCTCCTCACGCAGCTGGTTGGCGTGATCGATCTGCAGGATCGAGTTCTTCTTGACGACCCCGAACAGCACCAGCATCCCCAGCGCCGAAAAGATGTTCAGCGACTGACCGAAGATCACCAGCGACACCAGCGCAAACGGCAGCGTCAACGGCAGCGACAGCAGAATCGTCACCGGGTGCAGCCACGACTCGAACTGCGCCGCCAGCACCAGATACATGAAGATCAGCGACAGCGCGAGCGCCTGGAGAAACGCGCTGGCCGTGCGATTCAGCTCGCGAGACCGGCCGGTGTAGCCGAGGCGGTACTCGGAGCCAAGAGCCAGCTTCCCGGCCGCCTCCGAAAGCGTCGCCTGCGCTACTGTCTGAGACGTGCCCGGCAGCAGGTTGGCCGCCACCGTCACCTGGCGCTGGCGATTGAGACGGCGGATGTCCGAGGGCGCGGCGCCACGAGCAAACGTCGCGATGTTGTCGAGCGCAACGCTTCCCAGCCGAGCGGACGGCACGGTGAGTTGACCGACGGCCGCCTCCGACCCGCGATCCTGATCCTGCGCGCGCAGATGAACCTCGTACTGCTCTCCCCCCTCGTTGTAGGTCGTCACCTGATCGCCGCCGACCAGCAGCCGGAGCGCGTCGGC
>Ga0207428_10004059_pt1 | contig 14032 bp, 13 predicted proteins | sample RhiMethybrSRZTD1_FD_187600 | JGI IMG/M metagenome (GOLD analysis project Ga0207428, IMG submission 187600) | Populus rhizosphere microbial communities from Tennessee, USA - Rhizosphere MetaG P. TD hybrid SRZTD1 (SPAdes) (version 3) | ecosystem: Host-associated > Plants > Roots > Rhizosphere >... | reverse complement strand
TCATGTGGGCGACGGTCTCGACGATGCTGGTGTCCGACTTGACCGACTCCTTGAGCACGTCGGCGGCGTAGCCGGTCGCGCCGAAGCCCTTCACCTCCATGATCGCGCCCTGGTCGGTGACGTACTTCTTGAGCCCCGCCAGGATCTCCTTGGTGTCGGCGATCGGGTTGCCCTTGGAGAGCATGTACGACTTCTTGAGCAGCTCGCCCGTGTCGTAGTCGATCAGCACCGCCTTCGACGACGTCGATCCGCCGTCCATGCCGATGACGACCTTCACCACCTGGCCGGGCTCGAACGTCGCATCCGTGAATTTCGGGATCGTGTAGAGCTTGCGGAACTCGTCCAGCTCCGCCTTGCCCTGATCTTCGCCCTGGGTCAGCAGCGGCGGGCCGGCGGTCTCGCCCAGGCGCGCGGCGCGCCCGTTGAGGATGAAGTCCTTCAGCCCCGCCATCCCCTTGTAGACGCCGACTTCAGCGGCCTCGTAGAGGCCGTACATGACCGCGCCGTACGCCGCGTAGTACTGGGCGTTCTCGGGGACGATGATCAGCTGGTCGATCGGCACGTCCTTCGGATAGGCGTAGCCGCGATCGCGCCAGGTCTCGGGGATGCGCTTGCGCCAGCAGTCGCGCAAGAACGGCAGGTACGTGTTGGGGCCGCCGAGCAGCAACACCTTGTGGCGCAGGGTGTTGCCGCGCGTGAGCACCGACAGGTTCTGCATCACGATCGCGTCGGCGAGCGAGTTCATGATCTCGAGCGACGGGATGCCGTTCTTCACCAGGTTGACGATGTCGGTCTCGGCGAACACGCCGCACTTGGCCGCCACGTGGTGCAGCTTCGAGTCATCGAAGCCGATCTTCACGACCTCTTCGTTGGGCAGGCCGACCTTGATGACGCACTTGTCGATGGTGGCGCCGGTGCCCGAGGCGCACTTGTCGTTCATCGAGGTGATGGCGGTCTTGCCGCCGGTCTCCTCGTTCTTCTTGAAGATGATGATCTTCGCGTCCTGGCCGCCCAGCTCGCACACGGAGCCGACGTCGGGGTGAAGCGTCTCGACCGCCAGGGTCACCGCGTTCACTTCCTGGACGAACTTCGACCCGATGTGGGGGCCGATCGGCGACCCGCCCGAGCCGGTGATGAAGGTGCGGATCCGCTCCTTCGGCAGGTTGGGGAACGCCGCCTCGATGCGCTCCAGGAAGGCGAGCACGAACTCCGCCTGCTTGGTCTGGTGGCGGAGGTAGTCGCTCCAGAGGATCTCCTTGGTGATCGGGTCGACGACGACCGCCTTCACGGTCGTCGAGCCGACGTCGATCCCAATTGCGACTGCTTCGGTCCGCGGATTCACCTGCGTAGCCTCTGCCGTCACTCTTGCTCCTTGGAAAAGTAGACTGACAGTTCAGTCTTGAGGTCCGGGAGAGAGTAAGGATGGGCCGCAGAAAGCGCAAGTGATTTGCGCCCTCGCGCGGCAAACGGGGGTCGACGGGACAGGGATTCCCCTTAGATCGCGACCGCTTAGACGATGGTGGCGGTCGGGGCGATGCGCAGGATGGTGCCGAACACGTCCCCGGTATCGGGGTCGATGCGCGGGTCGACGAAGATCCGGGTCACGTCCAGGTCCCGCATCGCCGCGATCCCCTCGGCCGAGACCAGCTCCTTCGACGCGATCGCGATCGGCGCCAGTTCCAGCTCGGTGCCGACGGCGGCGGCGAACGCGGTCGCCGCGTCACTGGAGGTGAAGAAGAACCCGTGCGGCGGCCGGCACCACATGTCCTTCCCGCTCTGGGTCAGGTACCAGATCCGATCGGTCAGGATGGAGACGAAGTCGGGAAGCTCGGCCTCGGACACGGCGGCATGCTAGCCGACGCCCGCCGGCGACGCGAGGGCTTCGCACGCCGTCAGATGCCGCAGAACCAAGCGGTCGACGTGCAGGTGCACGTCACCTGGCTGTCTCCGTAGTAGGGGTTGCCGTAGGGAAGCCGGGCCTGGCAACCCACCGGGCGCGCCATTTCGATCGGTATGGGGGGGTGGCCGAGCACCCCGGGCAGATCCCCGCAGGCGCTGGATCCCTCCGGCACGACCGGACACTCGTCCCCCGGCGGGCACTCCGCGCCGCCGGTCGACTCACACACGAACCTGAGTGAATAGGTCTTCTCGCCGCATGCCAGGGACGACAGCAGCAACGCGGCGGCCGCGAAAGCGATTCGCGTCTTCATGGTCAGCCGTCAACGCAATCAGCGTGCCGCCGGCCGGACGGGGCAAGGGGGTATGTCTCCGGGCCCACCGGCTGTGGCGGCACCCACGACCGCGACATCCGGATCCTGCTATTCCACGCCCGCCGCCCGGGCAAGCGCCGCGAGCGCACCCGCGAACATTCCCCCTGCGACGATCAGCGCGTCCTGGCCGTCGCGTTCGAGCACGAAGTAGTCGTTGGGGATGACGTCGCCGTAGCCGCGCACCTGCAGCACCCGGACGCTGGCCTCGCCGCCGCCGGGCACGGCGATCAGCGCCCGCTGATCGTCGGCGGCCACCGGCGGCATCGGCACGGCCAGCGCCTTGCCGTAGCGGCTGAAGATCCCCAGCACCGCCTTCGGCGGCACGGCGGCGATGAGGGCGAACGTCTCGTCGAGACTCAGGCGAGGCAGCCCTTGAGGATGTTGGTGATCACCTCGCGGCCCAGCTGCTGGAGGTCGATCTTCATCGGGTCCCGCTCGACGAACGCCCACTGCACGACCTCCTTGACGCTGCCGAGGGTGCAGCGCGCGACGACGTTGGCGTCGCACGCCCGCACGACGCCCAGCTTGCGCCCGGTGTTCAGCGCGCTGACCAACATCGCCTCGATACGTCCGTAGAAATCGGAAAGCTTGCGATCGAAGTCGGTGTCGATACCCACCGCCTCGCGCAGCAGAATCCGCGCCATCTCGCGGTTGTCGACCAGCGTCTTCAGCACCTTGTCGACGGTCGCATTCATCTGCTCGACGGGGTCGGGCGCCTCCGGGCCGACCTCGATGCGCTTCACCTGCGCCTGCAGCGTGGTGACCAGGCCGTCGAGCAGCTCGTCGAAGATGGCGCGCTTGGATTCGAAGTAGAGATAGAAGGTGCCGCGGGCGATGCCGGCGGCCTCGATCAGGTCGTCGATGCTGGTGTCGTGATAGCCCTTCTGCGAGAAAATCTTCCGCGCCACCGCCAGCACGGACGCGCGCCGTGACTCCCGCAGGAGCCGCGCGCGCGAGACACGACCGTCGACTTTCACCATTGTTTCGAGGGGCGGCAAACACGCGACGTTATCACGGTGGCGACCCACCGGACGCGCCGCGCAGCCGCTCGGGCCACAGGGCGGCATCTTCCAGGTGCCGGCCGTCCGGGAGAACGGTCTTGTATCGCCCCAGCGTGCGCGTGGCGGCCTCGATCGACGTCAGCGCCTCGGCCTTGGCGGCGCCGAGCAGCGCGCTGAAATAGGCGTCGTCCACCACGTCCAGCTCGAGGACGCCGGCCGTCTGGTCCAGCGCCAGCGCCGCCTCCAGATCCCGCACGGCATCGGGGTAGCGCTCCAGCCAGGCATAGGCGCTCGCCCGGTCCACCAGCGCCGCCGGATCCTCGTCGTCGCGCGCGACCGCCCGACTCGCCTCCTCGACCGCCTCGGCGTATTTGCCCTCCTGGATCAGCTTCGCGGCGAATGTCATCCCGTAGCGGCCGGCCATGACGCGTTCCTCCTTGCGACGGAAGGTACCGCCCCGACTGGCCCGCGGGGAAGAGGCGGCGTAATGTGCGGCCGCCCATGCGCTGGAGCATCGGACCGTTCGGTGTCAAAGACCTGTTCACCCTGGTCAACCTCCTGGGCGGCATCTTCGCCGTCCACTTCATCGTCGCCGGCGAACCCGTCCTGGCCGGCTATGCGGTGCTGGCGGGGTACATGCTGGGCGATACGCTGGATGGTCCGATCGCGCGGCTGACGAAGACGTCGAACAAGTTCGGCAGCGAGTTCGACACCGCGACCGATCACCTGGTTCAGGGGATTCTCCCGGCGATCATCGTCTACGCGGTCTACGCGCGCGGCGGCCACGCGGTCACCGGCATCGTGCTGATGTCGGTCGTCATCACCTGCGCGACCGTCCGCCAGGCGCTGTTTTCGGTGGCGAAGATGGGCGATCCGCTGATGTACACGGGGCTGCCGCGCACGGTCAGCGGCTTCGGCGCGATGGCCTACACGCTGTCGTCGTTCTTCTTCGGGATGAATCCCGCCCGCTACGTGGTCGGGGTGTTCGCGATCGTCGCGCTGGCGCTCCTGAACCTCCTGCCGATCCCGTACATGACCCACCGGGGCGGGAGACGCATGCAGACGCACGTCAAGTTGCTGGTGCTCGGGTTCCTGGTGACGCCCACGGTGGCGTTCGTTTTCGCGCGCCAATACACGTTCGACGTGCTGGTCGTATGGACTTTCGGCTACGCAGCCACAGCTTGGATTCCAATCTATCCGCACGAGAAGAAGGCGTTTTTCGAGCGGTACCGGCAATGGATGACCGAGGTCTCCGCCAAGTAAGGCCCCCCTCTCCAACCCCTCCCCAGCACACGGGGAGAGGGGTGGGCGGCGATGTTGCGAGCACCTCCCCCCCAAGCTAGAGTGCCCGCCCCGATGTCGCTTGGTCGTCTGCCAGTCGAACGCGCGGAGCCCCGAGCGACCTTCGATCTGATGGCGGGGGGCAAGGCCGCGTTCGCACGCATCCTGCAGCGGATCGACGAGGCGGAGCGGAGCATCCTGGTCCGCTGCTTCGAATGGCGCGACGACGAGACCGGCGAGATGGTCGCGCGCGGGTTGCTGCGCGCCGCGGACCGCGGCGTCGAGATCCAGATCCTGAAGGACCGGGTCGGGATGGCCTACGAACACCTGGAAGGATCCAAGCAGAGCTTCTTCCACAAGCGCATCGGCCTGATCCCGCGGCTGCAGACCTGGTCGCTGATGACCGTGTACGGGCGGTGGGGCTCGTTGCGGCAGAAGCCGGCGCCGCTGGCCGACGCCCTGCTGAATCACCAGATGGTGACGGTGAACCGCCACGAGAAGCGCTTCGACCACGCCAAGCTGTACGTGTTCGACGACGAGACCGTGATCCTGGGCGGCATGGGCATCGGCGACGACTTCCGCCACCACAACGTCGACTTCATGGTCGAGATCTCGGGCGGCCAGGCCGCCGCCCGGCTCGCCGATCGCTACGAAGGGCGCGCGGCCTTCGACCCGGAGCGGACGTTCGACTACCTGCTGCATTCGTTCAAGGGCGGCGGGACGAACAAAGGGAAACGCGTCGCGCTCGCGAAGCAACGGCTGGCTTTGATCGCCAGCGCGCAGAAGCGCCTGACGATCGAGATGGCCTACTTCGGCGACAAGGCCTGCACCACGGCGCTGGTCGACGCGGTCAAGCGGGGCGTGTTCGTCACGGTGCTGACGGCGGCGCGCGCCAACATCATCGGCGATCTGAACCTGTGGACCTGCGCCCAGCTGCTGCGCCGGACCGGCAGCCCGGAGAACCTGCGCATCGTGCTCCACCCGCGCATGGTCCACGGCAAGGCGATCGTCGGCGACGGCGCCTGGGTCGACATCGGCTCGACCAACTTCACGTCGCCGTCACACGGCGGCTACGAAGAGGTCGACCTGTTCTGCCGCGACGCCGGCTTCGCGAAGCGGGTCGAGGACGCGATCGAACACGACATCCGCGACGGCAAGCCGGCGCGCCTGCCGATCCGTTATCGCCGCTCTTACGTGGCCGTCGAGCGTATGCTCAGCTCCGTGCACGGGCGGAAGAAGAAGTCGAAGGTCCGGGGGCGAAAGTAGCGGCGAGGTGACGGGGTGAATCGGCGGGCAGCGGCGCCGGGCATCAGGCGCATCGCGCTCGCCGCCGCCTCGGGCGTGCTGTTGCCAGCCGCGACCGCGTCGGCGTGGCAGGTCGCCGACCCGATCCATCACGACTGCCACGAGCGCATCAGCGCCGCGGCGCTCGCGGACGTCGGCTACCTGCAGGCGCCGCCGCCACTGACCGGCGCCGATTCCGATCTGCGCGACGGGCTGCAGTTCGACGCCGCTCGTTACGATGCCAACATCTACGCGCTGTCGCTGATCATCGGCGCGCGCTGGCCCGATTCGCAGGGCGAGCCCAGCTTCGACTTCTACAAGCTGTCGAACGTCCACAACGCCCCCGGCGACCAGGGCGCCCATTGCCTGCGCGAGGAGACCGACGTCGGCGCCGAGCCGGGCGACACGCATGCGCTCGCCGCCTGCCGCGCCGCAATCACGGCGCTTTACTGGCAGGCGCTGGCCACGCTGGACGCGGCCGGCGTGGTCGACCCCGACGAGCGGACGCTGCAGCCGGAATACCTGCCGTTCATAGGCAAGACGCAGATCCCTGTGTCCGGCTTCTACTTCTTCGCCGGGCGCGCCGTGCACGCGATCCAGGACAGCTTCACGCACACCTACCGGCGCATGGACGACCCCGACGCGGGGCACCGGATCACCTCGATCTTCAACTGGTCGTCGCAGGTGCGCGGCGATCTGGTCGAGGCCGAAAACGGGCACGGCCACGAGACGATCCTGGACGACTGCGAGGACGACAACCCGAGCAACGGCGACCGGATGCGCTGGGCGACCGAAGCGTCGGCGGCGTACCTGACCGCGCTCACCGATCCGGGCGACCCCGCGCAACGGCAGATGCGGCTCGACGCGTTCTTCGCCGACTGGATGACGTACCAGGCGGGCTGCTCGATCGCGAACGAATATTGCGACAACCCGGTGCAGGCGTGGCTGCGCGCCAGCGGAGAGTCGATGAACTACGACAGCGGCGGGTGCGCGATGGCGGGACGAACCGGGGCGGGCATCGGCGCGGTCTCGATCGCCGGCGTCGTCCTGGCGGCGCTGATGCTGCGGCGGCGCCGGCGGCGGGGCGTGGCCACGCTGATCGCGCTGGCGGCGGTGGCGTTGAGCGCGACCGCCGCGCGCGCGCAGGGTGAACAGACCGAACACGTCGGCTGGCGTGCCGAGGCGCGCGCGTCGCTGTCGGTCCAGAATCCCGCCTATGCGTTCGGTGGGGCGGGAGCCTTCGCCTGGCGCCGCGCCGAGCTGGGCGGCTTCGCCGAGCTGAACCCCTGGTACGACGCCAACCGCGAGATGTGGAGCCTGGGCGCGACCAACTTCGGCGTCTTCACCCACTACCTGCATTCGCTCCGCCCCGACGTGCGCATTCGCGCCGGCGTCGGCCTCGGCCTGTCGGTCCTCAACCAGGACCTGCCCGGCAGCAGCGCCGGCAACGTCGGCCTCTACGCCAACATCCGCCTGCTGGGCATCGTCTGGTACTTCGCCAACCGCACCGCGCTGACCATCGACGCCTTCGACCTCGCGCTGCCGGCGCCCCAGCTCCGCGGCTGGCCGGTGCTGTATGCACAGCACCGGATCAGCCTCGGCCTCTCGTTCTGACCGTCTCCGGAAGCGGCGCCGCTACGGCGCGTTGACGTGGATCATCACGGTGTCGTGGACCGACGAAATGTCGCCCGTCGGAGCGATCAGCGCCGTCCCGAGGACCGAACCCTCGATGTCGGCCGTCGCGAAGGTGCGGTGGCCGTGGATGTGGATCCTCACGCCGCCACCCGCATCGATCACCGTGTCGCCGGACGTGCGCTCCACGTCGCCCGCGTCCCACGCCACGCTGACGACACCGTCCGCCGGAAACTCGCCAACCTGGTCGATCACCGCGATGTCGCCGATGACGACGTCCAGCGAGGCCTTCTTCTTGTTGATCTTCAGCGCGCCGGCCGGCAGCGCCCCCGAGATCAGAGAGAAACCGGACGGTCCGGAAATGACGACGAAGATGCTGTCGCGGGGTGCCCCCTTGCCTTTCTCGCGCGTCACGAACACCGACGTCACCGCATGCGTGACCGGGTCCTCCGAGTTCGCGCCGGCGAACAGGTTGTTCGACGAGATGTGCGTAACCTCAGCCGCACGAGCCACCGCCAGAGGCGCAATCAGGGCAACAGCCAGAACCAAACCCGCGATCTTCTTCTGCATCGAGAACTCTCCTTTTTAAAAACAGCAAGCCAGCTTACTCGATAAGCTCAACCGAAGACCAGGACAATCGTTTCCAGCCCTCACAAATTGCGCACAGCGCATCATCGGCACGGTCTTCGGGCGCCCCGCCGGCTGTGGAACCCGGTGAAATGCCGAGGGGATTGGCGCTACGCGCGCAGGGCCGGATCGGCTTCGGGCGGTCGTTTCAGGGACGGCGCGGTCGCGACAGCCGGCCGCCCGGCCGCCGCGGGCGCGCGGAGGTAGCGCACCAGGCTGCGCAGCCCCTCGATCGCGCCGATGGCCGCGGCGAGCACGGTCAACACGCCACCGAAGCCAGGGCTGGGGCTGACGAGCGCGCCGACCAGCAGCGCGATCTCGACCCAGAGACTGGCCGCCCACGAGAAGTCGGTGATGCGTCGGTTGGCGGCGTAGTTGTCCAGCGCGCCGCGCCCCATGTCGACCGACAGCAGGACGATGAGGGGCAGCGCGGACAGCCCGGTGGTGCCGAGGGCCACCATCGCGACGATCGGCATCACGAAGCCCGCCAGCAGGCGCGTCCAGTGCACGCCTCGGTACGCGTCGGGCCGCACCAGCTCGCGGAAGCCGACCACCAGGTAGTCGAGCGCGCTGTACCAGGTCATCGCGATGACGAAGCCGAGCACCGTGAAACGCGTGACCTGCACGCCTCCCACCAGCGCGGCGACCAGGAAGCAGGTCAGCACGGTGGCGGCGAACTCGATCGGGCGGAAGCGGCGGCGTGGCGTGAAGCGCAGGATCAGCATCGTGATCAGCGCTGCCCCCAGCGGTATCCCGAACAGCAGGGCCAGGTTGCCGCGCGAGTCCACGATCGGCGACAGCACAACGAAGCCGATGCCCAGCATCTGCACCCAGGTCTTCGCCTTGGCCGCGTTGGTGCTGGGCAGGCGGATCCCGCGCAGCTCCAGGCTCGATCGCAGGACGGTGATGCCGAGCTCGCGGGACAGGATCGCCGCCGGGATCAACCACGAGATGATGCCCATGTCGGCGCAGATGCCGTACGCGACGACGATGAACACTTTGTCGGCGACCGGATCCAGCAGCGACCCGAGCACGGTCACGCCGTGCTTGCGCGCCAGGTAGCCGTCGATCGTGTCGGTGAGGCCGACCAGCGTCCCCAGGATGACGGCGATGATGCGGGACTGCTCGTCACCGTAGCTGAGCGCACCCACGAATGGCAGGCACAGGAGGCGGGCGATGGTGACCTGGTTCGCCGTGATCCGCATCCGCCGCTGAAAGTTAGCGGCCGGAAGTATCCGGGTCAACCTGTCGCTGCCGACCGTCAGACGCCGTCGCTGGACAGCTCGCCTGGAGCTTGCGCCGTCTCGCAGTTCCAGCGCACGCCGGAGATCCGCCACCCGTCGTTGCCGCAGCCGGTGCCGTAGCCGAAGGCGGACTCGGTGTTGCCCGCCGGGATCTCCAGATCGGTCGACTTCGCTTCCGGCTTGCCGCCACGGCCGCAGCGGACCTCCCACGAAATCGCGCACTTGACGGGACCGTGGCAGCAGTTGCGCAACTCCATGCGCAGCCCGCCGTCCTCGACCAGCCTCTGCTGCCGGTACTTCATGCACGCCATCACCGACTCCAGCTTCTGGGTTGGTGCCCTGGCAGGTGTCTTTGCAGATCTCGGACCCTGTGCCGCCGAATGCCCGGACGCGAGCGTGGCCGCGACCAGCACCCACAGCACCGCAAACAGCGGTCGCCGCATTGGTGTCTCTCCTCGCGGGACCTTCCACGGTCCCGCTGATGATCGAAGGACAACCGCCCGCGCGCGCGGGTTCCGCGGAATCAACTTCAGAACCCTGAGAGGGTTCCGAACCTCCCGCGACGGGCTCGCGTCGGGCAAAGCCCGCCGCGCCCCCACGCGAATCGCTACCCGGCTACCCCTCGGGCAGCGGGATGAACTCGTGCTCGTCGCCGGGCACCAGCGGGAACGGCCCGTCGGGCGCGCCGCGCCGCTCGCGCCAGTCACGCTTCGCCTGCTCGATGCGCGCCTCCGAGCTGGAGACGAAGTTCCACCAGATGTGACGCGGCTCGGGGAAAGGATCGCCGGCGAGCAACACGAAGCGGCTGGCGCGCTCGGCGCGCAGGCGCGCGCGGTGCCCGGGCCGGAAGACCAACATGTGCCAGCGGGCGCACCGCTCGGCGCCGCACGTCACCTCGCCGTCGACCAGGTAGGCCCCGCGGTCCGCGACGTCGTCGGGAAGCTCGATCGACGCGCCCGCCTCCATCTTGACGTCGACGTAGGCCAGCCGCGAGAACGTCGCGACCGGCGAGCGGCGGCCAAACGCCTCTCCGGCCAGCACGCGGATGTCGACGCCCGGCTCGCGCAGCTCCGGCAATGCGTCCGCCGGGTGGTGGTGAAACGCCGGCGCGGTCTCCTCGTCGGCGCGCGGCAGTCCCACCCACAGCTGGATGCCGTGCACCGTGGAGCCCGACGCGCGCAGCGTCGGACCGGTGCGCTCCGAATGCACGATGCCGCGCCCGGCTGTCATCCAGTTGATGTCGCCGGGCCGGATCGACTGGAGCGACCCGAGGCTGTCGCGGTGGACCATCTCGCCGGCAAACAGGTAGGTGACGGTTGCGAGGTTGATGTGCGGGTGCGGGCGGACGTCCAGACCGTGTCCGGGCGCGAGGTCCGTCGGCCCGAAATGGTCGAAGAACACGAACGGCCCGACCGTGCGGTGTTGCGATGCGGGCAAGAGGCGCCGCACCACGAAGCCTCCGAGATCCCGATCGCGCGGCGTCAGGATCGCATCGAGCGCGTGGGCGTCTGCGGGCTTCGCCTGCCAACGCCCGTCGCGGGCGGGGTGGGACCCTCCCAGGGTCCCACGGTTGATGTCTGGCTCGACGGGCTCCGGCACCGGTGTCTCCGTCGGTTCCGGGGTCGGGCGCCAGCTCATGGGAGCCTCAACATCGCCATCTTCGTCGGTGACGTCAATCCGCGGCCCAGGTAAGCTGTCGGCCCTTACCGGAGGTCTACATGCTGGCTTGCCGCCCCCGGCCCGCTCGTCACTGGCTTGGTCTGTCTTCGTCGCCTTCCACGTATCGCCTTCTGACGCCCCTCCTGCTGCTGTCGCTGGCGGTGGCTTGCACGCCGGCCGAAAACGGGGGCACGGGCGGTAGCGCCGGCACGACCGGGACCGGTGGCAGTGGCCCGGCCGGCTCGACCGGAACCGCGGGCCGCGGCGGCACCGGCGGCGGTGGCGCGGGCACGACCGGCAGCGCCGGCGCGACGGCGGGGGGCGCGGGCGGCGGGACGGCCGGGCGCGGTGGAACCGGCGGCAGCGTGGGTGGAAGCACGCCCGGCAGCGGCGGGGGTGGCGGCGCGACCGCCGGAAGTGGCGGCGCGACCGCCGGAAGTGGCGGCGCGGCCGGCACGACCGGAACCGGGGGCAGCACCGCCGGTCGCGGCGGCACCGGTGGCACCACGACCGGAACCGGTGGCGCGACAACCGGCACCGGCGGCACCGTGGTGGCGACGACCTGCAACGCCGGGCCGCCCAGCCCGGCGGCGGGAGGTGCCAACTTCCCGTTCCCGCAGCACCGCGCGTCGAGCTCCTGCATCTACCCGCCGACTTGCAGCGACAACGACATGGCAATGGGCTGGGCCGCGTACAAGACGGCGCTGATCGTCGCCGACGGCACCGACGGCTCGATGCGCGTCACCCGGCCCAGCGACGGCAACGACACCGTATCGGAGGGAATCTCTTACGGGATGTTGTTCTCCGTCTACATGAACGACAAGGCGACGTTCGACGCGCTCTGGAAATACGAGCAGAAGCACCTCAACACGCACGGGCTGATGAACTGGCGCATCAACGCGAGCGGCGCGACCACGGGCAACAACTCCGCCACCGACGCGGACGAGGACATCGCGTTCGCGCTGGTGATGGCCGACAAGCAGTGGGGCGGCTACACGACCACCGCGACCAACATGCTGAACACCGTCGCGATGTGGGACTTCGGCGCCGACGGGACGATCAAGGGCGGCGACTTCTACGTCGCGGTGAACCCTTCCTACATCGCGCCCGCGTTCTATCGCGTGTTCGCCGCCTACGTGACCGATACAACCCAGCGTGCACGCTGGATGACCATCCTCGACAAGAACTACGAGATCCTGGCGATGGTCCAGAACACGACGAATGGCCTCGTGCCTGACTGGTCCGCGGGTCCCGCCACCAACACGAGCTACGGCTACGACGCCACGCGCACGCCCTACCGCGTCGCGCTCGACGCCTGCTGGAGCAACGACCCGCGCGCGAAGGCATTCTCGCAGAAGATCGGCGGGTTCTTCGCCGGCATCGGGGCCGCCAACATCGTCGACGGCTACAGCGTCAGCAACGGTATGCCGACGAGCACCAACAAGAACTCGACCTTCATCGGGCCGGCGGGCGCCGCGGGGATGGCATCGAACCAGCCGCAGCTGGTCGCTGACGCCTACACCCGCGTCGCCGCCGACGCCAGGGCAGCGAACGAAAGTTATTACAACCGATCGTGGGCGCTGTTCACGGTCATGCTGATGACGGGCAACTTCGTCAATTTCCAATCGCCCAATTGACCGGGACCCTCACAGGGTCCCGGGCCCCCCGCGAAGAGCTCGGGCGAGCAAAGCTCGCCCTCCCTCACGCGATACTGCTAGAAGATCGGCGGACGGCATGATCGGGCAGATCTTCGGCAACTACCGTGTCACCGAGCTCATCGGTGAAGGGGGCATGGGCGTCGTGTACCTCGCCGAGCACCCCGGCATCGGGCGGCGCGCGGCGATCAAGATCCTGCGCCCCGGCCTGACCGACAACGTCGAGATGACCAAGCGCTTCTTCAACGAGGCGCGCGCGGCCAACGCCATCCGCCACCCCAGCATCGTCGAGGTGTACGACTGCGGCACGCTCGCTTCAGGCACCTCGTACATCGTCATGGAGCTGCTCGAAGGCGAGAACCTGGCCGGGCGGCTCCGTACGGTCGGCCGGCTGCAGGCACCCGAGGCGCGTCGCATCGCCGCCCAGACGGCGAGCGCGCTGGCCGCTGCGCACGCCGCCGGCATCGTTCACCGCGATCTCAAGCCCGACAACCTCTTCCTGGTCCCGGACGAGCGTGACGCCGCGCTGGAGATGGTGAAGGTGCTCGACTTCGGCATCGCGAAGCTGGGGCAGCAGGCCTCCAACACCAGCTCCGTGCGCACGCGGACCGGATCGGTGATGGGCACGCCCGCGTACATGTCGCCCGAGCAGTGCCGCGGCACGCGCGAGATCGATCACCGCACCGACATCTACGCGCTGGGCGTGATCCTCTTCGAGATGCTGTGTGGGCGGCCGCCGTTCGTGTCGGAGGGCTTCGGCGAGATGGTTCACCTCCACATCAGCGCACCGCCGCCGGCGCCGCGATCCATCGAGCCTTCGATTCCCGAGGACCTGGAGCGCCTGATCCTCTGGTGTCTCGCCAAGGAGCCCGCCGAGCGCGTGCAGACCATGGCCGATGTGCACGCGGCCCTCACCGGACGGCCCACGCCCGCGCGCCCGACGGCGGCGACGAAACCGCAACGCCTGGCGCAGCTGCCGACGCCGGCGAACCCGACGACGTTCACGCACGCGGCGGGAGCGACGGCGACCGCCCAGGTGACGCGATCGAGCGCGCGCAAATGGTCGGTGGTCGCGCTCGGGGTTGCGCTCGGTGGCGGCGCGCTGTGGATGACGCGCGGGTCGTGGATGCCGCGCCCGGCGGACACCGTCACCGTCGCCCCGGCGACGTCGGCGCCCGCGATCGCCGCCCCGCCGCCATCGCCGCTGCCAGCCGCGGCGAAACCGCCCGCGTCCGTGAAGGCGGCGATCGTCTCCGAGCCACCGGGCGCGCGCGTCGTGCGCGAAAAGGACGGCGCGGTCATCGGCATGACGCCGTTCCGCGAGAGCTGGCCGAGCGGCGAGGGCGTACAGAAGCTGCGCCTCGAGCTCGACGGCTACC
>Ga0207428_10004057_pt1 | contig 14033 bp, 14 predicted proteins | sample RhiMethybrSRZTD1_FD_187600 | JGI IMG/M metagenome (GOLD analysis project Ga0207428, IMG submission 187600) | Populus rhizosphere microbial communities from Tennessee, USA - Rhizosphere MetaG P. TD hybrid SRZTD1 (SPAdes) (version 3) | ecosystem: Host-associated > Plants > Roots > Rhizosphere >... | reverse complement strand
ATTTTTGTCAAATGAGCTTAGTGATCCATGGTTGGGCGAAGTACCAAGAGAATAGGTCAGGCTATCACCATCCTTATCAGTGGCATCAAGGTTTATTGATATAGACTTATCACTATATATGGTAACACTCTGTGATTTTGCGACTGGTGGGTTGTTTACACCAGGTACTTCCGGTGGGTTGTTTACCGCGTTTACCTCTACGGTAGTAATAGCTGTTGATTTTAGATCCCCGGCACCAGCAACGGTCAACTCGAAGGTGAGTGTTGTACTGCTTCCAACATCCTTGAATTGATCAGAAGTAGGACCATCAAAAGACGCCTTTGCCTTTGCAGAGTTTCTGATCTCTACTGTGGGACTTCCACCAATTTGCTTCCAATTGAAACTAATAGGATTATCCGCATGTAACGAATTGCTGCCATCCAACATCACTCCTTTTTCTCCTGCTTCAACACTTTGTGGCGAACCTGCATTTGCGATTGGTGGGAGACAACCTATATTATCCATGATGGCAAGTGTGGTTTTAACAAAATCGTTGAGATCAGTTAGACTTAGAGTTCCTATCATATTTTGAACATTAAGATCATTCATAAATGAATTGAGCAAATAACACGAATTGGGATCATTCGAGACCGAATTGTCAGATAAATCTTCAACTGCTTGGTGAAGGGCGGAATCTAGGTTAAGGGACTGGTAAATACTATTTACTCGGGTTATTAGCCCTTGGATGGCCTGATCCGGTGCTTCTATATTCCACATGAAGCTAGCTGGACTAGCATCCTTATTTCCAGAAGTATCAACTGCTCTTACTTCAAAATTATGTGCGCCTGGATCTCGGACTCCAGTATAAGTACAGGTGTTAATTTTTTCACCGTTTATGTCTGTCACTGTATGTGCTGACTTCCACCCTCCATCGTCTAATCGGCATTCATAGTGACTTATGCCTACTAGATCGGTACCGTCAAAGTCAAAATTACTGTCAACAGATGGAGTCGTATCACCGGAGGTTATTGAACCCAACCAACCTACCGTTACATCCCCTAACGTGGTTTCAGGAGGAGTGGTATCTCTAACAGTAATGATAAATTGATTCTTCCCAGTATTACCCGCCTTGTCTACTGCTGTACACTCCACTCTTGTCTGACCCAGAGCAAACAGAGAGCCCGATTTTGGACTACAAACTGTAGCAACATTTCCGTCAACAGTATCTGTCGCAGTAGACTCATAACTTACTATTCTGCCCTCAGGGCCAGTTGCTTCGACTTTCATGTCCACAGGCACAGTTACAACAGGCGGCGTAGTGTCAATTGGTGGCGTAGTGTCCGCAACCTCTCGCAAAAATGGTATGGTGTCAGAGATCGATTTTGTAGTTGGTACAGACGGTGCCACGGATTCTGCATAAACAAAAATTAATGCTGATATACCTAAAAACGCTACAAAGATGAAAGCCATAGACAAGACTCGACCTGAAAGAAGTAACTCTAAATTCATAACTGCTATTCCGAACTTCTCGTATATAAGAATTGTATAGGGGACGAATTTCTCTTTCCTTTATTTTGAATGATGTATAAAGAGAAAAAGAAAAAGTTAGATAGATTTAAAAATGGGCAAAAAGTCTAAATATTGTTACATTCATAAGAATTCTAAATAATTGACCTTTACTATTTATAGAAACAAAACAAATACTAAAGCCTTAATTTTTTTCCACACTTACCACAAAAAGAGACACCTAATATATTGAGACTGTTGCAATTGTTACAGGGATTTTGAATCCTTTTTCCACACCTAGAACAAAATTCCGAAAAACTAGAGTTACTCCAATCACAATCCATGCATGATATATTTCCCTGTACAGGATAATATCTTCTTTTATTAAACTCCCTTCCTGCATCAAAAATCTGCCAAATATAGAATATAAATGGTGGGATAAATTCAAAAACATTCAAAATTATGCGAGAAAAAACAATTATAGCTAGTGTAGAAATAAGAATAATTGTACCCCTAGTAAAATTTCCAACATACATCTGGCCGAGACCAGGTATTAAAATACTCAAAAACATTGCTTTACGCTTCGTTTTAGCCAGTTAGATTTCACCAAAGTTATCTGCCATGAAACATGGATATTAAATTTCCTGAAGTGATCGATAAGAGGATCTTTTGGATGTAATCACTGACAATAACTTTATGCTATTCGACTAAGTCGTTATAATTTGATACGCTAAATCTTACCGTTCAAGGGACTACGTTAACATTGTACAATAGCGAATTGCAAAAATGATCAGTTTATTTTAATGAAAGGTGAATCGGATGATATCTTATTAAGAAATTTTCGGATTGTAACTGGTAACACTGAGCTATAACCACATAAGCCTAAAATATCTCTTAAGGCTGCAATTATTTGTCTATGCTTAAAGAAATTCCAGTTTCAGAAGAAGAATTAACTATTATAGAAAGTGCATTAGACGAGGTAGGAGAGTACCTGAAGAATGATACCACTCCAGAAGGTGCCAAAATTAGAGAAGAGATAATCGGAGCTGGACAGATAGTTAGCTCTAAACTATTAAGTGATGTCTCGTACCAAACTTGGGGAATTTGGTTTACTAAAATAGGTTTTGTCCAACATCATAAAAAGCTAATAGAAGATCTGCATAAGGTACAAGACGATCGTTTAAAGCAATTCTTCGTAGAAACGGAGAAACCAACTGAGAATCAAGATGCCAAATTGATATCTCAACTCAATTATGATATACGAGAAAATGCGAAATTACTCTCTGAATTAGGTCTAGTGACTCCAATAGGCACCAATATTAAGAAGAGAATCATTGAAAGTTATGAACGAATGAGAAGTATGGGCGTAGATCCAGATATAGGCGACATAAGCAGGTAAGTTCTTTAATCTATTTTCCTTGCCTTAACAACATCAGCAGTTTTTAATATTAATACTATAGATATACTTGATTTAACCTTGATTCAAAAGTGATACAAGATCTGCACTGCGAGAAGTATTTGAACCTATGATAGAATTTAGTATATTTAGGATAGACCAACAGCTGATAGTATATTATGCTTTATATAGAAAATTTCCTGATTTTATTGAAATATAAAAATAAAAAATTTGAGAATATTTAAGCTAGCTCTTGTCCGGCCCTTTCTCTTTTTCTTCTTTCATATTTTTCTTGCACTAGCTCTTGTACTTCTTCAGATTCTAGTAACTTCATGGTCTCTAAAGCCCTTTCAATCACAGTATCGAGGTTTGCAACATGATCTACTTCGACCTCAATTTCCATATTTGGCCCAGACGATTTGTATTTGGGAGGTATAGAAATTTTTATCCTTTGAGGCATATAATTCCTTAGTCGAGGTGTATTTAAATTATTGGATACAAATGTACTGTTCAGTTTTCTATTCTATTCCTACTCCCAAAATTTGGGTTTAACTTTTATGTGAACGGTATTATTGTTATACAAAATCAGAATAACGTTAAAAATTATAGAAAAACTGTAATCAGATCCAGTTGAAATGGCCCCTACTGAATTTCGATAAGGGCATTTGGATTTCATAATATCGTGATTTACAGGAATAGAGAAAAGAAGTTAGTAGCTGCGCATACTTTTTCAATTCTATGAGAACTAATTATGAAATCGCACGACTTGTAAAATATATTGATTTATCAGAAAAGCATAAAGCTAAGTTCATAGTGACTATAAGGCGTAAAAAAACATGTTCGTACGGACAAAGCTGATATCAGAGCCTATAGCAGATTTGACTCATTACGACAGCTTTTCGGTAAACTTGAGTAGTAATGTGCTAAATAACAATGTATGAAACAGATTCGCCATCTTTTCTGGAAATTCCAGGTTCCTTAGTTGAACAGATGTTGCAGAAAACTAACGAAATTGGAAACATACTTCAAAGCTCCGTGCAAGATATTAATCGTAAAAGAGGGAAATTCCGGCTACAGCTTGAACAAATAGGGCTCCTAGATAATGATTCTAAATTTAGAAATCTTAAACCGTTACTTTCGGGGGGAGTTGATGGAGCCTATGCCGTAGATCGTCTCTTGGGAACAGATTTGTTATTTGCAGCTGCTGTCGGAGTAGAAGGTATAAATGAATTAGAAAATGGAAAGCGGATCGCACCCGACCACGATGTGTTTGTTAACCCAGAAAAACATAATCCTGAAAATATGATCGCGGCAAGAGCTATTATGTTAGAAATGGAAACCAAATTAGCTGCTAATTCCCAATACGATATTGTATATCTTGACGGTTCACTTACAACGGCTTTAATCCACATGTACAAGGCTATCAATTTTATAGATAATCTTAATTCAAAGTCCTCCGACATAATTAGGCAAGATTTCAAAGATTTTCTGATTTCATATAAGAAAATTTTAGAGTTTAAAGATGCTAACAAATATTATCTCGGAATACCAAAATATACTTCAAGGAATGATATTGGTAAAAGCCTACATTGGCCTGATAGTTATGACGATAGAGCAATTCTGACTTTAATTCTGGATCCTGGAGAATTTACACGTCCTAAATTATTTACAAGTGAAGAAGGATGGCATGTAAGATTACCATATGAGGATGATGAACTCAGATGCTTAATGGATCAGGTAATATCAGGAATTAAAAATCTAGCTGTGATCTATTACAAACCACATTCTTGGTGCCCGGCCTTAAGAATCGAAATGCCATCCGCAATAGCCCGTGATGAAACGAAACTAGATACAATTTTAACCAACGTAAAGAGTCAATGTCAAACACCCTCTATCATGGAGCCTTTCCCACTATACATGGCTGATAGAATAGCTAAACATATGGCTCGAGCGATTCCAGCTTATAAACAAATCATAATGAAACAAATGATCCAGCTTGATGAAAACAATGAAAAGGATATATTTTTTCTGATGCATTCATACAGAACGGATGGTGGATAATAAAATTGGAAATAGCTTTGGAAAATACCAATGATAAGAAGATTAATAACTTGTTAAAAAATAGTTCCATATTAGGAACAATCGGATCGCCTTCTTCTACAATTGAACTTGCTCTAGACGTATTGGAATCTTCTGTTACGAGACAACTTGTAGGTGAATTGGCTATCTTCAAGTACTTACAGGACTCGAAAAATCACTATGCAATTGGTCAAATAATAGAAATTACTCTTAAGAATTTTTTATTGGAGGATCCAACGATAAAATCTGTTGCAAGAAAAAGAGGAACAGTTAATCCGATTAGTGGCATACAAGATGTTCATGTAGGAAAGTTGCTTTGCAGCGCTATATTTACCAGTTCTGAGGATCTAATTGAACCCAGTTTGCTAGGAACGGTCCCACCTACAGGAACGTATGTTTATCAGGTAAATGATAATATTTTAAGTACGATTTTAGAAAAACAAAAGAAGAGCTTGTTCTATTTAGGAAATAGTTACGGATCCAAAACTAAAATGCCAATGTGGTTTAAGCATTTCGATTATGGTGAAGACGGTGCTGGGGAAGCCTATCATTTAGGAATCTTTGGTATAACCGGATCTGGAAAATCAACCCTGGCGAAAATGATTCTCACCGCATATTCAAAATTCCCTCATATGGGCTTATTAGTACTCGATCCTGTCGGTGAGTTTTCTAAGAGTTTTGCAAATGATTACAACCATAATATGGACCGCAATTACCAAAACTATGCTTCTGATTTCAGTATGAAAAAAATTATCGATTCTGTCAATAAAGAAGTTCTATCTATTAACGTTAGAAATCTTGTTTTAGATAGATGGACACTGTTTGAAGAAATCTTATTACAATCACAATTCTTTCGTCAACTAACAATTAATGGCCCCAACAGGAGATTTGCTGTAGATTCATTGATGCCCAAACTTAAAAAGAAAGCCTCATTAAACAATTTGATCAAAAGAGAGTACTTTGACCTTCTCATCAATGAATTGCGCAATGATGAAGTTCAGATTCTCATATTTTCAACTCCGGAACCAAGAAAGAGACTAAACAACCTCGTTTCTACCTTAGATCAAAAAAATTTAGATTACTTGTATTATCAATTTTGGATCCCAATTTGTAGTCTATTCGAAAACAGGCAGGATGCATTAACAATTGATGATTTATTGGAGAAATTTTCTTGGAAACAAAAACCACTTATTGTGATAGATCTTTCTGAACAAACAGCCCACAAGATGCAATTAAAATACTGGAATGAAACTATTCAATCATTAATACTCAAGCGGTTACTTAGAGGATTGGTTAGCCTAGGTGAAAAAACCTGGCAGAAGAGCACCTCCTTAAATACGTTAGTAGTTCTGGACGAAGCTCATAGATACGCGAGAAAAGATGAATTTACGGATACAAACCTCGAACAATTAAGACTAACTTTGCTCGATGCAGTTAGGACCACAAGAAAGTATGGGTTGGGATGGCTGTTTATCAGTACATCATTATCAAGTATTCACAGAGATATACTGCAGCAATTAAGAATTATTTTCTTTGGATTTGGGCTTTCATTAGGAAGTGATTTAGTTACACTTAGAGAATTAGTAGCTGATGAAAAAGCGATTGATTTGTATAGGACGTTTACCGATCCTGCAAGTTCTTTTAACACAAAGACCAGAAAATATTCGTTCATGACTCAAGGACCAGTTTCACCGTTGTCATTTTCAGGATCACCATTTTTCTTCAATGCTTTAAGCCCTGACGTGTTTATAAAGGAGAATAACTTGTACAAGACATGAGAAACAATGATACTGATGCCTCCGGGGTTATAAAATAATTAGATTTATGGTAGAATAAAATCATCAACAATACTTTTTCATTTCTCAAGAAAAATAAATGTAAGTACATGGGGAAAATGAAAAATCTGAAATTCACATTCGTATACAATCTTCGACATACCTCGAATAAATACATGTATTTATAGTATTATAGGGTAATAAAATAGATGCAAAAAATTAGTCCGTGTTTGTGGTTTGATAATAATGCCGAAGAGGTTGTGCAGTTTTATGTCTCAATTTTTAAAGACGCGAAGATTGGTAACGTTACAAGATACGGAAAGGAAGGATATGAAATACATAATAGAGAAGAAGGTACTGTAATGACAGTTGATTTTGAAATAGAGGGACAAAAATTTCTAGCTCTTAATGGAGGACCGGTCTTTAAGTTTAATGAAGCTATCTCATTCCAGATCTACTGTGAAACACAGGAAGAAGTGGATTATTACTGGGAAAAGCTTTCTGAAGCTGGTGATAAAAATGCCCAGCAATGCGGCTGGCTCAAGGACAGATTTGGAGTTTCGTGGCAAGTAGTTCCAACTGTTTTGATAAAGATGCTACAAGACAAAGATTCTAACAAAACGGAGAGAGTAATGAAGGCAATGCTTCAAATGCACAAGCTTGACATCAATACATTGACAAAGGCGTATCAAGAAAAATAACTATCTAGTCTTTAATACAATATTGGTCTCTCCGACGTAACCAGATCCCTGTTTTGTTAAATTCATGATGAGGTGTTCTCCACTATTTCTATCTACTAGTCCATCAACTGAACCACTACTATATACAACGTCTTGTTCATTTGCCGTTTGAGGAGGACCATGGTTACTATAGGAGGATTGTTTATGAATTAGTTGATTCATGGAATTGTTAAAGTAAAGCTGACTTGTCCATTCCAGGTTTGTTTTTGATCCATTGAACATACGGACCTTATCATGAATATGGATAGTTCTGCCTTCATACCATCCTGGATAAATGGTGGAAAATTCAACGGTGCCGTTACCGCCTGTTACCTGATAACCCCGAAGAAAGTTCTTTCCCGAAGTTCCCATCTCATTAACTGCAGAATAAATCCCTTGTGAATCTGTATGCCAAATGTCTACTTTTGCTCCACTCAGGGGAACACATTGACCATTATCTACGTCATATACATGAAAGATTAGATGCAGTGGGATACCATCTTTTATCGAGCCATCTGAGGTATCTGATCTTATATCTGAACGATTTGGCATTTGGTCCACAAAGTATGGACCTTCAATCTGCTGAGGGGTCCCACTCAGTCTCATCGAATTAGATGAAAGCGTGCAGGTTCCCGATGCTGAAGCAGTTTTTTCAGATGGGGAGAGTCCAGGTAGAAATCCAAATTGCACTAGTCTCGTTGGCAATTTTTCATCTGGTTCTCCTTTAACTACTTGCAGTTCAATTGAATTTGTTGTACCATCTATTTTCACCTGCATCAAAACAATGACTAGCAACATGATGCTCAAAACGAATGCGCCTAAAATTAGTCTGGATATAAAACTTTGGTACACAGCTAATGTACATATTCAGTCCCTTTAAATTTTGTCGGACTTTACGGCATTGGTGTGTCGGGCATGATGGGATATGAGAACTAACAATCCATTATATTTTTTACTACGTTTCATATGATTACTAGTAATTAATGAATCTTCAAGAAATCGATAGTGCAAAAATAACCATTCTGGTAGATAATATTATTGATAGGTTACTTCCAAGTTCCTCTGTAGTAATAAGACCTTCCATGACAAGTAATCAAAGGATCGCAGAGTCTCCTATAGCCGAACACGGATTTTCAGCGATACTGGATATAGCTTATACCCATGATAAAGCGACCAAGACTAACAAGTTTCTATTTGATACTGGAGTTAGTAAAGATGGTATAGTTCATAATTCCAATGTATTGGGAGTTAACCTGACAGATATTGAAACAATAATACTTAGTCATGGACATTTTGACCACATTTCAGGACTAATTAGTATTCTTGAAAAAATAGGAAAACCAATTGAAATTATTGTCCATCCTGAAGCCTTCCTAAAACGATGGCTTATATTTCCAAATGGTAATAAAGCGAGACTGGATTTTTTAAATGAGGAGGAAATACTTCAAAGTGGTGGAATAATAAGAAAATTAGACAAAATTAGTTTCCTTCCTAGAACTGAGAACAATCTCGATGAAAATGATAGCTATGCTGTCAAGAATATTGTTAATAACAGAGTGATAGTAACCGGAGAAATTCCGAGAGTAACTGAATTTGAGAAAGGATTTCCGCTTCAGTATAAAGAAGAAAAAAATGAATTTGATTTAGTACCTGATCCCTTGGTAAACGATGATCAAGCACTGGTAATGAACATAAAAAACAAGGGCTTACTAATTTTGACTGGCTGTGGTCATGCTGGAATAATAAATACCATTAAGTATGCAAAAAAAGTTACCGGTGTTAGAAAAATATATTCTGTTATTGGCGGGTTTCATTTATCTGGACAGGGGTATGAAGAATGTATTCCATTTACGATAACTGAACTTAAAAGAGAAAATCCACGATATGTTGTTCCATGTCATTGTACGGGGTGGAAAGCTTCAAATGAAATCATTAATGCAATGCCTGAAAAATTCATACAACCCAGTGTAGGCTCAATATTTTGCTTCTAATTAATAATGGTCATTAAAGACATACTACGGTAATAGATACCAATAACATAATTGGTGCACTCGACCAAATCACCAAGTCGAACTCCATCAATGTAAATCTACTAGAAAAGTTTTATATAATATCATATCTAATATACCTAAGAATGTATAACTCTGAACGGTGTGAATTGTGCGAAAAGAAAACGGACACGGTCAAATACTGGTTTGGGAGTATGATTTGTCCAAGGTGTTACGATTTGCAGAGGTCAAACCCGCAGACAATTTTAGTGAGCAATCTTCAGGACTAAAGTGAAGTCACTACCCTGAATTTTAAATCCAAAAATTCAAAATCTATCCTATTGCGATTTACGTGAGTATGGAATTTAATATATCTCATTTTACTTCAATTTCAATCCAACTATATAACGCTTAATAATTATTATCTATTTTATATGATATGACAAATTTCAAAAATGCTAATGCTTTTTCAAGTTTTTCCGTTAACGACATAGAAGAGGCAAAGAGGTTTTATGGCCAAACATTGGGACTTGAAGTATCAGAAACGGACGAAGGAATAAATTTACATCTCAAAGGTGGTAACGAGGTATTCATATATCCAAAACTCGATCACAGCCCTGCAACTTTTACCATACTAAATTTTATAGTTGATAAAGTCGAGCAAGCAGTAGATGAATTAACTAAATTGGGAGTAGGTTTTCAAATTTATAAGGAGGGAGTACTAAAAACGGATAATAAGGGTATTTTTCATGGTAAACCAAAGATAGCATGGTTTAAGGATCCTTCTGGAAATTTTTTGTCGGTACTTGAACTTAAATGATCTTTAGGTTTTATGCCTAAATCACTGAGATGAATACGACGTGTCCGTTGATAATGTCACCAATTCATTGAAACATGCATTTGGCGTAGAAGCAATATTATTGGTTCAATTCCCAGTAATGCATATTATTAGTCTACAAGTCTATGTCTAACTTGGTTGATTTTGCTTCTGATGGATTTCTCTTAATTATGATTAAAGCTAAGATGATAAAAGCAATCTGGGCAACTTCGATCGCCACATCCATTCCGTGTATTGGATATCCACTTCCTGGTATCACGACTACCCATAATATTATTAGCACGATGGTTCCCCCTATACCGATATAATACCATGGAAAAATCCATTTCTTAATAATAGGTATTACCCAAAACATTTGTGCCAGACCGGAAACTATAAAGAAAATCATTACATTTAGCGGCATTTCTTTGAAAAACATTGGAACAAGGGCCAGGTGCAATAGACCGGCTATAAACATGGAGGCTGCAGCAGAATAAAGTAATAACTTGTCCCCCAAATAATTCCTATTTCTACGCATTCCTAAATTCTTAGAAGGCGGATAAGGCTATTATCATTTTTTATTTCAGTTAATTATAGGAAAGAATTCAACCCTTACTGGCTTCTCCTTTTACTTCACTAGAACCCTTCGCTGCATCAATATCCGCAAATTCCGGTCTATTTAGAGGAGAATTTTTACCCTTGATACAATCTAGTTTAAAGGTTTCTACCTTTACCGTACATACGGTATAAGGATCACCATCATTCACAGTCAAATTTGGGAATGTAAATACATAACTCACTTTGTCCTGTCCTTGGCTTTCGGGATTTTCGGCGTTTAATAGCTTGATCTTAGACTGATCATTCACATTTACTAACGTCACAATATCTTTTGTTGAATTTGTTATATCAAATAAGCTGACAACCACCTTAAATACATCCTTCCCCTCCCCTGTCTCTGCATTCGCTTTAAACAATAAATTCACATTTGCTAAAACAATTGCAACTATAAGACCCGATATAATCATCGACTTCATAAGATAATTTGGTACCATCAGAGTACTAATAGCAACAACGTTCATAAATATTTTCAACTATAATTCCATATTTTAATACCTAGAGAAAAATTATATCAAAAGAAGTATCATTCATTGGATGTAATTTAGATTAAGCACCAAATTTACATGATCTTTTTATACTTCACTAATCTATTTTATGGAAATGGTTAAAGACAATACATCCTTGCCATTTGAAGTAACATACACCGAGACGCCTGGAATTAAATCGAGGACCATGAAGAGACTTGCTGTACTTGTGAAAGCCGAAAATGTTAGGGACATTATCTCTTCACTTAAGGATTTGAATCTTGAAGCGACAATTTACGATGTGAAGGGAGTAACCAAAGATAAGGAGAGAGTTGCGTCAGGTAGAGGAAGCGGTACAATTGAGCTTACATACAATTCAAGAAAAGTTGTGGCTACTGTAGTGAATTCTTCTGATGTCGAGGAAGTGGTAAGCAGGATGAAAAAGAGTCTGGGAGAAAATAAGGCAGTTGTTATGATATCGTCTGTTGATGATCTCGTAATGATCTGATAACCCATTTCAAGTTTTTTAATTCAACTTTTTTCTGTCATGTATATCCCATCCAGTATACTTTTTGACTTAAATATTTCTAAATTTTAAGGAGAAGTTGAATCGAAATTAAACAAGATAAAGCAGTAAAATTTTTTGAATTAAAGAAGAAAAAAATGTCTATAAAGTTATACTATGGTGATTGTATCAGTGGAATTAAAAAACATCTATTGGAGAAAACAATAGATGTGGTCGTTACATCCCCTCCATATAACATAGGTGTAAGCTATAGTCGGTATAAGGACACCTTGCCCAGAAATGAATACCTGAAATTCCTATCCAATGTGGGTGTCGTGATTAAAAATGCTCTCTCCGATGATGGTTCTTTTTTTATAAATGTGGGAAGCAAACCATCGGATCCTTGGATTCCATTCGATGTAGCAAATGTTTTGAGGGAATACTTTACTTTACAGAATGTCATTGTTTGGGTAAAATCGATAGCAATTCCAAAATCTGATGTAGGAAGTTATCCAACTATAACATCAGACATAGCCGTTGGACATTTTAAACCATTAGTTACAGATCGATTTGTAAATGATTGTTTTGAATTCATCTTTCATTTTACTAAAAATGGTAATGTTAAATTGGATAAACTATCTATTGGCGTTCCTTATCAAGATAAAACAAACATTGGACGTTGGAAAAGTGCAACTCAAGATCTAAGAGACCGTGGTAATACTTGGTTCATTCCATACGAGACTATTTGGGATAAGCAACAGAGACCGCATCCATCCACTTTTCCAATTAAACTTCCAGAAATGTGTATCAAATTGCATGGAGTTACCAGATGCAAAGTCGTACTGGATCCATTCATAGGAATAGGTTCAACAGCATTGGCGTCCATCAGATTGGGAGCTTCATGCATAGGATTTGACATAGACAAGAGATATTTGGAAATATGTGAAGAAAGAATACGAAGTATTGCCTCATTTTGATAATACTCTTGCGTCGAATTATGACAATGATGAAGTCAGACTAGTTTACTTCCCTTACAATGTTGATGTTTCAATATTTCATCAAGATAAAAGACTCAAAGAAATTATTATTCTGATATCTCTTTTAGTATGGAGTCAATATGTGATTTATCTAAACCAAATCCCATTTTTGCATCTCTTCTTGAAATGATATTGCCTTTGTAAAATGCTAAAAGTGTTGGAACTGTATTAATAGAAAATCTATCCCACAAAGGGTTATCATCATCATTAATCATACTGGCGTAAAAACTAATATCATCGATCGCAGAATTTGTAAAGGATTCAAATGTTGGTTTGAATCTCTGACAAAAAGGGCACCAATCAGCATAGAACATGACCAAAGTTTTTTTTCCTTCAGAAAGTAATTTATCGAATTGATTTGGTTGAAGATACTCCACTATGTCATATTGTGATAGTTAAGGGATATTATAATTATTTTGACGTAGAACCCATTTGAAATATTGTTAAAATGATCTGAGATTAGAAAAAATAATGTGTGTTGTAAAAGAAAGAGGGGGGATCTTTTTGCCATCACCTATTAGACTAATTGCCGTCTTCATATGCGCTATCGATGAAGCTGTTATTACTTGAGCTGTCAGCGTTGTCATTACTTGAGCTTTTGTCACTCTTGCCATCACTTGAGCTTTTGACGTTGTCATTACTTGAGCTTTTGACGTTGTCATTACTTGAGCTTTTGACGTTGTCATTACTTGAGCTTTTGACGTTGTCATTACTTGAGCTTTTGTCACTCTTGTCATCACTTGAGCTTTTGTCACTCTTGCCATCACTTGAGCTTTTGTCACTCTTGTCATCATGAAGTGCATTTACATCTACGTTTCCAGTCTTATCTTGACTGTCAACAGTGTTACTCGCACTTGAACTTCCCTGTATATAACCACTCTCCGCGAAGCAGTTTACTATCTGATCACCCGCAGGGTAACTATTTGACCCACTAGCACCAGATAGACAATTCAGGAAATTTTCATAATTCTTGCTGCCTGAGTCGTCTTGTGCTTGCTTGCTGCCTGAGTCGTCTTGTGCTTGCTTGCTGCCTGAGTCGTCTTGTGCTTGCTTGCTGCCTGAGTCGTCTTGTGCTTGCTTGCTGCCTGAGTCGTCTTGTGCTTGCTTGCTGCCTGAGTCGTCTTGTGCTTGCTTGCTGCCTGAGTCGTCT
>Ga0207428_10004055_pt1 | contig 14038 bp, 5 predicted proteins | sample RhiMethybrSRZTD1_FD_187600 | JGI IMG/M metagenome (GOLD analysis project Ga0207428, IMG submission 187600) | Populus rhizosphere microbial communities from Tennessee, USA - Rhizosphere MetaG P. TD hybrid SRZTD1 (SPAdes) (version 3) | ecosystem: Host-associated > Plants > Roots > Rhizosphere >... | reverse complement strand
CCGCAGGTGATTTTGAAAACCAACCATGCTGTAGGCGTCGGCCATAAGGTTTTCCTGCCGGAGTTGTACGGCCGCGTAAGGTTCGCGTCCCGTGCGCGGATCGCGGAGGCCGACCGGTTTCATCGGCCCGTACCGCAGAGTATCGACGCCGCGACGCGCTAATTCCTCAATCGGCAGGCATGCCTCAAACCAACGCGTCTCTTCAAAGCGCTGCAGTGGGACGCTGTTGGCTTCGGTCAGGGCTTCATGGAAATGCGCGTATTCATCTTCGTTCAGCGGGCAGTTCAAGTAATCGTCACCGCCTTTACCGTAGCGCGCGGCGCGAAAGGCGACCGACTGGTCGATTGAATCCGCGGCGATGATCGGCGCGATGGCGTCGTAAAAATAAAGCTGGTCGTCGCCGGTTAGTTTCATGATCTGGAAGGTCAGATCGTCTGAGGTCAGCGGACCGGTGGCGATGATCGCGATCGAATCTTTGGGGATGGCGCTGACTTCTTCACGGACGATTTCAATCTGAGGGTGCGATTCAATCTGCTCGGTGACGTACTCCGCGAACTTTTGACGATCTACGGCGAGAGCGGCGCCGGCAGGAACACGCGTGGCCGCTGCCGCCGCCATCACCAAAGAGCCTGCGCGTCGCAACTCTTCCTTCAAAAGATACGAAGCGGTTCCGGGTTCATCCGATTTCAAAGAATTGGAACAGACGATTTCGGCAAGTCTGTCGGTACGGTGTGCAGGCGTTTGCTTGAGCGGACGCATTTCGTAGAGGCGCACATGCGCGCCCGCGTTCGCCGCTTGCCAGGCGGCTTCGACACCTGCCAGTCCGCCGCCGATGACGATGATGTCCATTAGGTACGCAGGCATCTTGCCTGCCGTTTGCGCGCCTCTCAACTGGTCGCTGCTTGCGGCTCTGCCGCCTGATGTGCGGAAAGGCTCTGCCTTTCCGATTCATTGAATTTGAAATCATCGGCGAGGCCATGCCTCGCCGAACAAGTTACGGTCGCTTCTTCCGCCGCAAAACTTTCTCATGCGCCTGCCTGGTTAAGCGCGCAACTCTCTCTGCCGTAGTTTCCGATTTGGTCACGTTCAATTCCATTTCAGCCTCGTGGTGCTCGTGCATTTCGCCCTGGTGCTTATGAAAATCGAATTCGTTCATCTTCGCGCCGGCGCCAACCTTGAAAGTCTCAATGTTGCGTGTTTGATCTTTCATAAAGCCTCGCTTCGCGTGGCAGAGACTTCAGTCTGTGAACTAATAAAGCGATCACAGACTAAAAGTCCGGGCCACCTGCTTGACACTCAAAAGAGCCGATTCGTATAGTCAACTGTCCGACAAACCCACGTTTGTCCGAAGCCCAGGCCGGCTTAGCTCAGTTGGTAGAGCGTCTGATTCGTAATTAGAAGGTCATCGGTTCAAATCCGATAGCCGGCTCCAACCTTTCATTCTCACAAATTCAAATCAAGTCTACACCGGATCGAGAGTGTAGCAAGGTGTCTAACTCGCGTTGCCTCGGGGGCGCGCTCGTGAGGCGCACGCCGGAGCCCGCGCACCGACAGAGAATTATTGACAGAAAAACCTAATAGGCATAGGCTACGCCTACAACGAAAATCTGAGCAAAGCAGCCCGTCTCTGGGTCGCTTTGAGCACGGTTTGAAACTGCCGTCAGACATGACGGTATCAACCCGACCGGCCGGACTCCAGCTCTCTTCTTTAGTTCACCCCCCTACAACTAAATTACCTGCACCGATGGGCGTGAGTGACGATTAGTGTCACTCACGAGCCGAAAGGAGTGACGATGAAGAAGCTAATACATCTGGTTCTTTTGCTGGGTTTCTGCGCTTTGCGCGTGATGGCGCAGGGTACATTCGTGTACACCAACAACGATCGCACTCCCAACACCCTCTCAGCGTTTTCAGCTGCAGTCGATGGCTCCCTGAGTCCGGTTCCAGGTTCGCCTTTTGCGACGGGCGGAAATGGTGGCGGGGGCAGCGTCTTCGCCTCTAATCGAATCACGACAGCTGTAGTGAAGAACTTTTTGTTCGCCGGTAATGGCGGCAGCGACAATGTCAGCGCGTTTTCGATTGATCCAGTCACAGGAGTCCTGACATCCGTGCCTGGTTCGCCCTTCGCCACCGGCGGCGTTGCCGGTTTAAGTGGGATGTCATTGACCCCCACCCCTGATGACAAGTTTCTGATCGTCGCAAATGGATCATCACTGAACATCACCGTATTCAGCGTCGCCGCGAATGGGGCCCTGAGCCCGGTAACAGGATCTCCGTTCGCCAGCGGCGCCGGTGGGCCCTTGGCCAGTGCCAGGGTTACTTCGGATGGAAAATTTGTGGCCGTATCGTCGTCGCCCGGCAGTGTATTTATGTTCAGTATCTCCGCGACCGGAGTACTGACGCCGGTTGCCGGCTCGCCGACATCGGCGACCGGAGCTGCCGGTATTGACTGCAATTGCGCGAGCACCCAGCTTTTTGTTGCTCTTGGTGGCGTTGCAAATTCCAGGGTCGATGTTTTCGACATTGGTCTCAGTGGTACGTTGTCGCGGATCATCGGATCGCCTTTCAACGGTCCCGGAGAGAACTCTAACGTTGCGGTTTTGAGCCCCGATGACAGCAAGCTTTTTGTGAGCGCTCAGGGCAGCAACTCGGTGACGGTGTTCAATGTCGCGCCCGGCGGTGCTCTGTCGGTGGTTGCAGGCTCACCTTTTGCGGTACCCGGCGCAATGTCCCCGGCCGGCATGGGCACGAATCAGGCCGGCACTCTGCTTTACACAGCCGCCCTCAACAATCTGATCAATGGCTTCAGTATTGGAGCTACCGGCGCTTTGACATCAGTGCCTGGCTCGCCGTTTAGCAATGGGTTTCCTGGTGATTCCGGTCTTCTCTCGCTGGCAGTGTTTCCAGCCAAAAACTGTTGCCCCGCGCCGATCATCAACCGTGCTGTAGCAACACCTGAGTCGCTGTGGCCGCCCAATCATAAAATGGTTGACGTAACGGTCGACTACACTGTAACCGATCCCTGTCCCAATACCTGCGTTTTGACCGTCTCTTCAGACGAGCCCGTTAATGGCACTGGTGACGGGGATACCGCTCCCGACTGGGAGGTTATCGATGCACATCACCTTCGTTTGCGCGCTGAACGCGCCGGCAATAGCAACGGCCGCATTTATTCCATAGACATCACCTGTACCAATGACACAAACAAACTGTCCACGACAAAGACCGTGAAGGTAGTTGTGGTGCACGATCAGGGGATGTTTGTGCGCCGGCACTTTCTTGATTTCCTGGGCCGTGAACCAGACCAATCCGGTTGGGGCTTCTGGACTAATCAAATCACTTCATGCGGCGATGACTTGCAGTGCACTGAAGTTCGTCGCATTGATGTCTCTGCTTCGTTCTTTTTCTCGATCGAGTTTCAGAACAACGGGTATCTGGTCGAGCGTTTTTACAAAGTCGCCTACGGCAACGCGAATGGAAATTCAACCTTTGGCGGAACCCATCAGCTCGCAGTGCCGGCAGTCCGTTTCAATGAATTCCAACAGGATACACAACGGATTGGTCGGGGCTTCAGGGTCTTGGATCCTGGCTGGGAACAAACGCTGGAGAATAACAAACAGAACTACGCGCTTGAGTTTGTCCAAACTTCACGGTTCATCGCGGCTTTTCCGATGACCATGACGCCCGCAGACTTTGTTGACAAACTGAATCAAAACGCCGGCAGTGTGCTTTCGTCGAGTGAACGCACAAATGCGATCAACCTTTTCGGCGGAGCCGCTGCCAGCAACAACGCGACCGCGCGGGCACAGGCTGTGCGCCAGGTTGCTGAAGACAGCGACCTCTACGACGCAGAGTTCAATCGGGCTTTCGTGCTGGCTGAATACTTTGGCTATTTGCAGCGTGACCCGAACGCCGGGCCGGATTCAGATCACACCGGTTATGACTTCTGGCTGAACAAGCTGAACCAGTTCCACGGAAATTACCTCAACGCGGAAATGGTCAAGGCGTTCATCAGCTCGATTGAATACCGGCAGCGGTTTGGACAGTGAGTAAGTAAATGGGGTCAGGCCTGCGATTGCGAGCTTGCTGAGATGAAGGCGCGGAAAGTTTCTTCGCTTGGTACGGCATGAATCGCTGCCTGGCTCCCATTGAAGCGTACGTGAAAGCCCAAAAACCCTGGGGCCAGGACTTAACTCAGTAACGATTTTCAGATCATCGATTTTGCGGATAATGATCGTGGCTTCGAACCGGGAGCCGCGGTCAGGCTGGCGATTTGTAGGAGACGCCTCGCCTCCAAAAAAATCGTTTGTCGTTTCGGGTAATTTTCCTTGCCGAAAGCACACTCGCGGCATAGACTAAGGCCCCCCAATCCAACATCGCAAACCGAACTCTGGAGGAAACTATGCGAACCCTTTTGTGCCTGCTGTGTTTGCTGTTTTTGTCCGCGCCCGTGGTGGCGCAGGTCGCTCCTGACGCAACTTTGCTTTCGGGCGGCCCAACTACTGTGTCCGAGTACAAACTCCCAGCGGCAATCGATCCGGTGGTATCGACTGCCCTGGCAACAGAACTTTGGGCGCGAGTCTACCGGCCGTCAAACCTGGGTAGTTCGGCCCACGCACTCGTGGTTCTGCTCCATGGCAATCACGCCACCTGTGGTCGCCTGTCCGGACCGGGCGAACATTTTGATATCAATGTTCAATACACTTTCACGGGAACCTGTCCCGCAGGCTACATCCCGGTGCCGAGTCATGCCGGGTATGCTTACTTCGCAGAGCGTCTCGCGAGTCTTGGTTATGTCGTGGTATCCATCAACGCGAACCGGGGCATAAACGCCGCGCCGGGCATACTCGTTGATCGCGGACTCAACCTGGCGCGAGGGCGTTTGGTGCTTCGCCATTTACAGCAGCTCAGCCGCTGGAACTCTGGCGCAGACACTCCGCCAGCCGGACTCAGTGACCTGGTGGGTAAGATTGATTTCGATCACGTCGGCCTGCTCGGACACTCGCGCGGCGGTGAAGGCATGCGGGCAGCCTATAAGTTCTATCAAAGCGATCCGGGCGGCACGAACTGGCAAAGCCTGATTGGTCCCATGACGGTTGAGGGTATCTTTGAGATTGGGCCGGTTGACGGGCAAACCTCGTTGACGCTCAATGCGCTGGGCACCTCGTGGAACGTCCTTTTACCGATGTGCGATGGAGACGTCTTCAACCTACAAGGGGTGAAGCCCTTCGATCGCATGCTCAGAGTGAATTCGGAAACGCCGGCGCGGCCAAAATCAACCTTCGCGGTGTGGGGCGCTAACCACAATTTTTACAACACTGAATGGCAGCTCAGTGATTCAGCCGGCTGTTTCGCTAACCAGCGTTTGTTTGATCATCAACCCGGCTCGGCGGACGAGCGCACCACCGCCGTCGCCAGCGCGGTCGCGTTCTTTGTAGCTAACGTCGGCGCCAGCAAACTTCCCGACTACAATCGGATTTTTAATCCGCAGTTCGCTCTGCCGGCCTCAGTCGCGAATGTGACGCGAGTCGATCGCGGCTATACAGACTCACCTGACTCGTCATTCACTTCCGTCTTCGACAACTTTACCGGCCCGACCGGATTCAACAGCAATGGGCCAGCCAACAGTTCCAGCAACGTTTTTGTAGTTCACGGTCACGTCGCGAATCATGATCCGTTGCAGCAATTTGCCGCGCTGGTCTCATGGAATGGCGCCGGACCAGGCACGTTCTTTCAGAGCAACGTGACCAATCCCGGCAACGGCATTGATGCCAGTTCTTTCGGCACTCTCGATTTTCGCCTGTCGCGTCAATGCGCTGATCCGGCCGACTTACTCTGCAATAAGACTTCGAACTGGTTCAACTTTGAGACGAACTTCTCGATTCGGCTGGTGAGCGCCAACGGCGCGCTTTCCAACGCACTGCAACTCAGGGACTATCTTTCGTTGACGGGCCCGGTGGGCAGTTTGGTTCTAGGCTTTGGGACGGCGGGACATCCGATCCTGCAAACGGCTCGAATTCCGCTCAGCGCGTTCGGCAACGCCGGGATTGTCAGCAACCTGCGCGGCGTGCGCTTTACGTTTGATGATACGCGTCGCGACGAAATCTATCTCGCGAACATCCAGCTCTCCAGAGTTAATGGCCTGCTGGCGCCCACCAACGTGTTCTCAATATTGCCCACGGATGACACTCTGCTCGACGACCCGAACGGTGGCGGCAACGATATTAACCAGATCAAGTCAATGCGCTCGGTCCAGTCAGCCAGTCTGGGCAATGCGGTTGAGATCGAGTTGAACAGCAGTCGCGAGTTTTTACCTCAGGGTGAAATGCTTGTGCTTCGCATTGGAGCGCAGGAGTTTAGCCTCAGCCGTTATCTGAACACGGGCGAGACAAACACAGTTGTCTTCACGCTAACCGCGGAAGAATTTGCTCGCATTTCGCAAGGCGACGCCGTTAAGGTGCAGTACGGCAGCGGAGGGAATTATACCGGCTGGAACTTTGGCAAGGTCGATAAAAACATGCTCGGTCGTTAGCCGGAGTTTTCTCAGGATCCAAAGCAAATTGGGGTCAGGCCTTCGATTCTGGAGCGACCGGGCAATACCGTGAAGTCTAGTGGGTGAGAAGCCCACGTCGGAAGGCTTAGCCAGCCACCGATTAGCAAGACCTTGGGAGTGGCAACAGTAATGTTGGACTCTAAGCGTAGGCCAGCGAGCACGCAGGCCGTAAGCCGAAAGGTTGAAGGGATTGAGCCCCGTAAACAGGTCAACAGGAAGGACGACGGCGTCAGAATGCACGGAAGTCCACACCGGCATCACCGTTTAGGCGAGGGGATGTTGGCTTCCTCGGGGTCGGAGACCATGGCCTGCGTGACAATGAGACAGCACGGCAACCCGGGAGACCCTGCCGCTGCTTTCGGCGAAACAACTCAACGGAGTAAGAGGAGAGAGACCGAGAGTATGCCCGACAACCGCCCAAAGGGAGGAAGGCAAACCAGCAGCAGGGAGTCGGATCGTCTCATAGTACCAACGAAGGCGGGTAATGCCGCTGGAGGGAAGGGGGCGACAGATGGTCGAGCAGAGTAGGGAAACACCGGCCGCACACAGAAGCGGAGAACCGGTGGCCACCAAATTACTCCGCATCGAGGCGAAAGCACGGCAGGAGCATGGGCTGAAGTTCGTCAATCTGTATTACCTGATGAACGAGGAACTGCTGCTGAGGTGCTTCAAGCAGCTGAAGGAAAACAAAGCTGGTGGGATAGATAAGGTGACCAAGGAGCAATACGCCGAGAAGCTGGAGGCCAACCTCGAGGACTTGGTGAATAGGCTCCAGCGGATGGCGTATCGACCACAGCCGGTACGGAGGGTGTACATTCCGAAGGCCGGCAGCCACAAACAACGGCCCTTAGGAATACCCTGCTTGGAGGACAAGCTGGTGCAAGCAGCTTTGGCGCGGATCCTGGGAGCGATCTATGAAGCCGACTTCATCGAGAACTCATATGGGTTTCGGCCGGGGCGAAGCTGTCATGATGCGCTGAGAGAACTGAGTCAAACAGTCGAGTGGGAAAGCACCAACTACATTGCCGAGGTTGATATCAAAGGCTTCTTCGACAATGTGGAGCAAGACTGGATGATGAAGATGCTCGGGCACCGGATAGGCGACCAGCGAGTGCTGCGACTGGTGAAGCGATTCCTAAAGTCAGGGGTAATGGAGCAGGGAGAGATAAGAACCAGCGAAGAGGGGGTGCCGCAGGGCGGCAGCATCTCTCCGGTACTGGCAAATGTCTACCTGCACTATGCCCTGGACCTATGGTTCGAGAAGGTCTACCGAAAGAGCTGTAAAGGAAAGGCGAAGCTAATCCGCTACGCCGATGATTTCGTGGTGTGCTTTCAGCATCGAGAGGACGCCACGGGATTCCCGACAGCTTTGACCGAACGGCTGGATAAGTTCGGGCTGGAGGTGGAACCGACGAAGACCAAGGTGCTGGAGTTTGGACGCGACGCGGTGAGGCAGGCGCGAGCTAGAGGAGAGAGACCGGGAACGTTCGAGTTTCTGGGGTTCACTCACTACTGCAGCCGAACGAAAGACGGGAAAAGATTCCGGATGAAGCGAGTAACGTCACGCCAGAAGTTGCGGGCGAAACTCGCCAAACTGAAGGAGTCGCTGAAGCAAAAGCGAGTCCTGCCGACGAGGTGGATTCTGGAGCAGGTGGGTCGCAAACTGCGAGGGCACTACAGCTACTACGGAGTCAGCGACAACCACCGTGGGCTGGTGCGGTTCTACCGTGAAGCAACGAAGCTGTTGTACAAATGGTTGAACCGACGCAGCCAGCGAAGGAGCTACACGTGGACAGAGTTCAAGAAGTTGCTCCACTATTTCCCGCTGCCGCAACCACACGTGCGCGTGCACCTTTTCTATCGACCCGCGCATGACTGTCTGGGGAGCCGTGTGCGTTAATTGCGCACGCACGGTTCTGCGAGGGGCAGGAAGCAACTGGTGAAAGGTTGAAATGATGTGGCACCGCCGGGAAACCAGGCGGTAAACGGAGAAGACAAAGCTCAACCTGCCCACCGGAAGCAACCTGCCTACTCACCCGATTCTCATAACCAGGGAAGATCGTCTCCAACTTATGGTCGTAAGAATCGCAGAATCGAAGGCCTGACCCCGGATCGGACGGCGAAGAGAATCGCAAGTCGCAGGCCTGACCTCTAATGGTTGGATCTCGCCTGCCTCCGGCGCGCTCTAAATGCACGCCGGAGGCGTGCGTACCGGTTTTATTTCTTCTCCGGAAACAGCATTACCTCAACATAGCGATTGGTATTCAGGTAAGTCCTGGCTGCTTCTTGAATCATCGCTTTGTCGATCTTCTTGTAATAGTCCGGAATTGACCAGAGAACCGCCGGGTCCTCGCCGTTGGCGTATCTCCCTGAGAGCTCATTCAAGATGTAGCCGTTCAGTTTGCTGTTATTTTCAAAGTCACGCAGGAGCGTTTCTCTCTCGTCAGCTACCTGCTGATCGGTTGGGCCGTTTGCTTTGAACGCCTCGATCTCCTGAAAGACGCGTTTGATCAGCTCGTCGGTGCGAGTTGGGGAACTCCCAAACTGGATGGTTATCGAGTAGGTTTGATTTGGGAACCTCTCGTAACCAGGCGAGGCGTTGATGCCATAAGTACCACCCAGATCCTCTCGGATCGTCTCGAGCAATCTGCGTTGCAGAATCTCGGCCATGGCGCGCATGCTCACGCGATGCGCTTGATCAAATTCAAATGGTCCGCTGAAGACGATGGCCGACGAGCTCTTGGGCTCAACGCCCTTTTCCACTTTTTTCACCACCACATTATCCGGCGTGCGCACGCCCACATCCTTCCAGCTTTCCTTGCGCTTAATCGACGGCAGCGATCCCAAATATCGCTCGACGAGCGGCTTGATGGTGGCCAGATCAAAGCTGCCAACAAAAACAAAAGTGAAGTCACTGGCGTCTGCGAATCGATCCTTGTAGAAGGCCATCGACTTGTCGAGGTTCCATTCGTCGATCATCTCCGGCGTGGGAAAACGCCGCCTCAGGTGATTTTGATATCGCGCTGACATGAGCGCGTTGGAAAATGCAAACCCGGGGTCCGCCGCCTGGTTTCCCAAAATGGTCTTCATCTGGGACGCCTGAGCGTTAAAAGCATTCATGTCAGCTCGCGGCGCAGTAAACCTGAGATAAATGAGTTGGAACATCGTCTCCAAATCTCTGCGAGAGCTGCTGCCGCTGAATCCCTCCTGAATCTCGTTAATAAATGGTGTGACTCCAGCGACTTTCCCGGTCATGAATTTGCGCAAATCAATGCTATTGAATTTACCCACGCCCCCAGCCGGGATCACCTGGCTCGCAGTGCTTGCCGGGATATAGTCTTTGTCGGCGGCGAGCGAAGTTCCACCGGGACTCGTGGCGCGCAGCAAAATCTCATCTTCCCTGAAGGTGGTTGGTTTGAGCACGACTTTGACGCCGTTGGATAATTCCCATTCGGTAATGCCTACCGACTCTTTGGTCACGCTCTTGCTGACTTTGCCCGGGTTTGGTATCGAATCAAGTAGCGTCGCGCCGGCGATAGCGTCCACGTAAGGTTTTAGATCCTTCGCTCCCGTCGCCTTGAGTACGGCAGCCAGCTTTGCCTGATCAGGAATGACGAGACCAGCCTTCTCAGGTGCTCTTACCACGACCATGCGATTTCGATCGGGAAACCATTCCCGGGCAATCTTGTTGATCTCGTCCAGAGTGACTCCGGGCAGGAAGCGGCTGTGCAGCGAGTACTCATCATCGGCGGTTGGCAGCGTTTCGTTGGCAACAAAATTTCGCACGTACTCATCGGCTCGGCTGGCGGATACCCGGTTTTCCTTCTCGAGGGCAAGTCGCTCATAGTTTCGCAGGACACTCTGCTTTTGCCTGTCCAGTTCGGTAGCGGTAAAGCCGAAACGTGCCACTCGTTCGGCTTCAGTCAGTAAGGTATCTAATCCGCGCTCGATGGCGTCCTCTTTTACCAGCGCATTGAGCACTGCCGAATCTTTCGACCGCGCGAAGAAACTGCCGCGGCCGGCAAACGCGAAAGTGAACGGCGGGTTCGGCTGTTGCGCGATTTCCGAGAGCCGCGCCGAGAGCAGGCCGGAGAACAAGCGATCCACGGTCTTCTGCCGATAGGCGCCGACAGTTCCTTCGGGGCGCGCGGGCAGCAGAGTATCAATCTCAACGGTCGTGTTACTCGCTTCCTTGTCGGTGGCGATCGCGTAGGATGTTTCGGCATGATCGGGAACGTCATAGGTCTGCCTGCGGCGTGGACTGGTGGCCGCCGGAATCGACGCGAAATGATTGGTGAGCATCTTTTCCATCGCGGCTTTATCAAAATCGCCGACCGCGACGACGGCCATTATGTCCGGGCGATACCAGTCAGCATAGAATTGCTTTATTCGTTCCTGTTTGCCGTTCTGGATGATCTCCGGTTTACCGATGGGTAGTCGATCGGCATAGCGCGAACCCTTGAGGATGACCGGAAAGATTTTGTCCAGCATGCGCCGTCCGGCTCCACGGCCCAAACGCCATTCTTCCATTACTACTCCGCGCTCTTTTTCGATCTCGGCTGATTCGAAAGAAAGATTGTGTGCCCAGTCTTCGAGAATCTGCAGCGCCCGATCCATCATTTCGGGTTTGTCAGTGGGAACAGTGAGCATGTACACCGTCTCATCAAAACTGGTGTAGGCGTTGACGTCGGCGCCAAAGCGCATTCCCAGCGACTCCAGGAACGTCACCACTTCATTTTTGGGGAAGTTCTTAGTGCCATTGAAGGCCATGTGTTCGACCAGGTGAGCCAGACCCTGTTGGTCATCGTCTTCCAGAATCGAACCGGCCTTGACCACGAGTCGCAACTCCGCGCGCTTCTCGGGTTTCTTGTTAGCGCGAATGTAATACCGCATGCCGTTGGCGAATGTGCCAATCGTGATCTGTGGATCGACGGGCATGGGGTCCGACAAGGCCTGGGCTCGGGCCAGTTGGGACGGACTGGTTAGAAATGATGCCAGAAGGATCGCTGAGGTCAGCAGCAGCAAACGTGTGCGGATGCGGATTCGCATGATGGTTCTCCTTAGAATGGATAGGATTCGTTGAAATGTGGGAACTCCTTAACGAAACGGAGCGATAGGAAACTGCGGCCCTTATATCACCAGCGAGGAGGGGAAGCAAACAAAAATGTAAAGCAGACTGTCTGGTCTGCTTTACCTGCGGTACACAGCCAAAATGGGGTCAGGCCTGCTTCATAGATGCGATTTTGCGATTCTCCCTCTCGAAACGATCCAGCACGCTTTTCGATCGATTGCACGCCGGAGGTGTGCGTACCTACTTCTTCTCCGGAAACAGCATTACCTCAACATAGCGTTTCGTATTCAGATAGGTCTTCGCAGCTTCCACGATCATCGCTTTGTCGATTTTCTTGTAATAATCCGGAACCATCCACACGCCGGCGGGATCGTCTCCGGCGTCGTATCGGGCCGAGAGCTGACCCAACAGATAGTTATTTTGCTTGCTGCTTGTCTCAAATTCTCGTAGCAGAGTCTCTCGCTGGTCGGTGAGCTGCTGTTCAGTGGGTCCGTTGGTTTTGAAGGCTTCAATTTCCTCGAAGATGCGCTTGATGAGAGCTTCCGTTCGATCGGGTGAGCTGCCGAAGTTAATCGCAATCGCATATTCCTGGTTGGGAATTCGCTGATAACTGGGCGTGACGTTGACGCCGTAGGTGCCGCTCAACTCTTCGCGAATTGTTTCAAGCAACCTGCGCTGCAGAATCTCAGACATGGCGCGAATGGCCACGCGATTTGTCTGGGTGTATTCGAAAGGCCCGCTGAAGACGATGGCCGTCGAGCTTTTCGGCTCGACTCCTTTTTCGACTTTCTTGATGACGACGTCGCTGGGAGTGCGCACGCCGATGTCCTTCCACGTTTCTTTTCTCTTAATGGAAGGCAGCGATCCCAGATACTTTTCTATCAGCGGCTTGATTGTCGGAATGTCAAAGCTGCCGACAAACACGAAAGTGAAATCGCTCGCATCAGCAAAGCGGTCCTTGTAAAAAGCCATCGCCTTTTCCAGATTCCACTTGTCAACCATTTCCGGCGTTGGCACCTGACGTCGCGGATGGTTCAGGTATCTGGCAGCCGCCAATTCTTTGTAGAAACTGAATTCCGGCACCACACTGTTATTGGCGAGTTGCGTCCTGTATTGGTTTAACAGGACATCGAAGGCGTTCTTGTCGGCGCGTGGTTGGGTAAAGCGCAGATAGATCAGCTGGAACATGGTTTCCAGATCTTTCTTTGAACTATTACCGTAAAGTCCTTCCTGCAATTCGTTGATGAACGGAGTTGCATTGGCAATCTTGCCGCTCATCATCTTGTTCAGATCGACTGCACTAAATTTACCGAGGCCGCCGGCCGCGACGAGCGAATCGGCGCTGCTGGCCGTAGCGTAGTCGGCGTCAGTCAACAAAGACGTCCCGCCGGGACTGATCGCGCGAAACACAATTTCGTCTTCCTTGAAGTTTGTTGGTTTGAGAATTACGCGGACGCCATTCGAAAGCTCCCATTCGGTGACTCCGATAGCTTCTTTCGTTGCGGTCTTTGTTACGGTGCCGGCCGCAGGCGCGCCCTCAAGTAATGCTGATCCGGACGCAGAGTCGACGTAGGCTTTCAAGTCCTTCGATCCTGCCGATTTGAGCACTGCCGCGAGCTTTGCCTGATCGGGAATTACCACGCCCTGTTTTTCGGGCGCTTCGACAATCACGATCCGATTGCGATCGGGAAACCACTCCTTCGCGAGTTTGTTGACCTCGTCCAGAGTTATTCCCGGCAGGAACTTCTTGTGCAATGCATATTCATCGTCAGCGCTCGGCAACGGCTCGCTGTCGAGAAAGTTGCGAATGTACTCGGCAGCCCGCTGGCCCGATTCGGTATTTTCTTTTTCCAGCGCGTATTGTTCGTAGTTTCGGAGCACATCCTGTTTTTGCCGATCGAACTCAGTCGCAGTAAAACCAAAACGCGCTACCCGCTCGGCTTCGTTCAGTAAAGCCTCGAGTCCGCGTTCGATGCCGTCTTCCTTAACAATAGCGACGAGTGTCGCGGTGTCTTTCGACTTGGCGAAGAAATTATTCCTGCCGGCGCCGGCATTGAGGAAGGGCGCGTTCGGTTGTTGGGTGATTTCTGCAAAGCGGGCTGAGAGCATGCCCGAAAAAAGATTATCGACCGTTTGCTGACGATAATCGGCGACGGTCTTCTGTGGTCGAGACGGCAGCAGCGTTTCGAGTTCCACGACAGTGCCGCTCGCTTCTTTGTCAGTGGCTATTGCGTAGGCGGTTTCGGCGTGATCGGGCACGTCAAATTCCTGACGCGGGCGTGGCTTGGTTGCGGCCGGAATAGACGCGAAATGGGTCGTGATCATTTTCTCCATCGCCGCTTTATCGAAATCGCCGACGGCAACTACGGCCATCAGATCGGGCCGATACCAATCTGTATAAAACTGCTTCAGAC
>Ga0207428_10004052_pt1 | contig 14039 bp, 16 predicted proteins | sample RhiMethybrSRZTD1_FD_187600 | JGI IMG/M metagenome (GOLD analysis project Ga0207428, IMG submission 187600) | Populus rhizosphere microbial communities from Tennessee, USA - Rhizosphere MetaG P. TD hybrid SRZTD1 (SPAdes) (version 3) | ecosystem: Host-associated > Plants > Roots > Rhizosphere >... | reverse complement strand
GTCCAGATAGGTCAGCCAGGGGTGTCGTACGAAGCGTGCATCATAGCCGTCCTCAGGCACGTTTCCGGCGGCGAGACTAGGGGCGTCCACCGACAGTCGTACTGCGACGAAGCCCAACACGATGCAGATCAGGATCGCCACCGTGATCCCAGCTAGCCAAGGCGTACGTCGCCGCGAAGGGGCTTCAGCCGGCATGAGCTCGGCACGGAACGTGCGATCTCTCATATATGGATCAGACCTTTCTGTTGCTGCAGTCTGATCTCGACAATCCCTCATTGCCGGTGATCATCACCAGGCCACCAAGTGACCAACTCTGGGCCACTCGCTGGCCAGTCGCCGCTAGTGGAACGGGTCAGGCTGCGTCCGACGAGAGACGAAGCATTCGGATCATGCCAGGGCGATCCGAGGCGGGGTCGCGAACAACCTGCGGGCCTGCTCCGGTTAGGAGGGGCAGCTGACGCTAAAGAGCTGACCGCTGTAGCGCGTGACGCGTAGGCCTGATATCCGCACCTGCTTCACGTAGGTGGAGCCGTAGACGTAGGTCTTGAGGTTGGGCGGAGCGCCAGGGCCGGCCGCCTTCTCCTGGTCTGACCAAATCCATAGTCCAGATGAAGTGGCGCAATACTGCAGGATCTGACCGACACGGTCGCTCCGGTCGTGCGGGTTAACGCCCATGGCTGCCCACACGTTGCGGCTGGTTTCCAAGTCGCCAGGTAGTACGCGATACCAGAACTGGTGCCGGGTTCCGTTGTCGTAGGTGAAGATAATCGAGTTGTCCGGCACGACCTTGAGCGCGGCGTCGACATCGGCCTGCGGATCAACGGAACTGCGATCGGCCTCCGGATAGCCACTCGCGAGTGCGGCGACCGGCAGGGTGATCGCCACCAACATCGGCGCCCAGCGCGCCCGACTCGACAGACCACCTACGCAGCGATCGATCCCGACGACACCCCATAGGCCGAGCAGGAACCACAGGGGTAACAGCATCGTCTCCCAATCCCCGGTGGCGTATGCCAAGACGAAGACGGCGGTGCATATCACCCAGAGCCCGGTGACTGCGGCGGCCAGCGGGCGCTGCATGATCAGCATCAGCAGGCCAACGGCACATACCAGAAGGGCAACGCCTAATTGCTGGATTCCGTCGCTCCACAGCAGTGGCAGACGCTCGGAGATGATCTGCTGGAGCGGCACCGCGAACATCTGGCCTGAATACCGGGCGCCGCTGATCACCTCCCAGAAGGATGTGATGCCCGTGACACGGGTATCCAGCAAGGGTGCGCCGGCCGTGGTACGCCAGACGAGGTAGGCGTAGGGCAGCAGAGCCAAAGCCGCGCCGAGAGGCAGGAGCCGCGCCAGCTCTCGGGGGCGAAACAGCCAGGCCGGACGACGGACCGCGAGATAGATCAGCAGCCCTGGAATCAGCAAGACCTGCGATGTGGCATGCGCGAACGAGAAAGCGAAGATGAGCAGTCCGGCACGGAGCCACGCCGGTCGCCACGTACTGTCGTACGCGAGCAGGCAGGCCAGCACGAGCGCCACGAACAGGATGCTGAGGGTATAAACCTCGGCGATGAGGGCGAAATGCCACAGCTGTGGAATCAGGCCCAGCGCGGTTGCTCCACCAGCCGCGACCACCCGACGTACGCCAAGCTTGGTCAAGATCGCCACCGCGACCAGGCACGCCGAAATGGCGAACACCGCCGACAGCAGGTTCGCCCGGAACGCCACCGATCCCCACGGCACCATGCGAACGAAGGCCGCATTGAGCATCGTGTACAGCGGGTAGCCCGGAGGATGGGCGGTGCCAAGCACTAGGCCCAAGTAGTCGAACTTTGTGGTGTCAACCGAGAACTGGTTGCCGGTGCTGCGCTGCACGGTACGCCCATACACCACTGAGAGCACCAGCAGAGGAACAATGTACGACCACGTCGTGAGGAGGCGGGCCAACCGGGATCGGGCCGGTGTCTTGGGCTGTGCCTCCAACCGCTCGCCACGGTCGGTAACCAGGCGATCGTTGGGAAGTAGCAGGCCGGTCATAAGGAGGCAATCCCCATCGGCAGTCGGATCCAGCACGGCGGCGTTGCCAATATTTCGTGCCCAGGAATTTAGCACTCGACTGTTCCGGCTCCTTGCACGTGCAGCTCCGGAGGCTTCCAGGCGTCAACACGAACGTCCTGTGGCCGAAGCGGAAGCCGAGTTCATAGAGCGTCACAAGACCACCTCAGATGACCGCAAGCGAGGATCGGGGGCCGAGATGACGACTGAACCTATGCAAGAGGGTGTTGATTACTCCGTTGATCGGGGTGTTGATTCCGATCAACGGCAAAGCACGGTATCTCCCCTTGTCAGCCGAGGCAGGCACGGGCGACTGGTACTCGCTCTAACACCCCTTATAGCTCCTCGCTATCCCCTCAGCAGGTCCTCGTCCGCTCGGCCGTCCTGAAGCATGGTCAGTTGACCAGCTCGCAGGTACGGCGCTTGCTCTACGGCGGGTCTCCTAACGGTTGCAGGGTCCGCTCAGGCAGGCACCTGAAGCGCCTCACCGAGCTGGGAATGGTGCGGAGGATTTGGGGTGTATGCGAGGACGAGGCTCAATACATTTACATGCCTCCTGGTACGACCACCAGAGGGCCAATGTTTCATACGCTTGATATCTCGGAGCTGTTTGTACAAATAAGCGCCAGTTAGAAGCGAGTTCATTTTTGATAGGGAACCATGGGCACACATCAAGATGGGGCATGTAGAAGTAAAGCCCGACGCCTTCCTGAAGTTCAACGAGCACGAGCAGTACCTCATAGAAGTAGACCGGGCGAGTGCTGACAGAACCAAACCCGCTAAGAAGCTCAGGCACTGTGTGAATCTATATGAAGCCTGGGATGTCGACGTAGACGGAGAGACATTTTCCCCAGGTCTACTACTCAGTACCTGACGATGACAGGCGTAGAGTTATCCACAGCGTCATCAAGACCCAGCGCCACCCGAGCCTGTTCAAGGTGGCATTATTCAATGAGATCGTAGAAAGGCTAACGTAATGGAAGACTTATTAGACCAGCTCAAGCGGGCAATTGACAACATTGCGAGCTGCTTGGACGATCCGGTTCATGATGAGTGGATCGCGACCAGCATGGCTATTCACACACTGAAGGAGGATGCCAAGCGGCTCAATAATATCGCCCACGGTATACAGATAGAGCGGGACTTGGAGATGATGGAATAAAACACCCGTGATTTATATGATGAATAAGGCCCAGCGTTCGTTCTTCTAATTTGCAAAGAACATCGAGCAAACTCTGTATGGTCTCACGTACATACCACATCTTGTGGATAGTGAATCTGGCCTCGGCTCTCCACACTGCCAATCAAAATAAACAACCGCTAGGGTGGTCTAGCGGTTGTTGGTACGGGTTGGCCGTCGTCGCCGAGCACGAGCGCTCCATGGTAGATGCGCAGGCCTGCGATCCTGGGCTCGTCGTCGTCTGAAATCCGCGTATAAGCAGCTACCCACAGCAAGGCCTTCGATCCCTCGCTCCATGAGCCTGAACCAGTCCCTAACCGCCGGGCTAAGGGACTGCAGTGACCGATCGGTCCACGCAACCAATTCAACGTTGAATCCCTGGGATCGGCGTTGGGCCAACCGCTCGCGTTCAACTGTTGTCGCCGATGTCGCCAAGCCCTGACACAAACCAGGCGACGCATCCGACGCCAGCGCCGTAGAGACCGCCACCGCCGGCTCCAACAACTGCGGCTGCATTTGCCTCGTGCCTCTCGGAGAACTCGAACCCGAAGACGAATATGTCGATTAAGGCGAACGGAAGCCATAGGACCGTCGCACCAAACAGAGCGAGCCCGAAAGGCCAAGGTCGGCCTGCGACCACCAGCCAAGGGCCGGCTCGGGAGCTCCTCAGCCGGTCCACGATGCGGTAGAGGAAGGTGATCACCACGTCAAGTACATTATTTATGAAGCGCCCAACGCGGCGAAATCTCGTTTTCTTCTCGTGCGCCTGCTCGGTACTTTTCCACCCGCTTAACTCCACGAGCAAAATTACCCACAGGACCACGAAGGGCATCGTTATGGCGGCGATAACTTCTCGGGCGGCCATGCCAGTATGAAGGACAGTGGGGGAGTAGGTAGATGGCAGAGAAGACGATAGTGACCGGCACTGCGAATGCCGCGCCGAAAAACACCACGAGGATCGCAAGCAGCCCGACTATTCCGACGAGGATCACAATGGGGGCGCTGAATGCCGAGGCGACGATCGCCTGCGGAATTGATCGGCCGGAATATAGCGCAAGTCCCACCAGGGTTAGATACTCCGCCAGGATGAGACCTGCGATAAACGCCCACGCCCATTGATCGCTTTTGCTGCCGGCGTGCAGTGCAATCAAGCTGCCGCATGTGGCACCGAGGATTGCACCCAGTACCGCTAGGGGCCAGACGGGTGGTTCGATCATGGCCGGACTCCGGCGGGAGATAAGGGTGTGACAGGTCTTCGATATTACCGCCGACGTCCGACCGATGGTCGCTCGTGACCAACGAAGGAACTGGGGGAGCGATCCACGAGTCGTAGGTGACTCCGCCAGGGGGCGCCTAGCAGACCTGCGGCTGCCGGAGCCCGACCATGTCATCGGATAAGGCCCCGAACAGAGGCTACGCTCCCGAGTGTGCCGCCAGGGACTCCAATCCCGAACGCCCGGAGGACCTGCCCGGCGTGAGGCCGCGTGCGCCGTGAAGGAGGCTTGGAACAAAACGGAAGATGATCTTGTGGGAGTAGCTGCACGTCGAGCTCAACCGCGGCAGCTTTCGTCTGGCAGCGCCAGCGCGGGACGACGATCAACACGAGCTACTGCCCCGGGTACGAGCTCGATGATCAGCAAGAGAGTGGCGCGCGGGGACGCGGCGGCCACGTGGCGACCTGCACTTCCACCGGCGGATGGACCGCCAGGCGATCCGCCTCGCTGTACTGAGTGGGATCGAGATCTTGCATATCTGATTAGAACACTTTCGCGATTCTCACTGGAGCGGGCTGATCTACCAGCACGCGACGGGCGAGCGGGATCGCGAGATCGCGGATGCGTTGCAGTTCCGGATCGAACGTGAACTCAAGGAGATTAGGCCCATAGAGCGCCCAAGGCTCCGAGTCGACGGGCCACCCTTGGGCCAGGCGCCGCACATCGGCGAGGCGGGCATGGCCAGGTGAACCATCTCCGGCCGGCGCGGAGATCCCCAGCCCAAGGGCGTCATTCCCCTACGCTTTCGGCGTGACCTCGACGGGCCGGTACCCGCACGACGTACTCGCGTCCGGCTGGCAGCGCGCGGGCCGACCAACGAGCACCGACCTCTTGCTAGCGGTCGGGCTGGTGCTGGAGGATGCCGCGTCGGGATTCTGTGGGGCGGTGCTGCACTGGGAGCGCGGTCTGGTGGTCTTGGAGGACCGGCACGGGAAGCAGCGGACCTTCGCCCTCGGCGCGGGGTTCTGGCACGAGGGAAGCCCGGTCGTGCTCAAGGTTCCGCAACGAGCGCGGTCGGTGCCTACCCGGACTGCCTCGGGTTCGGTCGTCGGTCCGGCCGGCCGGGCTAAGACCGCGCTGGCCAGCAGGATCTATGTCGAGGGGCGCCACGACGCCGAACTGGTGGAGAAGATCTGGGGCGACGACCTGCGTCATGTTGGTGTGGTCGTCGAGTACCTCGGCGGCATCGACGACCTCCCTGGCATCGTGGCCGACTTCGCCCCGGGAGAAGGGCGGCGGCTCGGGGTCCTTGTCGATCACATGGTGCCTGGGAGCAAGGAGTCGCGCATCGCGGACCGGGTCCGGAGCAGGACTGGCCGCGGTCATGTGCTGGTGCTGGGTCATCCGTACGTGGACATTTGGCAGGCGGTGAAGCCGGCCAGGTTCGGAATGGCCGGCTGGCCGGAGGTGCCGCGGACCGTCGAATGGAAGCATGGGATCTGCGCGGCGCTGGCGCTGCCGCACAGGGATCAGACCGACCTGGCCGCGGCTTGGAGGATGATCTTGGACCAGGTGCGCTCCTGGGATGACCTGGAACGCCCGTTGCTCACCGTGGTCGAGCAGCTGATCGACTTTGTCACCGATGTCCCACAGACGGAATGGTTGTAGCTGCAATCGAGCGTGCTGCATTTCGCCCAGAATGACCGTGCGGCCGCGGCATGCTCGGCCGACTTCGACGGCTGGACTCTGGTGCTGGCGTGGGAGAGCCTTTGAACATGCCTTCGGCGGAGGGGCTAGTGGGCCGGGAGGTCGAGCTTGCTCTGGCTGCGGCTGCCGTGCGCGAGGCCAGCGAGGGCAGGGCGTCGGCGCTGGTGATCGAGGGGGAAGCCGGCATCGGTAAGACCCGCCTGGTGGAGTGCGTCGTCGATGACGCGCGTTCTCGTGGAGTTGCCGTGTACTGCGGCCAGGCCCATCCCTTCGAGCGCACCCGCCCGTTCGGTGTGGTCGCTGCGGCTCTCAGTCTGAGCCGGCGGTCGCCTGACCCGCGCAGGGCTGCGATCGGCGAGCTGCTCGGCGGCCGGGGCCTGGCGGGGCCTGCGCCCGCCACCGGCGACATCCAGTACAGGGTCGTCGAGGAAATCGTGGACCTGGTCGAGAGCACATGCTCCAAGAGCCCGATGCTGCTCGTGGCCGAGGACATCCACTGGGCCGACAGCGCAAGCCTCCTGACGATCCTGTCGGTGGCACGGCAGCTTCCCCTGGCCGCGTTGCTTGTCGTGCTGACAGCCCGGTCCTCGCCGCAGCCAGCTCAGCTGGAACGGCTGCTCGCTGATCTAGCGGCTAGCGGCGCACGCACCCTGCAGCTCCAGCCGTTGTCGTCTGACGAGGTGGCCGCGCTCGCCCGCGACGTGCTCGCGGCGTCTCCTGGCCCCGCCCTAACCGCCATGCTGGCCAAGACCAGTGGGAACCCGCTGTGGGCCGTGGCCATGGTGCGCTCACTGGCCGATGAAGGACTGCTGCGCCGCACCGAGGACATCATCGACGTGACGACCTCGGAGCTGCCGGCCTCGCTGGGTGACCTTGTGGTTCGGCGGCTTCGCGACCTGCCCCCGGCAACGCTGGAACTGCTGCAGGTCACGGCTGTTCTGGGCGATGCCGTTTCCCTTCGCGACGTCGCGGCCGTCACCCGCCGACCGCCGGCCCAGGTGGTCGGGCAGCTCAGCCACGCGTTCGATGCCCAACTCCTGGACGAGGTCGACGAACGCGTCGTGTTCCGGCACCAGCTCGTGCATGACGCGATCTACCAGCACGTGCCGCCCCCGGCCCGCCGCCTTCTGCATCGTGAGGCAGCGATCGTGCTCATGGCCGGGGGCGCTGATCGACTAGACGTGGCGGACCATCTGATCCTCGGCGCGGAGCGGGGTGACGAGCAGGCGGTTGCCTGGCTGCGGGACGCCGCCCGTGAGGCGTCGGCTCAGGCGCCGTCGGTCACCCTCGAGCTCATGCGCCGCGCCGAGGCGCTGCTGCCCGCCGGTCATCGCGAGGCGGATCTGGTGGCGGCGGAGCTGGTCCAGGCGCTGCTGCGCGCTGGGAAGGTGGTCGAGGCGTCGGCCCGCGCGCAAACAGTGCTCGCCCGGCACCACGCCCCAGAGGTGGACACACCGTTGCGCGTTGCGCTTGTCGGTGCACTGGCGCTCCAGAACCGCGCCGCCGAGCTGGTCGCCGTCGTCCAGGCCAGCCTCGCCGGCTCTGCCCGGCTTCAGCCCTCCGACAAGGTGCTCATGCTGGCCCAGCAGAGCTGGGCCCAGACCTACACAGGCGACCCGAGGGCGGGTGAAGCGTCCGCCGGGGAGGGACTGGCCATCGCCGAGCAGGCGAGCGATCCGGCGATGACGGTGTGGGCACTGACGGCGTTGATGGTGGCGGTGGGCCGGCAGGGCCGCTTCGGTGAGGCGCTGACCCACGCCCGGCGGGCAGCTCTACTGGCTGCTAACTCGCCCGACACGAGATCGCTGCCGCTGCAGCCAAAGTTTTTCCTTGGCTTGGCGCTGTTCGACTGTGACCTTGTCGGCGAGGCGCGAGCGGCATACCGGGATGCTCTCGACGACGAGTTCGGCGCGGGGTGGTGGCTCTCCGAGACGCTCATGGCCGACGCGCAGGCGTCCTTCGCCATCGGGGAGTGGGACGACGCTGTACCCGGCCTGATCGCCGGCGGCCAGGCAGCGCAGGAGAAGGGCAACCCACTCCTGGTGTCTCAGTCGCTCGCCTATCGGGCCATCATCGCGACGGCAGTGGGAGATTACCGGGCCGCTGGCGAGCTGACCACCGGAATCGCCGCCTCGCTGTACGGCGACCAGCTGAGCTACAACGCTGGAGTCCTCGCCTTCGCGGTCGCGGGGCTGAGGGCGGCCGAGGGCGACGATCAGGCTGCCTATGACCTGCTCCTGCGGTGCTGGCGGTTCGACGCGGCACGTGAGAGCCGTTTCTACCATCGCTGTCTCGCGCCCGACCTCGTGCGCCTGGGCCTGGCACTGGGCCATCGTAGCGTTGCGGCTGAAGTGGCCGGCGCCGTCGCAGAGGGAGTGGCCCTGGCACCGGAGGTGCCGACGGTACAGTCCCTGGCGCTGCGCTGCCAGGGCATGGTCGACGGCGAGGTCGAGCCGATGCTCCAAGCGGTCTCGCTCGCCCGCACGGCGCCGCTCCTGATCGAGCACGCCGGCGCGTGCGAGGACGCGGCGAGGCTGCTGGCCCAGGGTGGGCGTCGCGACGAGTCGGCGGCGCTGCTGAGAGAGGCACTGGAGCGCTACGAGCAGGCGGGCGCCGATGCCTGGGCAGGCCGCGTCCGCGAGCGGTTACGCGCACTCGGCGTCCGGCCCGGCTCGCGTGGATCGAGGCATCGGCCGGCGGGCGGCTGGGAGAGCCTCACGACGACAGAGCAGGCGGTCTCGCGGCTAGTGGCAGAGGGACTCACGAACGGTGCCGTGGCCAGGCGACTCTACATCTCCCCGCACACCGTCAACACCCACCTCCGGCACGTGTTCGCCAAGCTGGGCGTGTCGAATCGGGTCGCGCTCGCCGCCGTCGTACATCACGCGATCGAGTGATGTCTTCGCCGCTCGCAACTCACAGAATCAAACGCAGGCAGCAACGCACGCTGCAACCACGTACAAAGGGGTGCCACGGTGGACCACGCTGCGACGATGCGGAGTACCTACGAGCTGATCAGTGCGGGAGACATCGCCAGGTTCGGCGACCTGGTCGCGGACGACTTCGTCGAGCACCAGGGTGGGCTGGGCTTTCCCACTACGAAGGAGGGGATGCTCGACTTCTTCCGGGCGCTGCTGACTTCGTTTCCCGACTTTCGGATGAACGTCGAGGACCTGATCGCCGACGGGGACAAGACCGTGGCCCGGGTCAGGGCCACCGGGACCCACCAGGGTGAGTTCATGGCGGTGCCGCCGACCGGTACGGGCGTCGAGGTGGAGCTCATCGACATCATGCGGTTCGACGGAGCCGGCCTGGTCTGTGAGCACTGGGGTGTCGCGGACATGCTGTCGCTCATGCAGCAGCTCGGCGTCGTCCCCACAAGCGCCCCGGCGTAACAGCGGCTAGCTCAGGGGCGGGTTGCCCTGGAGCTCGGCTGTCGCCATTCGAGAGGAGGAGACCGAGTGCCGAGAATTGTCATTACCCATGCCGTCCAGGATGTCGATCGCTGGCTTGGGGGAAAAACCGAGCGCGCCGCGGCCCTGCCGGGTGCCACGGAGGTCACGGACCTGGTCGCCCTGGACGGGAGCAGACACGCCGCGGTGATGTTCGACATCGATGACCTTGAGCCCCTCAAGGCGTTGCTGTCCTCGGTTCCCCGGGAGATGGCTGCCCAGGCGGAGTCACACGGGGTCATTATGCCTATGACGGTCTACATCGAGGCGTAGGGCCGGCACCTGACAGCCGGATTGCACAGGCCGGCGTGAAGCCTTGGCGGAACGATCAGCCCATTGACTCGCGCTTGCGCTGTTGAGCGGGTGACGAGAATCGAACTCGCATGGCCAGCTTGGAAGGAATCTGCCCACCCACCAGAGCCGACTCCGAGGCGCCCGCCGGTTTGACCTTCTCGCACCGTGAGGCACCGTCATTGGCTCTGGCTTAGGGCCCGGAAAGGGCCCGGGGCGCGGCTGGTGTTCGATTTGTTGCCTGAGGTACCGACCTCTTTGTCCGGAGGTACGTCAGATGGTCGTCGATCGCTAGACCCGGAGTGCTGAACCTTCCAGGATCGTTCAGTGGCGATTGCCGACCTGCGCCACAGTTGTTACTCAGTTCGTTACTCCCTTTGGCGCGGCCTCGGCAGACCATCCGAGTCACTGGTAAGCGCTGGAGTTCCGACCCCCAAAAGCGGCCTGCGATTCCTTCAGGCAACTACCCCATTGGTCGCCCTCGTGAGCTCGCTGACCTAGTTGACCGGGTAACCCGAGCATGATGGATCAATGGAGACCGCCACCGAACCGGCTGAGCATTGGGACCAGGTGTACGGGCATGGAGATTCGTCAAGAAGCTGGTTCCAGTCTGAGCCGGTGTGGTCGTTGCGCATGCTCGACCGGGTGGGGATCGGTCCAGCGGATAGTGTGATTGATGTAGGCGGAGGTAGTTCGCCATTTGCCGCTGCCCTGCTGGCGCGTGGACAGTCGGACCTCAGCGTACTTGACGTGTCGATCGTCGGGATGCGGGCCGCTCAGCAGCGCCTTGGCCCCACCGCTGATCGGGTGCGATGGTTGCTCGGCGATGTCCGGACCTGGCAGCCACCGCGGCGTTATGTCCTGTGGCACGACCGGGCGCTCTTCCATTTCATGATCACCGAACAAGATCGCGAGGCATATCTGCAGACTCTGAAGCGGGCGACCGATCCCGAGCGCGGGTTCGCGATCTTTGCAACCTTCGCGCCGGACGGCCCGTTGCATTGCTCCGGTCTTCCGGTCACCCGTTACGATGCCGCCGATCTCAGGGCCGCGCTTGGCGTCGGCTGGCAGCTGATCGAGGAGGATCGGGAGTCCCACACCACTCCAAGCGGTCGGATTCAGCCCTTCACCTGGGCGGTGTTTCGTCGTCGGCACTAGTTGAGGAGGTATGCATGGTGTACCAGTCAGCGATCGATGCGCTGCTTGCCCAGGCGCGCGCCGTACTAGACCGGGTGGAACCTGGGCGCCTCGATGGTGAGCTGGCAGTCGGCGCGGTCTTGATCGACATCCGTCCCGTCGAACAGCGGCAGCGAGATGGCGAACTGACCGGCGCGATCATCATCGACCGCAACGTTCTTGAGTGGCGCCTCGATCCGACTTCGCCTGATCGTCTACCGGTTGCGTCTAGCGCCCACATTCGCTACATCCTGGTGTGCAACCAGGGCTACAGCTCAAGCCTCGCTGCGGCCACCCTGCGTGATCTTGGTCTGAGCCGCGCGACCGACCTGGTAGGTGGATTTCAGGCGTTATTGGCGTATCAAGAGTCTCGATAGGACCGGTCGAGCGCGACTGCTGCTATACCTGGCCAGTTGAGGCGTCGCCCAATCCTGGAACCTGCCCATGTTGCCACGGTGGCCTCGAGCAATACCGCTGACTTGGGCGATGGACGGCGGGGGAGTTCAACTGCCGAGCGGCGGCAGCTTCGGTGAACCGTGACAACGGCTAGCGGCTAGCGTCGCCGTGTGACCGCCGTCGTGGAGCGCCGGAGGCGTTGCATCGCCGCGCGCTGCTGCTCGAATACTGCACTGTCGGCTGGAATGTTGTGGAAGCAATCGTCGCCATAAGTGCGGGGGTCCTCGCTGGAAGCGTCGCCCTCATCGGCTTCGGCGCCGATTCTGCTATCGAGGTGGTGAGCGCCGTCGGGTTGCTGTGGAGGCTGCGCAAGGCTGGACCGCACGCCCCGATCGCGCAGGAGAGTGCGGCAGAGAAGCGGGCACTGTACGTGGTGGCTGTCACGTTCTTCCTGCTCGCCGCCTACATCACCTATGAAGGCCTCAGCGGCCTGTTGCGGCATCAGGAACCGTTGACGTCGCCGGTGGGGATTGCCTTGTCGGTGCTCTCGCTCGTGGTCATGCCCGTCCTGGCCTACGCCAAGCAGCGCACCGGCAAGCAGATGGGCAGCCGGGCACTGGTTGCAGATTCCAAAGAGACATGGGTGTGCTCCTACCTCTCGCTGGCGCTGCTCATCGGTGTAGGGTCGTACGCGTTATTCAGCTGGTGGTGGGCCGACCCGATCGGCGCGCTCGTCATGCTGCCAGTGATCATCTGGCAAGGCTGGGAAACACTGACCGATGCCCGTGAACCCGACGCTGAAATCGACTGACCTAATCATCGGCACCGGTGCGAGGGGCTGGTCTTACCCGTCGACTTCCGACCATTACTGGGAGCGCTGGGCCGGGCATGTTCCTTCACACTCTCTGCTCAGAGCCTGATCCGCCGTCCCGGGGCTCAGCGCGCTGGAAAGCACGCCAATCAGGCCAGCGGCGTTTTAGGCCTATGTGTGCCAACTTTGCCGCTACTTGATCTTTGCCGGTCGGGGCCGGCTGATTCCGGCATTACTGATTCACCTCTGTGGACTTCGTTCGGTACGGCGGTGGCTGGATCTGCACTGATAAGTCGGAGTGTGCTAGCGCCTAACGGGCAGGTTTTAACCGTGGAAGGGGTGGTCTGCCAAAGCGGCAACAATCGCGCGCCGCCTTCGGTTCCCGAGTGACTCAGGTCTGGCATCAGCGTAAGTAATCACTAACCGAACTTTCAGTAACAGGTCGGAGGCGGTCGCGGGCTTCCCCTTGGGCGATGAGCAATTGCGGTGGACGGGACGGGCTGTGAGCGGGGGACGAAGTCCCGCAAGGGAGAGCGGTAACTGAATGCTGCAGAGGCCTGCACAGAGAATAGAGGGCCCCGTCTGTTTGAGGGGCTCGCTTCTTTCTGGGGTAACTCGATGCCGACGAATGTCAATCCTGTGAGGCGGAGGATCGCGCCAGCTCCATTTCTATCCGTCGCCTCAATGTCGCGAGGTTTCTTGGCATCTCTTTTCGTGCCTGGGGGCGAACGACTAGCGGGACAAGAATCTTGCCTATGCCATGTCCTTCGAAGTCGACCGCGATGGTCAGGCGGGAGCGCGTTTCGGCCAGAGCGTCGACGGTGAGATCTACGGTGGCGCGGATGGGTCCGTCGATGCCGCGTACTCCCCAGGTTCTGGGTGGGTCGACGTCGGTCAGTTCTGAGGTCACTGCGCGGTTGGCCCAACCGATGCGGCGGGTGGTCAGGCATTTCGCGCCCGCGTGCGGGGGACCGGGCTTATCCAGGTGGCCGTCGACGACGCCCTCTTGCCACTCGTGAAACCGCGTCGGGTCGGTTGCGTAGTTGAAGACTTCTGTGGCTGGTCTTGCTATTTCTGTTGTGGTGATGATCGGTGACATCTAGTTGTCCTCCTCGAATAAGGCTGCATACCGGGCTAGATACAGCGGCCATCCCTCGTCTCCGTCGACGCCGTCGACGACTGCCTGCCAGCCGGGACCGTGTCGCTCCAGGTGGCGGTGCTCAAGCTCTACGCGAGTGCTGTTCGTGCTCTCGGCGACGAACCTGACCTCGACCTCACTGGTGAACTCGGGGTCGGTCTCTATCTGCCACTGGGGGCTGATGTCCCAGCTGAACACCACCCGGTCCGGCGGCTCGTAGACCAAGATCCGCGCCCAATGACACTCGCTGCCGTCTTCAGCCCGGTCATAGATATGTCCACCCACCCGCGATTCGAACACCGTCTTAGCGATCGGTGTCGCAAGGAGATTGTGCTCTGGCGGCTTGAAGTCGCCGAACCGCTCCGTGAAAATCGTGAACGCGCGGGCGATCGGTGCGCCCACCACGATCTGCTTATGAACGACCATCGACTGGGTCTCGGTCATGAACTCTCCTCCGTTGCATGTTCGGCAGCGTCTGCATAACCGGCGAGCGCCCGCTGCCAGAAGGTGTCGAGCTGATCACGCAACGCAGCCACCGCTGCAGGGTTCAGTCGATAGATCCGTCGTGTGCCGGCTACCCGCTCACTGACCAAGCCGGCATCCTTGAGCACCTTCAGGT
>Ga0207428_10004051_pt1 | contig 14043 bp, 8 predicted proteins | sample RhiMethybrSRZTD1_FD_187600 | JGI IMG/M metagenome (GOLD analysis project Ga0207428, IMG submission 187600) | Populus rhizosphere microbial communities from Tennessee, USA - Rhizosphere MetaG P. TD hybrid SRZTD1 (SPAdes) (version 3) | ecosystem: Host-associated > Plants > Roots > Rhizosphere >... | reverse complement strand
TAGTACTCCTTCCAGTCGCGGACCCGCTCGGCCACCGGACGCGCCGGCGGCTTCTTCCGCTTGATCTCGAGAAAGCCGGTGACCTTACCCACCGCTGGTCCCGACGAGCTCGGCGAAGGTAGGCTGCCGCCCTTCCGCCTGCGCCCGAGCTTCAGCGGCGAGCACCCGCTTGTAGTCGCGCGGCATGACCTTCACGAAGCGAGGCTGCACGTCGATCCAATCGCGCAGGATCCCGGCGGCGTAGGTGGAGGAGGTGTGCTCGATGTGACGCCGGATCAGGTCGCGCACCAGCGCGATCTCCTCGGGCTGATCGAGCCGCTCGATGTCCACCATGCCGAGATTGCACCGGCGCTTGAAGTCGCCGTCCAGGTCCAGCACATAGGCGATGCCGCCCGACATGCCCGCGGCGAAGTTGCGGCCGCTGTGCCCGAGCACCACGACCCGTCCGCCGGTCATGTACTCGCACCCGTGATCGCCGACGCCCTCGACGACCGCGTGCACGCCGCTGTTGCGCACACAGAAGCGCTCGCCGGCGACGCCGCGCACGTACGCCTCGCCGCTGGTCGCGCCGTAGAGCGCCACGTTGCCGATGATGATGTTCTCCTCGGGCACGAACGTGCTGCCGCGCGGCGGGAACACCACGAGCTTGCCGCCCGAGAGCCCTTTGCCCCAGTAGTCGTTGGCGTCGCCCTCGAGCGTGAAGCTGACGCCGCGCGGGACGAACGCTCCGAAGCTCTGTCCGGCCGAGCCCGTGAAGTGGACGCGGATCGTGTCGTCGGGGAGGCCTTCGCCGCCCCAGCGCTTGGTGATGTGGTAGCCGAGCGTGGTGCCGACCGTGCGGTTGACGTTCCGGATCGGCAGGCGCAGCTCGACGGGCTTCTTATGCTCGACGGCCTCGCGGCACGCCGGAATGATCGTCGTGTTGTCGAGCGAGCTCTCGAGGGCATGCTCTTGCGCGCGCACACACCGGCGGGCGACGTCGGCGGGCACGTCCGGCTGGTAGAGAATCGACGAGAGGTCGAGCCCCTGGGCCTTCCAGTGCTCGAGCGCCGGCTTGAAGTCGAGCCGATCGACGCGCCCGATCATCTCGTCCATCGTCCGAAAGCCGAGTGCTGCCATGTGCTCGCGGACTTCCTGCGCGAGGAAGCGGAAGAAGTTCACGACGTAGTCGGCGCTGCCCGCGAACCGCTTGCGGAGCTCCGGATCCTGCGTCGCGATGCCGACCGGACAGGTGTTCAGGTGACACACCCGCATCATGATGCAGCCGAGCACCACCAGCGGCGCGGTCGAGAAGCCGTACTCCTCGCCGCCCAGCAGCGCGGCGATGACGACGTCGCGCCCGGTCTTCATCTGGCCGTCGACCTGCACGACGATCCGGTCGCGCAGCTTGTTCAGCACGAGGACTTGCTGCGTCTCGGCAAGCCCCAGCTCCCACGGCACGCCACCGTGCTTGATGGAGGTCAGCGGCGAAGCGCCAGTGCCGCCGTCGTGGCCGGAGATCAGCACCACGTCCGAGAAAGCCTTCGCCACGCCCGCGGCGACCGTGCCCACGCCGATCTCGGCGACGAGCTTCACGTGGACGCGCGCCTCGGGGTTCGCGTTCTTCAGATCGTGGATCAGCTGCTTGATGTCCTCGATCGAGTAGATGTCGTGATGCGGCGGCGGCGAGATGAGCTGCACGCCGGGCGTCGCGAAGCGCACCTTCGCGATCCACGGGTAGACCTTGCCGCCCGGGAGCTGGCCGCCCTCGCCGGGCTTGGCGCCCTGGGCCATCTTGATCTGGAGGTCTGTCGCATTGACGAGATATTCGCTGGTGACGCCGAAGCGCCCCGACGCCACCTGCTTGACGGCGCTCCGCCGCCAGTCACCGTTGGAATCAGGGCGGTAGCGCGCGGCGTCCTCGCCGCCCTCGCCGGTGTTCGACCGGCCGCCGATCCGGTTCATCGCAATCGCGAGAGTCTCGTGCGCCTCCTGGCTGATCGAGCCGTAGGACATGGCGCCGGTCGCGAACCGCTTCAGGATCGACTCGACGGACTCGACCTCATCGATCGGCACCGGCGTCGCCGCGGCGCGCAGCTCGATGAGCCCACGCAGGGTCGCCAGCCGCTTGCTCTGGTCGTCGCACAGGCGCGTGAACTCCTTGAACTGCGCGTAGCTCCCGCTGCGGGTCGCGTGCTGGAGCTTGCCGATCACGTCCGGGTTGACCATGTGGTGCTCGCCGTCGCGCCGCCACTGATATTCGCCGCCCCAGTCGAGCTCGCGCTCGGCGCCGACCGGGCGCTCGGGGAAGGCGTGCTCGTGGCGCCGGCGGACCTCGTCGGCGATCACGTCGAGCCCGATGCCGGACACGCGCGAGACCGTGCCGGTGAAGTAGCGGTGCACCAGATCGCCGTTGAGGCCGATCGCCTCGAAGATCTGAGCGCCCGTGTAGCTCTGCAGGGTCGAGATCCCCATCTTGGCCATGACCTTGAGAATTCCCTTGTTCAAGGCCTTGATGTAGTTCTTGATCGCCTTCGTCCGGTCGAGGTCGGACAGCAGGCCTTCCTTGAGCATGTCGTCGATCGTTTCGAAGGCGACCCACGGATTGACCGCGCCCGCGCCGTAGCCGATCAGCAGGCAGAGGTGATGTACCTCGCGCGCATCGCCGGTCTCGATCACGAGGCCGCACCGCGTGCGCTCGCCGCGCCGGACCAGATGGTGGTGCATCGACGCCGTGGCCAGGAGGCTGGGGATGGCCGCCGTCTTTCTGCTGATGCCGCGATCCGAGAGGATGATGACGTTGTAACCCTCGGCGATCGCTGCGCTCGCCCGGCGCTGGAGCGTGTCGAGAATCCGCTCGAGCCCCGCGGCGCCCTCGGCGACCGGATAGAGCATCGGCAGGGTGAGCGCCTTGAACCCGCGCTCGCCGACGTGGGCCAGCTTCGCCAGCTCTTCGTTCGTGATCACCGGGTCCTTCAAGACGATCTGGCGGCAGGACTCCGGCTCAGGAACGAGGAGGTTCCGCTCGGGCCCGACCGTCGACTCCATCGAGGTCACCAGCTCCTCGCGGATCTGGTCGAGCGGGGGATTCGTCACCTGGGCGAAGAGCTGCTTGAAGTAGTCGTAGAGCGGCCGCGGCCGGTTCGACAGCACGGCGAGCGACGTGTCGGTGCCCATCGAGCCGATGGGCTCTTCACCGTTCTTGGCCATCGGCCCCAGGATGATCCGCATATCCTCGTGCGTGTAGCCGAACGCGATCTGCCGGGTCAGCACGGTAGCGTGGTCGGGCGCCGGCACCGGATGCGCCTTGAGCTCCTCGAGGTGCACCAGGTTGTCTCGCAGCCAGTCGGCATACGGATGCTCGGCGGCCAGCTGCGCCTTGATCTCCTCGTCGTCGACGATGCGCCCCTTGGCGGTGTCGACGAGGAAGATCTTTCCAGGGTGCAGCCGCTCCTTGATCACGATCTTCTCGGCGGGAATATCGAGGACGCCCACCTCGGACGCCATGACGACGATATCGTCGGTCGTGACGTAGTAGCGCGACGGCCGCAGGCCGTTGCGGTCGAGCACGGCGCCGATGACAGTCCCGTCCGTGAAGGCGATCGAGGCCGGCCCGTCCCAGGGCTCCATCAGCGAGGAGTGGTATTCGTAGAAGGCCCGTCGCTCGGCGCTCATCGACTCGTGGTTCTGCCAGGGCTCGGGGATCATCATGAGGATCGCGTGCGGCAGCGACCGGCCGTTCATCACCAGGAACTCGAGCACGTTGTCGAACGTGGCCGTGTCCGACAGGCCGTCGCGCGTCACCGGGAGCACCTTCTTCAGATCGTCGCCGAGCGCCTCCGAGCGGCAGAGCGCCTCGCGCGCCTTCATCCAGTTGATGTTGCCGCGCAGCGTGTTGATCTCGCCGTTGTGGGCGATGTAGCGGTACGGGTGCGCGAGCGGCCAGGACGGGAACGTGTTGGTGCTGAACCGCTGGTGCACGAGCGCCAACGCCGACTCGAAGTCGGGGTCGGTCAGATCGGGGAACATCGTCTCGATCTGGTCCGCGCTCAGCATCCCCTTGTAGATGATCGTGTTCGAGCTGAGGCTCGGGATATACGCGTACTTGTTTTCCGGAATGTCGAGCGCGACCACCGCCTTCTCGAAGAGCTTCCGGATCACGTAGAGCTTGCGCTCGAACTGGGCGTGATTGCGCACCGCGGCGCCGCGGCCGATGAACACCTGCATGATGTGCGGCTCGACCGAGAGCGCGCTGGCGCCGAGCAGGTGGTCGTCGGTGGGCACCTGGCGCCAGCCGAGCAGCTGCTGGCCTTCCTCCTCGACGATCGAGTGCAGGAGCGCGCGCACGATGTCCCGCTGCTCGGCGTCGCGTGGCAGGAACACGAAGCCGCAGCCGTAGTCGCCGGCCGACGGAAGGGGAATGCCGAGGCGGGCACACTCACGGCGAAGGAACTTGTCCGGAATCTGGGTCAGGATGCCGGCACCGTCGCCGGTGTTCGCCTCGCAGCCGCAGGCGCCTCGATGGAGCAGATTGATGAGGACCGAGAGCGCCTGCTGGACGATCGAGTGCGAGCGGCGCCCCTTGATGTCGACGACGAAGCCGACGCCGCACGCATCGTGCTCGTGCGCGGGATCGTAGAGCCCCTGCGCGGGCGGTGGTCCGGGAATGGCTGTTCTGCGCGGCGCTGAAGCCATCTGCGTGATCCCCTTTGTGAAAACAGTTGCACGATAGTACTGCCAAGCTCACTATTAGTCATCCCCAAAAAGTTGGATAATAAGTATCAGAAACTCTTATAATCTCGCCGTGCACCTCGAGACGCTCCGGCTCTACTGCGACGTGGTGCGCCTGCGCTCGTTCTCGCGCGGCGCGACGCAGAACTTCGTCTCGCAGTCGGCCGCCAGTCAGGCGATGCAGCAGCTCGAAGCCGAGCTGGGCGTGGCGCTGCTCGACCGGACCAAGCGCCCTTTCGTCGTCACGCCAGAAGGCCAGGCATTCTACGACGCCTGCCGCGGGCTCCTCGAGTCGTGGGACAAGGCCAAGGCGGGGATCGCGGCGGTGAAGGCGCGGGTCGACGGCACCGTCCGGGTCGCCGCGATCTACTCCGTCGGCTTACACGACGTGAGCCGTCACATGCAGCGGTTCATGTCCCTCTACCCGGACGCGCGCGTGCAGCTCGAGTGCCTGCATCCGCACAAGGTCGTCGAGGCGGTCATGCAGGGGGAGGCCGACGTCGGGATCATGTCCTATCCGCCCGCCGATCGCGCGCTCTCGATCGTGCCGCTCCGGTCCGAGCCGATGGCCTTCGTCTGCCACCCGAATCATCGCCTCGCGCGGCGCCGCGTCGTGATGCCGACCGATCTCAACGGGGAGACGTTCATCGCGTTCGACGCCGGCCTGACGATCCGCAAGGCGATCGACCGCGCGCTTCGCCAGCACAACGTGCGCGTGCACACGGTCATGGAGTTCGACAACATCGAGACGATCAAGCAGGCGATCATCATCGCGGCGGGCGTCTCGATCCTGCCGCGACACACCGTGCAGAACGAGGCCTCGATCCGCACGCTGGCGGTCGTGCCGATGGGCATCCCCGACCTCGTGCGGCCGGTCGGCCTGATCCATCGGCGCCAGAAGCCGCTGACGCCGACGGTCAGTCGCTTCATCCAGCTTCTGAAGGACGCCAACGAGGAGCAGCCGGCGCGGGTCGCCGCGCGCTCGTGAGCACGATTGCCGCAGTCCGAGCCAGGAGTTACGATCGAGTGGGAGGGGAAGTGATGTATGGGCGGTGAGTTCGAAGACGAGTACTCCGCGACGATCGACGATGACCTCCGGAAGACCGACGAGCTGAGGGAAGCCAGCGGGCCTCTGCTGAACGACACGATCGCGGTCCTGTCTCCAGCCGAGCCGATCTGCTTCGCCGAGACCTCCACCGTACACGACGCCGTCCGGACGATGCTCGCCCGGCGACAGGCTGGCGTGCTCGTGACGGACGCGCAGGGGCGCCTGATGGGCATCTTCACCGAGCGCGACGTCCTCACTCGCGTGGTGGGGCGGGATCTGGACGCCAGGCGCACTCCTCTCGGCGAGGTGATGACGCGGAATCCCCAAGCGCTCAGCGCGAACGACCGGGTCGCGTACGCCATCCACTGCATGAGCGTGGCGGGCTACCGGACCATCCCGCTGGTCGACGGGGAGGGCCGGCCGCTGGGCGTCGTCACGGTCAACGACGTGGTCCGCTGGCTGGCCGGGCTGTTCCCCGAGGCGGTACTGAACCTGCGGCCGGGCGACGCCCTCAAGCGCCCCCACGAGGTCGACGCCGGCTGATGGAGGTTCTGCAGCCGGGAATCTTGCCCGTGCGCGTATCGTCCGATAGAATGACCGTTGGTCTGCCGGTGCGTGACCTGACGGCCGGCGGGCTTGCCTCTGTAGCGAATTTCCCGTGCCAGGCTCACGGGACATGACTGCGCAAGGCGAGCGAGGAGACACGACGAGATGGCTCAGATAGCGACTCCCGCCACCGGCGTCGAGAAGTCGCGTAAAGCGCTGGATCGGGCAGTGATCCGCTTTGCCGGCGACTCCGGCGACGGCATGCAGCTTACCGGGGAGCAGTTCACGACCGAATCCGCGTGGGCGGGCAACGATCTGGCCACGCTGCCGAACTTCCCGGCCGAGATCCGCGCGCCGGCCGGCACGCTCTTCGGCGTCTCCAGCTTCCAGCTGCAGTTCGGCAGTCAGCGTGTCTACACGCCGGGCGATCGACTCGATTGCCTGGTTGCGATGAATCCGGCCGCGCTGAAGGTGCACCTGCGCGACCTCAAGACCGGCGGCCTCCTGATCGTCAACACGCAGGCGTTCGACAAGCGCAACCTCGACAAGGCCGGCTACGCGGCCAATCCGCTCGACGAGCCGGCGCTGGCCGAGCGCTATCGCTTGCACAAGGTCGACATGACCGGCCTCACGCACGAGGCCATCAAGGATCTTCCGCTCAACACGAAAGAGAAGGACCGGACCAAGAACTTCTTCGCGCTCGGACTGGTCTCATGGATCTACACGCGGCCGCTCGAGCCCACCTTGGTGTGGATCGAGAAGCGGTTCGCGAAGAACAAGGACATCGCGGAAGCCAACACGCGCGTCCTGAAGGCGGGCCACGCCTTCGGCGAGACCGCGGAGATCTTCGGCGAGCACTACGCGATCGAGCCCGCGGAGATGACGCCGGGGCTCTATCGCGCGATGACCGGCAACCGTGCGCTCGCGTGGGGCATCCTCGCCGCCGCGCAGCGCTCGAAGCTTCCGGTCGTCTACGGCGCGTATCCGATCACCCCGGCAAGCGACATCCTGCACGAGCTCGCGATGCACAAGCGTTTCCGGGTTCGCACGATCCAGGCCGAAGACGAGATCGCGGCGGTCACCGCGGCGATCGGCGCCTCGTTCGGCGGCGCGATCGGCATCACCGCCTCGAGCGGTCCGGGGATCGCGCTCAAGGGTGAGGGCATCGGCCTGGCCGTGACGGCGGAGCTGCCGCTGGTGGTGTTGAACATCCAGCGCGCGGGCCCCTCGACGGGCATGCCGACCAAGACCGAGCAGGCCGACCTCATGCAGGCGCTCTACGGCCGCAACAGCGAGGCACCGGTGGTCGTGCTGGCGCCGGCGACACCGGGCGACTGCTTCTACGTCGCGTACGAAGCGGTGAGACTGGCCGCGCGCTACATGCTGCCGGTCCTCGTGCTCAGCGACGGGTTCCTGGCCAACGGCTCCGAGCCGTGGCTGATCCCGAACGTGGATACGTTGCCGCCCATCGAGATCGCGTTCAGGACCGAGCGCGAAGGCTTCTTCCCGTATCTCCGCGACCCGGCCACCTTGGCGCGGCCGTGGGTACGGCCGGGCACGCCCGGTCTCGAGCATCGTATCGGCGGGATCGAGAAGCAGGACGTCACCGGCAACATCTCGTACGATCCGGAGAACCACGACCACATGGTGCGCACGCGCGCGGAAAAGGTCCGCCGCGTCGCCCAGGAAATCCCGCCGACCTCGATCAACGGACCGGCCACCGGCGACCTGCTGGTCGTCGGCTGGGGCGGCACCTACGGCTCGATCACAGCCGCGGTGGAACGGGCGCAGGCCGACGGCAAGTCGGTCGCCTCGATTCACCTGCGGCACCTCAATCCTCTGCCGCCGGATCTCGGCCACATCCTGCGCGAGTACCGCAAGGTGCTGGTGCCCGAGATCAACAGCGGACAGCTCGTCCGCGTGCTGCGCGCCGAATACCTGGTCGACGCCGTCGGCTTCAACCGGGTGCGGGGCCTGCCGCTCGCGTCGGAGGAAATTCTCGAAGCCATCAACCAACTTCTCGGGGGCAAAGCATGAGCCCGAGCGGGGCCGGAGCGAAGGAAGCGCCGAAGTACACGAAGAAGGATTTCGAGTCCGACCAGGACGTCCGCTGGTGCCCGGGCTGCGGGGACTACGCCATCCTGTCGGCCGTCCAGAAGACGATGCCCGATCTCGGCATTCCGAAAGAGGACATCGTGTTCATCTCGGGAATCGGCTGCTCGAGCCGCTTTCCGTACTACATGAACACCTACGGCTTCCACACGATCCACGGCCGCGCGCCGGCGATCGCGACGGGCCTCAGGGTCGCGCGACCCGATCTGAAGATCTTCGTGGTCACCGGTGACGGCGACGGTCTCTCGATCGGCGGCAACCACATGCTGCACGTGCTCCGCCGCAACGTGAACCTGGTGATCCTGCTCTTCAACAACCGGATCTACGGGCTCACGAAGGGCCAGTACTCACCGACCAGCGAGCTCGGCAAGGTCACGAAGTCGACGCCGATCGGCTCCGCGGACCGGCCGGTGAACCCGCTGGCATTCGCGCTGGGCTGCGGGGCCACGTTCGTGGCGCGCACGGTCGACCGCAACATCCCGCACATGGACGAGATGCTCAAGCGCGCGGCCGCCCACAAGGGCACCGCGTTCCTCGAGATCCTCCAGAACTGCAACGTGTACAACGACCTCGCGTGGAACGTCATCTACGACCGCGAGTCGAAGGTGAAGCACGAGCTCAGGCTCGAGCACGGCAAGCCGCTCCTGTTCGGGCCGCCGGACGACCGGCGCGCGGTGATCATGCAGGGGGTGATCCCGACGGTCGTCCGCGCCAAGGACGTGCCCGAGTCGAGCCTCTGGGTGCACGACGAGAAGAACGTCAATGCGGCGAAGCTCATCGCCGACCTCTTCGCGCCGGACTTCCCGATCCCGGTCGGCGTGCTCACCGCCGTCGACGCCCCGGTCTACGAGGACCTGATGCTCGAGCAAGAGCAGAAGGCGATCTCGGACCGCGGCCCGGGCGACATCGCCAAGCTGCTGACGTCGGGAGACACCTGGAAGATCGCGTAGCCCGCTCCGCGGGGCGTCCCCCATGCCCCTGAGCGGGCCGTTCCTGGAGGAGCTCGAGCGCATCGTCGGCGCTCCCGGGCTCGTGCGCACCCCCGAAGGTCGCCTCGTCTACGAGTGCGACATGCACACCTTCTACAAGGGCGCTCCCGACGCCGTCGCCCTGCCCAGGCGCGCCGACGAGGTCGTGGAGATCGTCAGGCTCTGCCGTCGCGAGCGCGTGCCGATCGTGGCCAGAGGCTCGGGAACGGGTCTGATCGGCGGCGCCATGGCGCCTTCCGGCGGCGTCATGATCGGCACCAACCGCATGGACGCGATCCTCGAGATCGATCTGCCGAACCGGTGCGCGACCGTGCAGCCGGGCCTGATCAACCTCTCTCTCACCCGAGCCGTCGCAAACCGCGGATATTTCTTCGCGCCCGACCCGTCGAGCCAGATGGTGTCATCGATCGGCGGCAACGTCGCGACCAACGCGGGTGGGCCGCACTGCCTCAAGTACGGGATCACGACCAACCACATCCTCGGGCTCGACATCGTGACCGGCGCGGGCGAGCTCATCCGGCTGGGCGGCAAGGCCGCGGACCGGCCCGGCTACGACCTCGTGGGCGCCGCCGTGGGCTCCGAGGGGACGTTCGGCATCGTGACGGCCGTCACGGTGCGCTTGCTGCACGCCGCCGAAGCGGTGAAGACGATCCTCGCCTCGTTCACGACGATCGAGGATGCGTCCGAGGCGGTCTCGGCCATCATCGCGGCCGGCATCGTGCCGGCGGCGCTCGAGATGCTCGACGAGCTCATGATCCGCGCGATCAACGAGGGCACCGGCGCCGGCTATCCAAAGGACGCCGCGGCCGTGCTCCTGATCGAGCTCGACGGTCCGGCCGCCGAGGTCGAGGCGCAGGGCGAGCGCGCGGCGCGGATCTGCTGGGAGCGCGGCGCGCTCGAGGTGCGCGTCGCCGCCGACAACACCGAGCGCGCGCTGCTCTGGAAGGGGCGCAAGGAGGCCGCGGGCGCCGTCGGGCGGCTCGCGCCGACCTACCTTTTGCAGGACGCCGTCGTGCCGCGCTCGAAGCTGCCCGCGATCATGCGCGAGCTGATCGCGATCGGCGCGCGTCATCGCGTGCAGATCGCCAATGTGTTCCACGCCGGCGACGGCAACCTCCATCCGTTGATCCTCTACGACGACCGGCAGCCCGACGAGCTCGAGCGCGCCAAGGCGGCGAACGAGGAGCTCCTGCGCGCCTGCATCGAGATGGGCGGCACCGTCACGGGCGAGCACGGCGTCGGCCTCGACAAGGCCAAGAATCTGCCGCTGCAGTACGCCGAGGCCGACCTGAACTTCATGTTTCGGTTGAGGCGTGCGTTCGACCCCGATCTCATCATGAATCCCGGCAAGCTCTTGCCCTCGCATCCGGCCTGCGGCGAGGGATTCCGTCCGGCGCGGCCCCGCGTACCGGACGGCGCCTGGATCTGACCGACTCGATGGCCGTCGCGGCCGGCTCGCTGGGCGAAGCGCTCGTCACGATCGCCGGCCGCGACCGCGTGCGCGACGACGAAGGCTCGCTCGCGGCCGCGAGCGTCGATGGGCTGCGCCCGCGCTGGGTCGTCCGGCCGGACTCGCTGGAGGCGCTCAGCCGTGTGATCGCGCTGGCCCACGACGGCGGCCTCGCCGTCGTCCCCCGCGGAAGCGCGAGCGCCCTCGAGCTCGGCAGCCCGCCGACCCGGCTCGACATCGTCGTCGACCTCTCCGGGCTCGACCGGACGATCGAGTACAACCCGGACGATCTGACCATCACGGTGCAGGCGGGAATGACCGCCGGGGGGCTCGCGGTCCTGCTGGCGCCACACCGACAGTGGCTCCCGATCGATCCTCCCGGTATCGTGTCTCGCACGCTCGGCGGAGTCGCGGCAACGAACACCGGCGGCCCGCTGCGCGCGCGCTTCGGCGGCCTGCGCGACCTGCTGCTCGGGGCGCGCTTCGTTCAGCCAGACGGCGTCGTGACGTGGGGCGGCTCGAAGGTCGTGAAGTCGGTCAGCGGCTACGACGTGCCCAAGCTGATGGTCGGCGCGCTCGGCACGCTCGGCGTGCTCGCCGAGCTCACCCTGCGCCTGCATCCGCTCCCGGAGACCGAGCGCTCCTGGCTCGTCGTCCTCGATCGGCCCGCGGCCGCTCAGGACTTCGTCGCGCGGCTCGTCGATTCGCCGCTCCAGCCGAGCCGCGTCGAGCTCGTCAACGACCGCGCCGCGAAGGCCGTGCTCGGCGACCCGGGCAGCGCCGGCGTTGCCGTCTCGATCGGTAGCGTCGCCGACGCGGTCCGCGAGCAGGGGGAGCGCCTGGGCGCGCTCGCGAAGGCCGGCGGCGCCGAGATCGTGCCGCTGCCCGACGGATTCTGGCACTCGATGAGCGCCGCCATGGTTCCGCCGCCCGGCGCGACCGTGCTCCAGGTGGCCTCGCTCGCCGGACGCCTTGCCGACACCGTCGAAGCCATCGCCGCCCTCGTGCAGGCGGCGGCATCGGGCGCGGACGTGAGGCTGACCGGCTGCGCGATCCTTGGAACCTTACGCCTGGTCGTCGGCGGCGCGAGCGTGGCCGAGATGACCACGGTCACGACGCGCGTGCGCGCCTGGGTCAGCGAGCTCGTGGGAAGCGTCGTGATCGCGAGCGGTCCGGTCGAGCTCCGGCGAGCCGTCGATCCGTGGGGACCGATCGAGCCCGGCGCGTTCGGCGTCATGCGGGCGCTGCGGAACGAGTTCGATCCCAAGCGCGTGCTGAATCCCGGGCGCTACGTCGGAGGTCTCTGATGGCGCGCGCGGGCGTCCAGGCGCCCGATCTCGACGAGATCAGAAAGTGCGTGCACTGCGGGATCTGCCTGCCGCAGTGCCCGACCTATCGCGTGCTCGGCGAGGAGATGGACTCGCCGCGCGGCCGCATCTATCTGATGCGCGCGGCGGCCGAGGGCAGGGTGGAGCTCAACGAGACGTTCCAACGCCACATCGACCTCTGCCTGGGCTGCCGGGCGTGTGAGACGGCATGTCCGTCCGGCGTCAGGTTCGGCTCGCTGCTCGAAGCTACACGCGCGCAGCTGCGCCGTGACGGCCCGCCGCCGAAGCAGCGGCTGCTCGATCGCTTCGTGTTCTCGGTGTTTCCCGAGCCCGCCCGGCTCGGCGCAGCGCTCGCGGGGTTCAGGCTCTACAAGCGTTCCGGCCTGCGGGCGCTCGTTCGGGCGAGCGGCGCGCTGCGGAGGTTTCCGCGGCTCGCCGCGATGGAGTCGCTGCTCGACGACGTCCCGGCCGCTGCGGCGCTCCCAGAACTGGTGCCCGCGCGTGGGCAGGCAGTCGGACGGGTCGGGCTGCTGACGGGCTGCGTGCAGCGCCACCTCTACCCGAACGTGAACCGCGACACGGCGCGGCTCCTGTCGCTCGCGGGCTTCGACGTCGTGATCCCGCGCGCTCAGGGCTGCTGCGGCGCCCTCGAGCTCCACGCCGGACGCGCCGAGGCTCACGCCGCCCGCGCCCGGGCTCTCGCCGCGGCCTTTCCAGCCGATCTCGATTTCATCGTGACCAACGCGGCCGGGTGCGGCGCCGCGATGAAGGAGTACGGCCATCACGTGCCGAACCTGGAATCGTTCGCGGCGCGCGTGCGCGATGTCAGCGAGCTTCTGGCGGACGTCGAGCTCCCGCTGGGCACGCTTGATCTCACCGTGACGTACCACGACGCCTGCCATCTGGCTCACGGTCAGCGTGTGCGTCAGGAGCCGCGCCGGCTGCTCGCACGCATCCCGGGGGTGAAGCTCGTCGAGCTCGGCGACAGCGATCTGTGCTGCGGGAGCGCCGGTGTCTACAATCTCCTCGAGCCCGAGATGGCGCGCGATCTCCTGGACCGTAAGCTCGCCCGGATCGCCGAGACCGGCGCGCGCGTGGTCGCCGCCGCGAACCCGGGCTGCCTGCTCCAGATCGCCGCGGGGTGTCGCGAGCGCGGTCTGGACGTGATGCTCGTTCATCCCGTAGAGTTGCTGGCGAGGGCCGCCGATGCGTATCAGAGTTAAGGACCACGCGAAGCTGCAGCCGGACAAGATGGCCAAGATCGCCCTGGCCGCGACGCCGCGCGCACTGCTCGACCTCTACTGCGTGGCGCCGGGCCAGGAGCAGAAGCCTCACACCCACGGGGACCAGGACAAGTTCTACGTCGTCCTCGAGGGGCGCGGGCGCTTCCGGCTCGGCGCAGCAGAGCACGCGCTGGAGGCCGGGGACGCGCTCGTGGCGCCCGCCGGCGTCGAGCACGGGCTCGTCAATGACGGCGACGCGCGCCTGCTCGTCGTCGTCCTGGTGACGCCGCCGCCACCGCACGCATGACCGGCCGGCGCGCGTCGCTGATGGTGACGTGCCTCGGCGACCTGTTCTTCCCCCACGTCGGTGTCGCGATCGTGCGCGTGCTCAGAAGGCTCGGCGTCGCCGTCGACGTGCCGGCCGACCAAACCTGCTGCGGCCTGCCGCTGTTCAACTCCGGCTACCATGCAGAGGCCGCCGCGGTCGCCCGCCGCACGGCCGCCCTGTTCCGCGATTCGGAGCACGTCGTGGTGCCGTCGGGCTCGTGCGCGTGGATGGTCAAGCACGAATACCCTGGACTTCTCGCGGAGGCCGGCCTGGCGCGCGAGGCCGAGGATCTCGCCGCGCGGACCCACG
>Ga0207428_10004048_pt1 | contig 14051 bp, 8 predicted proteins | sample RhiMethybrSRZTD1_FD_187600 | JGI IMG/M metagenome (GOLD analysis project Ga0207428, IMG submission 187600) | Populus rhizosphere microbial communities from Tennessee, USA - Rhizosphere MetaG P. TD hybrid SRZTD1 (SPAdes) (version 3) | ecosystem: Host-associated > Plants > Roots > Rhizosphere >... | reverse complement strand
CGAGCACGTCGGGCGTCAGCGCGCGGATGAGCTCGAGCGGCGTGTCCTCGGCGAAGAGCGTGACGAGCGACACGCACTCGAGGCCGGCGAGCATCGCGGCCCGGTCCTCGGCGCGGTTGACCGGGCGGCCCGGCCCCTTGCCCTGCCGGCGCACGCTCTCGTCGTCGTTGACGGCCACGACGAGCACGTCGCCCTGCGCGCGCGCCTCCTGCAGGTACTCGAGGTGCCCGACGTGGAGCACGTCGAAGCAGCCGTTGGTGAAGACGAGGCTCCGGCCAGAGGCGCGCTCCAGGGCCACGCGGCGCAGCAGCTCGTCGCGCTCGACGAGCTTGCCGCTGCTCGGGCCCCCCTCGCGCAGCGCCGTCTCGATCTCGGCCGGCGTGACGGCCACGACGCCGAAGCGCTGCACCTTGACGCCCGCGGCCGCGGTGGCGAGCTGCATCGCGGCCTCGAGGTCGGCGCCGCTCGCGAGCGCGAAGGCCAGCGTGGCGAGGACCGTGTCGCCCGCGCCGGTCACGTCGTAGACCGAGCGCGCCCGCGCCGGGATCGACCACTCCTTGCTGCCGTCGGCCAGGCAGCAGTACATGCCCCGCGCGCCGAGGGTGATGATCGCGGCCTCGAGGTCGGCCATGCGGCAGAGCTGGAGCGCGGCGCGGCGGTTGCCCTCGTCGGTGTCGAGCGCGATGCCGGTGGCGGTCTCGGCCTCGAGCTTGTTGGGCGTGAGGATCGTGGCGCCGCGGTAGCGCGCGTAGTGCCGGCCCTTGGGATCGACGAGCACGCGCGGGCGGCGGTCTCCCTTCGCGCGGCAGACGCGCTCGAGCACGGCGTCGGTCAGCGCGCCCTTGCCGTAGTCGGAGACGACGACGATGTCGGCCGTCGCCAGGCCCGGCTCGAGGCGCGCGATGAGCGCCGCCTCGACCTCCGGCGAGAGCGGCCGCGCCTGCTCCTCGTCGATCCGCAGCAGCTGCTGGCTCTGGGCCACGACGCGCGTCTTGCGGATCGTCGGACGGCTGCGGTCGACGACCAGGCCGTCGGTGCGCAGGTCGGCCGCCGCGAATAGATCGCGCACGCGCGCGGCCGACTCGTCCTCGCCCACGACCGCGACGCAGCTCACGTCCGCGCCCAGCGCGCGCAGGTTGGCCGCGACGTTGCCGCAGCCGCCGGCGCGGTGCTCCTCGCGCGTGGCGGTGAGCACCATGATCGGCGCCTCGGGCGAGACGCGGTCGCTGCTGCCGTGGAGGTAGCGGTCGAGGATCATGTCCCCCACGAGCAGCACGCGCGGCGGTCGCGCGGGGTGCAGCCAGGCGCGCAACGGAGCGCTCATGCGCGGGCGCCCTCGGCGTCGGCGCGCAGGATCGCCCAGCGCAGCAGCGGCAGGTTGAGCTCGTGATGGCCGGTCAGCTCGAGCGCCTCGCCGCCGGGGCGGTCGAGCACGTTCACGCGCGGCCGGTAGTGGCGCAGCATGTCGAGGTTGGCGGTCGCGAAGCCGTCGACCGTGTGGCCGAGGTTGCGCGCCACGTTGAGCGCCTTGACGAAGACCTCGGGCAGCACGACCGCCGAGCCGACGTTGAGGTACACGCCGCCCGAGAGCTTGGCCACGACCGCGGCGAGCAGGCGGAAGTCGGCCAGCGAGGCCGCGCCGATCGCGGCGCCGTCGGCGTTGGCGTGCATGTGCACCGTGTCCGTGCCGAGCGCCACGTGCACGGTGGCCGGCAGGCCGAGCCGCGCGGCGGCCGCCAGCAGGCCGTGCTGCACGCAGGGCAGCTTCGCCACCAGCGCCGCGCAGCCCAGCTCGTGACCCAGGCCGGCGCCGGACGCGGCGGCGCGCGCGGCGGCGCCGTTCAGCGCCACGGCCGTCTCGGCGGCCATGCCCCAGCTGCCGTCCTCGAGGCCCGGCCCGACGTCCTCGGACGAGTGCCCCACCGCCGCGATCTCGTAGTCGTGCAGCGCGCCCGAGCCGTTCGTGCACAGCGCCGTGACGAAGCCGCGCTGCATGAGGTCGATGAGCAGCGGCGAGAGGCCGGTCTTGACGACGTGGCCGCCGAAGCCGAGGAGCACGACACGCCCGCCGCGCCGGGCCTCGACGATGCGCTGCGCGAGCCGCCGCAGCGTGCGCGCGGCGAGCACGTCGGGCAGCGTGTCGAGCACGTCGGGTGCGCCGGGCCGCGGCTCGCGGCAGTGCGCGAAGAGCTCGGTGCTGACGAGGTGGCTGCGGCGCGCCACCGAGGTCGTGACGAGGCGCGAGAAGTCGAGCGGCGGGAACTCCATTCAGCCGCCGTTTGTACCCTGCGCGACCGGCAGCTGGGTATGCTCGGCCCGGCTGCTCGCGCTGCCGTCCGCGGACCGGCCGGTCACGCGCAGGGCATGGCGCCAGCGGTCGTGGAGCCACAGCCACTGCTCGGGATGCGCGCGCACCATGTCCTCCATCGAGCGCGACAGGCGCACGATGACGTCGAGCTCGGCCTCCGCGGCGGGCAGGGCGGGATCGGCCTCGATGGGCGGCTCGACGAGCAGGCGGTAGCGCAGCGGCTGCTCCTCGCGGAGCAGGTAGACGGGCACGGCGAGGGCGCCGAAGCGCTGCGCCATGACGCCCGCCACCGTGTGGTGGCTGCTCGGCAGCCCGAGGAAGTCGAGGATCACGCCGCCGCTGCCCGCGTTCTGGTCGAGCAGCAGCCCCAGCGGCTCGCGGGCCCGCATGATGCGCGCGACCTTGAGGCCTCCGCCGTCCTTCGACACGGTGCCGCGCACGCAGCGCAGCCGCCGGCTCGCCAGGTAGCGCTCGAGCAGCGGGTTGCCGAGCGGCCGGGCCATGGCCCAGATCGGCGCGTAGAGCCGCGACGCGAAGAGCGGGATCAGCTCCCACGAGCCGATGTGCCCGGTGCAGAAGAGCACGGGGCGGTCGCCGCGGAAGGCACGGTCGAGGTGCTCGCGCCCCTCGATGCCCGTGAGGAAGGCCTCCGGGAGTCGGCCCCGCTCGAGCAGCCGCTCGACGACCATCGGCTCGACCGCGTTGAGCACCAGCGTCTCGAAGGCGCCGATGACGATTTCGTCCACGCGCGGGTCGTCCGCTTTCAGCCCCAGGCAGGTGCTGATCCGCTGGGCGGCGGTGCGGATCCGGCGCCGCAGGACGTGCCGAGAGAACCGGCTGAGGCCGCGCATGAGGCCCAGAAAGACCCGCGGGGGCAGCAGGGCCGCCATTCCGTCGACGGCGAGCACGACCACGTACTCGGCCCAGTTCCGGATCGCACCGCGCGGTGCCGCCAAGGTTTCAGTGACTCCCGCGGGGCCGGTTTGCCAACCCGGCGACTGGTGGTATTGTAGCCGTCAGTGTGCGGGCCAGGAGGTTGCCCTCATCAGGCATAAAACTCTCTTCTCCCCTTCTTCCCCTTTTCCCCAGAGTTTCCTCCTGGTCCGCCCTTGATCTGAGCGGCCCGCCGCGCGGGAGACGCGGCCTGGCTGGCTCAGACGCTCGCGCCGCCTTCGGCGGCCTCGGCCGCCGCCTCCGCCACGCGCGCGCGGGGCCGTGGTGCGCGTGCCTCGGCACCTGAGGCGCCTGACGACGCCGCGTCCGCCAGCGCGTCGCCGTTGACCGGCTCGCCGCGCTTGCGCGTCTCGTACTCCTGCAGCGTGAGGCTCAGCGCGCGGCTCACGCCGTGCTCCTCCATCGTGATGCCGTAGAGCGTGTCGGCGTAGGACATCGTCCGGCGCGCGTGCGTGACGACGACGAACTGGCTGCCGGCCAGGAAGTCCTCGAGCACGGTGCAGAAGCGGTCGATGTTCGTCTCGTCGAGCGCGGCGTCGACCTCGTCGAGCATGCACACCGGGCTGGGCTTGGCGCGGAACAGCGAGAACAGCAGCCCGACCGCCGTCAGCGTGCGCTCGCCGCCCGAGAGCAGGCTGATCGAGCGCGGGTCCTTGCCCGGCGGCGCGGCCACGATGTCGATGCCGGCCTCGAGCACGTCCTCGCCCTCGGCCAGGAACACGTCCGCCTTCCCGCCGCGGAACAGCTTGCGGAAGATCTGGCGGAAGTGGCCGCGGATCTCCTCGAAGGTGGCCACGAAGCGGTCGCGCGACTCCTTGTCGACCTTGGCGATCGTGTCCATGAGCGAGCCCTTGGCCGCGAGCAGGTCGTCGCGCTGCGCGGTCAGGAAGGCGAGGCGCTCCTCGACCTGCGTCAGCTCGTCGACGGCGGCGAGGTTCACGTTGCCCATGCGCGACAGCCGGTCGCGCAGCTCCTCGATCTCGGCCTCGATCGCCGTCCAGTCGGACGCCGCCGGCACCGCGTCCCCGGCGGCAGGCGAGCCGCCCTCGGCGGACGCGTCGCTCGGGGCAGCCGGCCCGGCCGGAGCGATCTCCGGCCGCGCGACCTCGAGGTCGACCTCGAGCTCGTCACGGACCCTGTCGCGCAGCGTCTGGCGGTGGATGGTCAGTTCCTGCTCGCGCAGCCGGTGCGCGCCGAGCTCCTCGGACGCGGCCGACAGCGCGACCTCGCGCGCCTGCACCGCGGTCTGCGCCGTCGCCAGCCGCTCGCCGAGCGTCGCCGCGCCCTCGCGCGCGCCGGCCAGCACGCCGGCGGCCGCGTCGCGCGCCTCGGCGCAGCGGGCCTGCTCGGCCTCCGCGCGCCCGATCTCCTCGCGCAGCGCGGCCGACTGCCCCGTGAGCGACTCGAGTTCGGCCTGGGCGCGCACGTGCTCCTGCTGACGCTCGTCGGCCGCGCGCAGCACCTGCCGCTCCTCGGCGGACAGCGCCTGCTGCCGCTCGCGCAGCGTCGAGAGCTGCAGCCGGGCCTCGCCCGTGCCGGCGCGCTCGGCGGCCAGCGCCTCCTCGAGCGCGGCGCGCTCGGCGTCCTGGCGCTCGTCCTGGCTGCGGTCGGACGCGACGAGCCCCTCGAGCTGCGCCGCCCGGGCGGCGGCGGCGTCGCGGGCGGCGGCGCTGGAGGCCAGCTCGCGCTCGGCCGCGGCCGCGTCGCGCAGCACGAGCTGCAGCTCGCGCTCGAGCGCCTGCCGCCGGGCCGCGCCCTGGCTCTCGCGCTCGGCGAGCCGCTCGCGCTCGGACTCGAGTCGCCGCAGCGCGCGCTCGCTCTCGGCCAGCCGCTGGTCGACCAGCCCGGCCTCGCCCTGCAGCTCCTGGCGCGCGACGGTGGCCGCCTCGAGCGCGGAGCGCAGCTCGCCGGCCTGCACGGCCAGCGCGTCGCACTCGGCGCGCCGGGTGACCAGCCCGCCCTCGCCCCCGAAGCGGCCGCCGCGCAGCACGCCGCGCTCGTCGAGCAGCTCGCCTTCGGGCGTGACCCACACGGTGCTGCCGTCCAGCTTGCAGCCGGCCAGCGCCGCGCGGTCGGGCACCAGCCGCACGTGGCCGAGCAGGGCCTCGATCGCGGCGCGGTCGCCGACGACCTCGATGCGGTCGAGCAGGCGCGTCCCCTCGGCCGAGCCCGAGCGCGGCCGCAGCTCGTCGCGCGGCAGCAGCTGCACGCGGCCGCCGCCGTGGGCCGCGAGGTGCTCGAGCGCCGCCAGCGCGTCGGCGCGCGTGGCCACGAGCACGGCCTCGGCCGTCACGCCGAGCGCCGCCTCGACCGCCTCGGAGAGCTCGCGCGGGGCGCGCAGCCGGTCGGCCACCAGGCCGTCGATGCCGGGCAGCCCCGAGGACAGCAGCGACACCGCGCCGCGCGAGACGCCCTCGCGGCGCGCGAGCAGCTCCTCGACCGTCGCGTGGCGCGAGGAGACCGCGGCGAGCGACTCGCGCAGCCGCGCGAGCTCGACCTCGAGGGCCTGCTGCCGCGCCTGGACCGCGTCGCGCTCGGCGCGGCGCTCGTCGCTGGCGCGGCTGGCCGCGCCACGCGCCTGGTCGACGCTCGCGGCGTCGGCGAAGAGCACGCCCTGCACGGTGTTCTGCTCCTCGAGCTGCGCGCGCAGCTCGCTGGCGCGCTCGAGGACGCCGACGTGCGTGGCCGAGGCCACGGCGTGGCGCGAGTCGGCGTCGGCGCGCTCGTTGCGCGCGGCGGTCAGCTCGCCCTGGCGCGCCAGCGCCTGGCGGCGCAGCGCCTCGAGCCGGGCGCGCGCCTCGTCGGCGGCGCGTGCGGCCTGCCCCTCGGCGGCGGCCCGCGTGGCGAGACGCGCCTCGGCCGCGGCCAGCTCGTCGGTCAGCGCCGCGAGCCGCGCGGCGAGCTGGCGCGCCTCGGCGGCGCGCTCGGCGACCGCGAGCTCGAGGCCGGCCAGCCGCGCGCGCAACTGCTCGCCGCGCGCCTGCGTCTCGCCCTCGCGCTCGCGCAGCGCCGCCCGGCGCCCGTCGAAGGCCTCGGCCTGGCTCGTCAGCCGGCGGAACTCGTCGGCGGCCGCGTCCACGGCGGCGCGCGCCTGGCCCAGCCGCTCCTGCAGCGCGGAGGCCTCCTGGCGCGCGGCGGCCAGCTCGGCGCGCTGGGCGGCCTCGCCCGCGGCCGCCTGCTGCCCCTCGGCGGCGAGCGCCTCGAGCTGACGCCCCAGCTCGTCCCAGCGGTGGACGTAGAAGCGCGACTTGAGCTCGCGCATGCGGTCGCGCGCCACCAGGAAGCTGCGCGCCCGGCCCGCCTGCTGCTTGAGCGAGCGGGTCTGCTTCTCGAGCTCCTCGACCACGTCGCCGAGGCGCAGCAGGTTCTGCTCGGTGCGCTCGAGCTTGCTCTCGCTCTCGCGGCGCCGCGCGCGGTAGCGCGAGATGCCGGCGGCCTCCTCGAAGATGCGCCGGCGGTCCTGCGCGTCGGCCGAGAGCACGGCGTCGATGCGGCCCTGCTCCATGATCGAGTAGGCGCCGGTGCCGAGTCCCGTGTCCATGAACAGGTCGCGCACGTCCTTGAGGCGCACCGGCTGGCGGTTGATCAGGTAGTCGCTCTCGCCCGAGCGGAACAGCCGGCGCGAGATCACGACCTCGGTGAAGTCCACCGGCAGCGTGCGCGCCGTGTTGTCGAAGACCAGGCTGACCTCGGCGAAGTTGCGCGCCGGCCGCGCGCCGTTGCCCTTGAAGATGACGTCGAGCATCTCGTCGCCGCGCATCGCCGTCGGGCGCTGCTCGCCGAGGGCCCACTTGATCGCGTCGATCACGTTCGACTTGCCGCAGCCGTTCGGCCCCACCACCGCGGTCAGGCCCGGCGGCAGCTCGAGCTGCGTGCGGTCCGCGAAGGACTTGAAGCCGTGGATCTCGATGCGCGTCAGCCGCATGGATGCAGGTCCGGGACGGGTGAGAGGATCGAGAGGTAGCCCCGCAGGTAGGCCAGCCGCTCGGCCGGACCGCCCGTCGAGCGGGGCACGACCGAGGCGTCGGCGAGGCCCACGAGCCGCGCGGCGCGGGCCGCCTCGCGTCCGGCGGCCTCGGGCTCGGCGCCGGCCGGCAGGACCTCGGCGCCGTCGTGGCGGAAGCCCTCGCGGTGCGCGGCGAGGGGCAGCCGGTCGCGCGCGTCGGGGTGCGCCCGCAGGTCGAGCCGCCCCAGCCGGTCGCGCGTGGTGGCGTCGGCGCGCTCGAGGCGCGTCGCGCCGTCGCCGCGCGCCAGGGCGCGGGAAAGCGTCTCGCCCAGGGCCGCCGCGAGCTCGGCGCGCTCGGCCCGGCCGCGCGCGTCGCGGCCCAGCAGCAGCTCGGCCGAGGTGTCGAGACCGCACAGCGCCAGTCGCCGCCGCGGCGGCAGTCGGGCGCCCGTCGCCGCGCGCACGGCGGCCTCGTCGGCCGGCATGAGCGCCTCCTGCGCCGCGAGCGCCGCGAGCGCCAGGCCGGCCAGGTGCTCGACGCCGTCGAGGAAGGCCGCGATGCGCCGCGGCCCGGCGCGCAGCGCGGCGCGCGCCAGGTTGACCGCCACCGACGCGGTGACCGCCGCGGGCTCGGGGTCGCTCGTGCCGAGCTGCACGCGCCCGTCGACGGCCTCGAGGTCGAGCGCCGACTCGAGCACCTCGTCGCTCAGCCCGGCGGCCGGCAGACGCACCGCGGGCAACCGCGCCCCGCCGCGCGCGACCGGCGGCAGCAGGCGCAGCGCCGCGAGGAAGGGCGCGCCCAGTCCCGGCCGCTCGGCCGGCAGGCACAGCACGAGCCGCGCGGCGCGCGCGCTCGTGCGCGGCGCCTCGGCCAGGCTCGCGAGCAGGTCGGCGGCCGTCTCGGCCGCGAGCGCGGGCCCGTCCCACAGCACGAGCACCTCGCGCACCGCGAGGTGGCGCAGGTTGCGCAGCGCCGGCCCCAGGGCGCGGAGCTGCGCGCGGCGGCTCGTCCCGGCGCCGAGCGCGGGCAGCGACCAGGCGCCCAGCGTCAGCGCGTCGCAGCGTCCGGCGGCCGCGGCGCCCTCGAGCGCGATGAGTCCCTCGTCGTGAGCGCGGCGCAGCTCGGCCGGGAAGACCTCGGCCCAGGCGTAGCGCTCGAGCAGCATCGAGCCCGTCCGCCCCTCGCCGTCGCCTCCCGCGGCCCCGCCCGCGAGCAGCGCACGCAGCTCGTGCCCGGCGAAGCCGATGCAGCCCGAGCGGCCGGCGCGCGGCGGCAGGCCGCGCAGGCGCAGCTCGTTGTCGATCCACTCGCGCAGCAGGCCGGGGCTGACGCTCGTCAGGCCCGAGGCGAACAGCGCGCGCTCGATGCCCGCGGCGATCTCGGCCGACTCGACCTCGGACAGCTCGGACTCGGCGGCGAGCAGGGCCACGATGCGGCCCTTGCTCCAGGCCTCGGGATCGGCCGTCGCGAGCGGGGCGCAGGCCGGCGGGATGCCGCGCGTCACCGGGCTGCCCGGGCCGACGATGCGCACTGACGAGCGCGCCTGGCGGCGCTGGTCGGCGACCGCGTGGTAGGCGTGGGCGGCCGGCTCGCAACCGGCGCTCACGAGCACCTCGCCGGCGAGCACCGCGACCTCCTCGGCGGTGACCGGCCGGCTCGCCCCGCGGCGCACCAGCGAGGCCTCGACCACGCGCGCCAGATCGCCGGCCAGGCCGGGCTCGTGTCGCCCCACGGCCTCGAGCGCCCGGCACAGCGAGCCGATCAGGCGCGGGGCCGAGAAGCCCACCAGGCGCCCGTCGCGCTTGACGAGGTTCAGCCGCGGCCGCTCAGGATGACGCTGCATCCTGGCCCTCCCGCCCGCGTTCCTCGTCGGCCGCGCCGCGGCCGAGCAGCGGCTTGAGCTCGTCGAGGAACTGGTTGACGTCCTTGAACTCGCGGTAGACCGAGGCGAAGCGGACGTAGGCGACCTGGTCGAGGTCGCGCAGCGCCTCCATGACGAGGTGGCCGATGTACTTGCTCGCCACCTCCTTGTCGAACATCTCGTGCAGCTGCGACTCGATGTCGCCGGCCACCTTCTCGAGGCGCTCGGTGGCGATGGGTCGCTTCTGGCAGGCGATCAGCATGCCCCGCAGGATCTTCTCCCGGTCGAAGGGCACCCGGGTGCCGTCCTTCTTGACCACCCGCAGGGCCGTCTCGCCGGTCTTCTCGTAGGTCGTGAAGCGGCCTTTGCATTCCAGGCATTCCCGGCGGCGGCGGATCGCGTCGGCCTCGCCCGACAAGCGCGAATCGATGACGCGGTCGTTGTTCGCCTTGCAGTACGGACAGCGCAAAGACCCCTGGACTCCAGTCTCGTTGAGCCGGCGAGTATCCCACAACAGGTGGGGTTTCCAAGGATCGCGGACCCCAAATCGCGGGGGTGTTCGGACTTCAGCGGACCAGCCGGGCGACGACCTGGGCGCCGGCGCCGTCGAGTCGGACGAGCACGACCGGCTTGCGCAGCGCGCTGCCGGCGGCGCCGATCGTGATCGGTCCGGTCACCCCGGCCAGGTCGTGCAGCGCACGCAGCCGCTCGAGCAGCGCCGCGCCGTCGAGCGCGGGGTCGAACACCGAGCGCGCCGCGAGCCCGGCGTCGTAACCGAGCGCCGCGGCGTCGCCCGGGTCGGAGGCGTAGAGGGCGCGCCAGTCGGCGATGAATTCCGCGACCTGCGGCTCGGTCGCGCTCGGATCGAAGTGCCGCGTGTGGTAGGCGCCGGCGACGCGGCCGGCGACGGCCTCGCGCAGGCCGGCGCCGTTCCAGCCGTCGCCGCCGAGCAGCACGAGGCGAGAGAGCTTGTCGCGCACCTCGTCGCTCACGGGCGCCTCGAGCATGGCCACGATGTCCGGCGCGTAGCCGGCGAGCAGCGCGCCCTGCACGTCGAGGGCCGCCACCTGGGCCAGGACCTGCGCGCGGTCGTCGCGCCCGCCGCGATAGGCGACCTCGCCCACGACCCGGCCACCCAGGCGCACGTAGGCGTGGCGGAAGGCCTCGGCCAGGCCGAGCGAGTAGGCCGACTCGAGGTCGATCACCACGGCGAGGCGCTGCAGGCGCGCGTCGCTCGCCGCCCACTCCGCCAGGGCCCGGGCGGCCTCGGCGTCCTCGTAGCTGAGCCGCACGGTCCAGCCGCCCGGCTCGGCGACGCCGGCCCCGGTCGCCGCGGGCACGACGAGCGGCACGCCGAGCGAGCGCGCGAGCGTGCCGGCCGCGATGGCCTCGTCCGTCGTGAAGGGACCCACGACGAGCGTCGCGCCCTGGTCGACGAGGCGCTCGACGGCGGCCATCGCGCCGTCGGGTGTGCCGCCGGTGTCCTCCCAGACGACGCGCGGCGCGGGCTGCGACCCGCGCGCGAAGGCGAGCTCGAGGCCGGCGCGCGCCTCGCGGCCCCACTCCGAGAGCGGCCCCGCCAGCGGCAGAGCGACGCCGATGGCCCCGGGCGGGCGGCCTCCGCAGCCGGCCGCCTGCGCCACCACCAGGCCGCCGGCCATCGCGGCGGCCAGCAGCGCGAGTCGGCCCGCCGTCATCGGGGGCGCGTCGCCGCAGCCGCCGCCCGCTCGAGCAGCGAACGGTACTGGCTCGCCACCCAGTTCTCGGGATCGGACATCAGGTGCGCGAGCTGCACCGAGATCTCCGGGCGGCCGTAGGCCTCGAGCGCCTCCATCGCGGCGTAGCGCACGAAGGGGTCGGCGTCGTGCGTGGCCTCGAACAGCGCCGGGCGCGCGTCGGGGTGGCGCAGCACGGCGAGCGCCTGGATCACGGCCTCGCGACCCGAGCGCTCGGTGCGCAGGTCGAGCGCGTCGACGAGCGCGCCGAGCGAGAGCGGGTCGGCCAGCCGCGACAGGGCCACGGCGGCGTTCTTGCAGACGCGCGGATCGGGGTCGAGCAGCAGCCGCTCGAGCGGCTTGAGGAGCGCGCGGCGCCGCGCCGGCGACGGCGCCGGCGAGCCGGGCTGCAGCAGCGTGCGCTCGAGCGACTCGACGAGCTCGAGCTTGACGGCCACGATGCGCTGCGAGAGGAGCTGGCGCTCGAGGTCGCTCCAGCTCCCGAGCGTGGTCTTGGCGTCGACGAGGGCCAGCAGGTCGTCGACGCGCTCGTAGCGCCCCTGCTCGAGCAGCGCGCGCGCCTCCTCGGTGACCCGGTCGATGCCGCGCCGCCGCTCGGCCTGCGAGACGTCCTGCGTGAGCTCGGCCACGAGCTGCACGACACCGATGGCCTCGGGGCTGGCGCCGCCGCTCTCGAGCCGCCGCGAGAGGTCGCGCGCGACCGTGACCGAGCGGCGATCGGCGCCCAGCGCGCCCGCGAGGAGCGTGACCGACAGCCCCAGGATCACGGCGCCCATGGCCGCGATGACGAGCCGCAGCCGGTGGTGGCGGGCCATGCGCACGACGCGCGAGAGCGCGCCCGGCGGCCGCGCGCGGATGGCCTCGAAGTTCATGAAGCGGCGCAGGTCGTCGCCCAGCTCCTCGGCGCTCTGGTAGCGGTTCACGGGGTCGCGCTCGATCGCCTTCAGGACGATCGTCTCGAGGTCCTGCGGGACGCGCGGGTTGAGCTGGCTGGGCCGCGGCGGGTCCTTGGTCAGGATGTTCTTGAGGATCACCGCCACGTCCTTGCCGGCGAAGGGCTGGTGGAGCGTGAGCAGCTCGTAGAGCGTGAGGCCCAGGCTGTAGATGTCGCTGCGCTCGTCGACCTGCTTGCGGCGCGAGCCGGCCTGCTCGGGCGAGACGTAGGCCGGCGAGCCGACGAAGTCGCCGGTCCTGGTCAGCGACCCGTCGTCGCGGCTCTTGGCCAGGCCGAAGTCGGAGAGCTTGACGCGTCCATCGGCGGCCAGCAGCAGGTTCCCCGGCTTGATGTCGCGGTGGATGATCTGGTGCGCGTGCGCGTGGCGCAGGGCGTCGGCCGCGTCGGCCGCGATGGCGGCCGCCATCTGGCTGTAGTTGCGCAGGTCGATGACGATGCCCTCGGCCAGGCGCGGGTCGCCGGGCAGCGTGCCCATGAGCTTGCGGCCCTTGGCCCAGGCCGCGAGGTCCTCGTTGACGTGCGGCCCCGAGATGAGCACGAAGCGGCGCCCGTGCGTGCGCGCCGTGCGCAGGCGGTCGATGATCTCGGCCAGGTCGAGGCCGTCGATGAACTCCATCGCCAGGTACGCGATCGCGCCCGCCTGGTTGAGCCCGTGCACGGCCACGATGCGCGGATGGGAGAGGCGCGCGACGGCGGAGGCCTCGCGCCGGAAGCGGTCGATGGTCGACCGGCCCGCGAGCAGGCCGGGCGGCAGGACCTTGAGCGCCACGCGGCGCCCGAGCGAGAGCTGCTCGGCCTCGTAGACCACGCCCATGCCGCCGCGCCCGACTTCGCGCACGATGCGGAAGTCGTCGATGACCGAGCCCGCCGACAGGCCGGTCTCGCGGTCGCCGGCCTCGAGCCGCCGCGTCTTGAAGAACTGCTTCAGCTCGGGCGCGAGGCCCGGGTAGCGCTCGACGTAGCTGGCGGTGTCGATGCGCTCGCCCGACTCGAGCACGCGCGTGATCTCGCCGAGCACCGACTCCAGCTCGTCGTCGCGCTTGCTGTCGGCCATCGTCGGCCCCGAGTCTACTTGGCCCGGGTGCGCCACCACGAGACGACGTCGGCGAAGTCGACCTGCGAGCGCTGCGGGGCCCAGCCGAGGGCCTTTCGGATGGCCGAGACGTCGGCCACGGCGTTGCGCATCTCGCCCTCCTGGGCAGGCGCATGGCGGGGCTCGAGCCCGGGATGGAGCTCGGCGACGAGCGCGCGGGCGATCTCGTTGACCGTCGTGGCCCGGCCGGTGCCGACGTTGAGCGTCAGGCCGCCGGCCTCGCCCTCGAGTGCGGCCAGGTTGGCCGAGACGATGTCGTCGACGTGCACGAAGTCGCGCCGCTGCTCGCCGTCGCCGTAGATCACGGGCGCCTCGCCGCGCAGCAGCCGGTTGATGAAGGTCGTGATCACGCCGACGTAGGGGGTGGGCGTCTGGCCCGGGCCGTAGGTGTTGAAGTAGCGCAGCACGGTGCCGGACAGCCCGTGGTGCGCGCAGAGCATGAGCCAATAGCGCTCGGCGGCCAGCTTGGCGATGCCGTAGGGCGAGATCGGCGCGAGCGTCGCGCCCTCGGCCAGGGGCACGGGGCGCTCGCTGTCGGCGTAGACGGCCATCGACGAGGCGAAGATCGCCTTGCGCACGCCGCTGTCGGCCATGCACTGCAGCAGGTTGAGCGTGCCCGTCAGGTTGACGTCCGCGTCGCGCACGAAGCCCTCGACCGAGGCGCGGATCGAGACGACCGCGGCCTCGTGGAAGACGCAGTCGGCGCCCGCGAGCGCCACGGTCACGGCCTCGGGGTCGCGCACGTCGCCCTGGATGAAGCGCGCGCCGGGCGGCACGTTCTCGCGCCGCCCCACCGAGAGGTCGTCGAGCACGGTGACCTCGAGGCCGCGCGCGAGCAGCGCCGCCACGAGATGGTGGCCGATGAAACCCGCCCCGCCCGTGACCAGGGCCTTCTTGTGCGCGCTCACCGGCAGTCGATGGTGTGGTCGAGGGTGATGATGCGGCGCTCGATGTCGGCCGTGCCGGACAGCGCCACGCCCGGGAACACGACGCACTGCCGGATCGCGATGGGATGGCTGACCGTCACGCCCTCCATGAGCACGCTGCGCTCGACCTTCGCCCCCGCCGGTAGCTTCACGCCCGGGGCCACGCTGCTCCTGTCGCCGAGCAGCCGCAGGTTGATGTCGAGCAGGTCGGGCGGGTAGCTCAGGTTCAGGTCGTCCTCGATGACCCGCGCCGCCTTCACGCGGTGGCCGT
>Ga0207428_10004046_pt1 | contig 14058 bp, 10 predicted proteins | sample RhiMethybrSRZTD1_FD_187600 | JGI IMG/M metagenome (GOLD analysis project Ga0207428, IMG submission 187600) | Populus rhizosphere microbial communities from Tennessee, USA - Rhizosphere MetaG P. TD hybrid SRZTD1 (SPAdes) (version 3) | ecosystem: Host-associated > Plants > Roots > Rhizosphere >... | reverse complement strand
CATGGGCCTCAACGCCGATCTCGTCGCCGTTGACGGCGATCCGCTCCAGGACATCACCGCGCTGCAGCGCGTGCGCTTCGTGATGCGCAATGGCAGGGTCTACAAACGCTGACGATTTCAGGTTTCAGATCTCAGATTGATGATCAATTGCAGAAGGTAGACTGACGGATTGGAGTTCGTTATGGCTCGTCGATTCTTGATGCTCGCGCTGGCCACGTTGTCGACGCTCGTTCTACACGCGCAACCGTCCGTGACAGTTTTCGAGGGTGGCCGCGTCATTGTCGGCGACGGCAAGGTGATCGACAACGCGAGCGTCGTGGTCACCGGCGATCGCCTTACCCAGGTCGGTCCGGCGGCGTCGATCAAGGCGCCCGGCGGCGCCGCGCGCGTCAGCCTGGCCGGCAAGACGCTGATGCCGGCGATCATCGACACGCACGTCCACACCAGCACGACGCGCGAGGCGCTCGTCACCGATCTCAAGCAGCGCGCGCACTTCGGTGTCGGCGCGGCGATGAGCCTGGGCCTCGACCCGGGCGACGTCGCCTTCAAGACTCGCGCTGAGGTGATCCCTGGCGCGGCGCGATTCTTCACGGCGGGACGCGGCATCACCGCGCCGGAGCCGGGACGCACGGATGTCCCCTACTGGATCACGACGCCCGAGCAGGCGCGTAAGGCCGTGCAGGAGCTCGCGGCGAACAAGGTCGACATCGTCAAGATCTGGGTCGACGATCGCGATCACAAGTTCACGAAGCTGTCGCCGCCGCTCTACACCGCGGTGATCGACGAGGCGCACAAGCACCAGCTTCGTGTGACGGCGCACATCTTTGCGCTCGAGGACGCGAAGGGTCTGCTCACGGCGGGCATCGATGCGTTCGCGCACGGCATCCGCGATACCGACGCTGACGCCGAAGTGATGGCCCTCTTCAAATCACACGCGAACGTCGTCCTCGTCCCGAACATGCCGGACCGCGGCGTCGTGGCCGATTACAGCTGGTTGAAGGGACAGATACCGGACGGCGAGCTGCAGAAAATCCAGGCGGCGGCGACCGATCGTCCTCAGGTCGCGGCGACGTGGGCCATTCAGGGCCGCAACCTGAAGAAGCTGTCCGATGCCGGCGTGAGGATCGCGCTCGGCACCGACGGCAACACGCCGTGGGCGCCGCACGTCGAGATGGCGGACATGGTCGCGGCCGGCATGACGCCGTCACAAGTGATCGTCGCGGCGACGAAGAACGGCGCGGAGTTCCTGCGCATGGCCGCGACCGGGACGATCGCGAACGGAGCGATCGCCGACTTCCTGATCCTCGACGCCAACCCGCTCGAAGACATCACGAACACGCGGCGGATCAACGCCGTGTATCTTCGCGGCGTCGCGGTCGATCGCAAGCAATGAAGATGAGGAAACGTCACGCGCTGCCCGTGGTCGCGGCCGCCGTCTTGATGGCGGGCTGCGCGCAACCGTCGACCTCGTCGGCCGCTCCGGCAACGCCGGCCGGTCAGGCGTCGGCGCCGGCGCAGCCACATCCGCTCGATCCGCTGAGCCCTGCCGAAATCGAGACGGCCGCCAGGGTCCTGCGCGCCACGCCGCAGTTTCCTGCCGGCGCGATGTTCTCGACGATTGTCCTGAATGAGCCGAGCAAGGCCGACGTGCTCGCGTTCACGCCTGGCTCGCCGATTACCAGGCAAGCGTTCTCGATCGTGCTCGACCGGCCCGCGAACAAGACGTTCGAGGCGGTCGTCGACCTGGGCGCGTCACGAGTCGTGTCGTGGAACGAGCTCAAGGGCGTGCAGGCGCCGCTGTTACAGACCGAGTACGACGAATTGGCGAAGATCGTCAAAGCCAACCCGCAGTGGCAAGCGGCCATGAAGAAGCGCGGCATCACCGACATCGGCACCGTCCAGGTGGACGGCTGGGCCCTCGGACAAGTCGCCCCCTTCGACTCCGCTCAGGGCAGGGCGGCGCCACAGTCCGCGCGGCTGATACGCGCCGTGACGTATCTGGTTGGCGGTCAGAAAAACTTCTACGGCCGTCCGGTCGAAGGCGTGGTCGCGCTGGTCAACATGAACGCTGGCCAGGTGATCGAAGTCGTCGACACCGGCGTCGTGCCGATGGCGCCGCCGAGCCAGGAACTCGACGAGAAATCCATCGGCACGCGAACGGCGCCGAAGCGCCTCGCGATCTCGCAGCCGAACGGCGCCAGCTTCACGATCAACGGCCAGGAGATCCGCTGGCAGAAGTGGCGCTTCCGCTACACGCTGCATCCGCGGGAAGGCTTGATTCTGCACACGGTCGGCTACGAGGATGGCGATCGCGTGCGCCCGATCTTGTATCGCGCCTCGCTGTCGGAAATGGTCGTGCCCTATGGCGACAACGATCAGAACTGGCGCTGGCGTGCGGCGTTCGATGTCGGCGAATACAACGTCGGCCGGCTGGCCAGCTCGATCGAGCCGAACACCGACGCGCCGGAGAACGCGACGCTGCTCGATGCGAACTATGCCGACGAGGACGGCAAGGCGCAGAAGATCGAGCGCGCGGTCGGCATCTATGAGCGCGACGGCGGGCTATTGTGGAAGCACTACGACATGTATTCGAAGGACAACCAGTCGCGACGGGCGCGCGACCTGGTGATCTTCTTCATCGCCACCATCGGGAACTACGACTATGCCATCAACTGGATCTTCCACCAGGATGGCGCGCTCGAAGTCGACGCGGCACTGAGCGGCATCATGTTGCCCAAGGGCGTGAAGGACGTCACGGCCGCCGGCCACGCGGGCGCGACGTCCTCGGGCCACCTGGTGTCGGCGAATGTCGTGGCGCCGCATCACCAGCATTTCTTCAATTTCCGCCTCGATCTCGACGTCGACGGCCCCACCAACTCGGTGCACGAGATGAACACCCGCGCCGCCGCGCCGGGCCGCGACAATCCCGCAATGAACCAGATGGTGATGGAAGAAACCGAGCTGGCCACCGAGAAGCAGGCGCCGCGGCGGATGGATCAACAGAGCGCGCGGCACTGGCTCGTGGTCAACACCGCGGAGACCAACGCGCTCGGCCATCATCCGAGCTACATCCTCGCGCCCGGCGCCAACGCACTGCCCTACGTGGCGCCGAACTCGCCGGTTCGGCAACGCGCCGGATTCATCAACAACCACTTCTGGGCCACACGCTATCGCCCGGGTGAATGGAACGCCGCGGGTCCGTATCCAAACCAGAGCACGGGCGGCGACGGACTGCCGCGCTGGATTGCCGACGATGAACCGCTGGTGAACCAGGACGTGGTGGTCTGGTACACCTTCGGCATCACGCACATTCCGCGGCCGGAGGAATGGCCGATCATGCCGGCGACCCACGTCGGCTTCCGTCTGATTCCCGGCGGGTTCTTCGCGCGGAACCCGGCGCTCGACGTACCGGCCTGCAACACTCCGAGCGCGTGTCCTTAGCCGAGGTTGATGTGTCGCGGAGCCCGCTCTTTGATTCCCTGCGGCAGGCGCTTCGAATCGCGGCCCTCGCGGCGCGCGATCGGCCTGACGCGCCACCGATTGACGAGCTGATCGACATGGTGCTGACGCGCCGCCGGTTCCTGCGTGACTCGGCACTGGCGACCGCCGGCCTGGCCATCACCGCCGGCTGCTCGACGCCGGCCCCGCCGTCCACCAACGCCACGCCCCGCGCGCCGGCCGCGTCGCACGGCACGCGCATCGCCATTGTCGGCGGCGGCATGGCGGGCCTCAACACCGCCTACAAGCTGCAGAAGGCCGGCCTCACCTCGACGATCTATGAAGCCGCCGATCGCACCGGCGGCCGCATCTTCACGGCCACCAACCTGCTGGGTGAGGGCCTGACGACCGAGCTCGGTGGCGAGTTCATCGACACCGGCCACCTCGAGATGCTCGCGCTGATGGAGGAATTCAAGCTCGAGCGCCTCGACGCGAAGGATGTCGGCGTGCTCAAGGAAGAGACCTATTTCATCGACGGCCGCCATCACACGCTGGCGCAAGCCGCGCGCGCGTTCGTGCCCCTGGCCAGGCAAATCCATGAGGACTACGCCTCGATGGGCGAGGTCGTCAATTACGAGACCGAAGGCGGCGGCGGGGCGCTCGACAAGATGTCGATGGCGCACTACATCGACAAGATTGGCGCCACCGGCTGGATGCGCGAGCTGCTCGAGTGCGCCTACGTCACCGAGTATGGCCTCGAAGCGTCCGAGCAGTCGGCGCTGAACTTCATCTTCCAGATCGCGACCGGCGATCTGAAAGACGCCAGTGCGGCGCTCCTGCTCGGCGAAAGCGACGAGCGCTACAAGGTTCGCGGCGGCAACCAGCGCATCGTCGACGAGCTGGCAAAGCGGCTCGCGCCGCAGATCCAGCGGCGTCACCAGCTCGAAGCGATCCGCAGCAAGGGCAACGGCTACACGCTCACGTTCCAGACCGGCACCGGCTCGCGCGATCAAGACGCGGATATTGTCGTCATCGCCATTCCGTTCACGGTGTTGCGCGACGTCAGGATCGACGTCGACCTGCCGGCGCTGAAGAAAAGAGCGATTGCGGAACTCGGTTACGGCGCCAACGCCAAGGTGCTGGTCGGCTTCAAGTCGCGCCCATGGCAGAAACTGGGCTACACCGGCGCCACCTACAGTGACGAGATGTTTCAGCTGGCGTGGGAAAACAGCTTCAAGCAGCTGCCGCCCGAAGGCGGCCTGACGCTGTACTCCGGCGGCAAGCTGGCGCTCGCGGCCGGCGACGGCTCGGCCGAGGAGGCCGCGGCGCGGTTGATGCGCGGCATCGAACGCGCGTATCCGGGCGCGACCGCCGAACAAAACGGCAAGGTGTCGCGGTTCCATTGGCCGACGTTCGCCTGGACCAAGGCATCGTATTCCTGCTACAAGCCGGGACAGTGGACGACGATCGCCGGGGCGGAAGGCCTGCCGGTCGGCAACCTGTTTTTCGCCGGTGAACATTGCAGCTACGATTTCCAGGGCTACATGAACGGCGCCGCGCAGTCGGGCGCGGACACCGCCAAGGCGGTGATGGCAAAGTTGAGCGGATCGGCGCGGCGTACTCAGCGCGAGAGGGTGCTGACCGCATGATGTTTCCAACGCGGATTGTCTTGATGGCCTGACGCAACACTTACTTGAGTGGTGGCGTGCTGCGCGGAGCCCTTCGCGCGTGCGTGGCCTGCTCGTACGCATACGCGAGCTTGAACAACACCGGCTCGCTCCATTCAGGTCCAAGCAGCTCGATGCCAACCGGCACGCCGATCGGTGCGGTCGCCGTCGGCGGCGAGAATCCGCCGGGGAACGTCAGCGCCGGAAAGCCGGTGCTGTTCGACAGCACGCCGTTGCGATCGGCCTGATCCTCTCCGATCGGCACGACGAGCCGCTTCTGGTGCGGGTAGAGGATCGCATCGAGCTTGTTGGCGGCGATCACGTCCATCACGGCCTGGCGCAACGCGTCGCGGCGCCGGAACATCTGTTGATGTTCCGGTGATCCGGGTCCGGTCGTCACGGCCAGGTCGGCCTCGAGCCCGCGGCGCATCGACTCGTGCACCTCGCCGCGCGCGACGAACTCCGCCAGGTTCCTGACCGGGGAGATCGGTCCGAGGCCCGCGAGGTAGCTGTCGAACGCGGCCTTGAATTCCAGATTCATGAGGTTCAGGCCGCGCGTCAGGTCGTCGAGCTTCGGAATGCTGACGCGAACGATCGTCGCGCCCTGCGCCGTCATCTTCGCCACCGCCGCATCGACGACCTGGTTGACGTCGCGATGAATCGGATCGGCGCCGAGAAAATTCGTGAGCAGGCCGATGCGGGCGCCCTTGAGGCCGTTGCGATCGAGCGTCGACGTATACGAGCGCGGAATGTGACCCGCGCTGAACGCCGTGATCGGATCGGCCGGATCGTAACCCGCCATCACGTCGAGCATGCGCGCCGCGTCCTCGACGGTCCTGACGATCGGTCCCACTTCGTCCTGCGTCGTGCTGAACGGCATCACGCCGGCGCGGCTGACCAGGCCGCGCGTTGCGCGAACGCCGACCAGCGAGTTGGCGGAAGACGGCGAGCGAATCGATTGACCGGTGTCGCTGCCGGTGCCGAGCACGCCGAAGTTGGCGGCGATCGCCGCGCCGGTGCCGCCGCTCGATCCGCCCGGGGTGCGCGTCAGATCGTACGGGTTCCTGGTCTGGCCGCCGAGCGAGCTGACGGTCGTTCCGGCGCGCGCCAGCTCGTGCAGGTTCGCCTTGGCGATGATGATCGCGCCCGCATCGCGCAGCTTCTTCACCACGAAGCCGTCATCCGGCGTCTGCATCGTCTTGAACGTCAGCGATCCGCCGGTGGTCGGCATGTCGGCGGTATGAAAGTTGTCTTTGAGGACGACCGGGATGCAGTGCAAGGGCCGCTGGGCGCGGGCCGCCTGATCGAGGCGATCCATCTCCGCCGCGGTCGCGAGCGCGCGCGCGTTGACGGTGATGATCGCGTTGAGCGCGGGCCCCTTGTCGTCGTAGGCATCGATGCGATCGAGGTAGTGGCGCACCACCTGGACGCACGTGACCTTGCGCGCCTCGATCGCCTCGTGAATCGAGCGCACAGACGCTTCATCGAGCAACAACGCCAGCACCGCCGCCTGAATCATGGCGGGCAGTATAACGGTGCCTGTCCCCCATTTTCTCCCTGCCCTAGGGATGATTGGGGACAGGCCAATTAGCAATTGCCGCCAACACCCAGCAGGATTTGCAATTCGAAGTCCCGCGGACCAGTTGGATTGCTAGGGTGGTGTTCGGGTGCAGATTCAGCGTGCGCGCAATCTCTGATTGACGATAACCATAGACAACTTGCGCGCGCCGTATCGTCCGGTTTCTATCCTCGAGGTCGTCTATGCCGGCGAACAGCTGCCCGAGCGACGGACGCGCCAGGGCCCGATAGCTTCGTGGAATGATCAGATCGTACATCGTGATTCCGATTTGCTTTCGAACGGCTTCCTGGAACCCTTCCGAACCAACGACGATCGTATTTAGATAGTGCTCCGTTTCAGCGACAGGAAGCGGATCGTCCATCGCCTTCCGATATTCGAGTTGTGCCTCGGCCAGAGTGCGCCCGCCAAATGCCGCTTGCAACCAGCTCAGGTCGAGAAACTCAGGTGGCGCCGCCAGACCTGCCATGGCGCGATGGCTGCTCCACACCCAGTCGTTGGGATGCTTGACGTACCCACTCTCGACCGGATTCCACGTGATGTACCGCTGTTGCACTTTGCCGAGCAGTTCGAAGAAGCGCAAGCGATCAAAATCGTCGACAAACAACCGGCGTCGTCCGTTCGCGCGAGCCATCACGTGATACAGCGCACCGTTGTAGAGAATTCGTCGCGGTCGGGCCATGCCCGTCGTCAATACAAACCGAAGGCCGCACCTGAATCGGCAGAAACACGCCAGATTCCATTTTTCAGAGGTCGCCCGTACGCATTTTCAGCCGTTGGGCAGCCACTATCCGATCTCAATTTCTGAAAGTCGGCCTGTCCCTAATCATCCCTGTGGCAGGGAGAAAATGGGGGACAGGCACCGTCTTCCCTCTCCCTCAGCTCTCGCGGAGCGCGCTGACGGGATCGACACCGGCGGCGCGTTTCGCGGGCCAGGCCGCCGACAGGAAGCCCGCGACCATGAGGACGGCGGCGGCCATGACGAGGGTCGCAACGTCGTTGGCCTCGAGCCCGAACAACAACGACCCGACGGCGCGGCCCGCCGCCAGCGCCAGCACGCCGCCGGCAGCCACGCCGATCGCCATGATGCGGCCGACGTCGCCGAGGATCATCGAGAGGATGCGCGGACGGCTCGCGCCGAGCGCAACGCGCACGCCGATCTCCGCGCGGCGGCTCGCGACCGTGTACGACACGACGCCGTACAAGCCGACAATCGCGAGGAGCAATGCGACGCCGCCGAAAATCGACGACAGGCGCGCCATCAGCCGCTCTTGCAGCATCCCTTCGACCACTTGCGTGTCGAGCATCGCGTAGCGGATCGTCGCCGTCGGATCGAACGCCGCCACCGTTGATGAGATCGCGGCAATGGTTTGCGCGGGCGGGGTGCCGGCGCGGACTACGTAGCGGCGGATCAGGCTCGGCGGATCCGGAATCTGCGCCGACGGTGTGAACAGAATCTTTGGCTGCCGCTCGCGGATGTCCATGTACTTCGTGTCGACGATGACGCCGATCACTTCGTAGTCGGTTCCTGGATGGCCTTGCGTTTGCTGGGGACTGGCGCCGTCGCGATCGTCGGGAATCATGAAATGCGCACCGACGCCCGCGCCCTGAAGAAAGCTGTCCGAGAACGATTGCGTGACAATGGCGACCGGGGTCGAGCCGCGCGTGTCGCGCGCGTCGAAGTCCCTCCCCGAACGTATCCGGGTGCCAAGCGTCGCGAAGTAGCCAGGGCTGACGCGATTCACGTACGCATTGCCCGCGTACTTGTGATCGATCTCGATATCGGTATCTGAGAACGATCCACCGAGCGGCGTCGTGTAGGCCTGGGCGATGCTCACCACGCCCGGCATGGCGGTCAGCCGGCTGTCGAGATCGCGGTAGGCATCGGGCCGTTTCGCGGCAGGCTGCGACGCGTCGAGGAAGAAGATGTTGGCGATCACCACGCCGCGCTCGCCGAAGCCGAGATCCTGCATCGACAGGTTCCGGAAGGTGCGCAGGAACAGCAGCCCGCCAAACAGCAGCACCAGGGTGATCGCAATCTGCGCCGAGACCAGCATCCGGCGCAGGCCGGCGCCTTCGTTGCCGGCGGCGCTGCGTTCGCGGCCGACGACGGGGGTTCCAGCCAGCCGCAACGCGGGCGCGAGGCCGAACACCAGCGCGGTCATCACCGCGGCGGCGGTGGTGAACCCGAACACGCGCCAGTCCATCGACAGATCGAGATGGATGCGATCGACCACCGTGCTGATCAGCGGCGGAATCGATCGGCTCACCGCGACCGCGACGCCGAGCGCGGCGATCGATCCGAGCGCCGCGACCAAGAGGCTCTCCGTCAACACCTGCTGCAGCACACGGCCGCGCGTGCCGCCGATCGCGAGACGCACCGCAAACTCCTGCCGGCGAGCCGTGGCGCGCGCCAGCAACAGGTTGGCGAGATTCACCGACGCGATCAACAGCACGAGCCCGGCGACCGCCATCAGGATCCACAACGGCCGCGCGTACGACTGCCGCAACGGCGACACGCCGGCGGATGCATCGACCACGTTCACACGCATTTTTTCGTAAAGCCTGGCCCAGTCGGCACGGAAGTCCGGCATTGCCGCGCGCTGCACCTCGGGGAGGATGCCCTGCAGATGCGACTGCGCCTGCGCCCGCGTCCACCCCGGCTTCAGCCGGCCGATCGCCGCGAGCCACCAGTGATCGCGCCGGGTGTTGCCCGACGCGCAGTTCGGCATCGCGACACCGATCTGCCGGCCGACTTCGACGCCGAAGAATTCCGGCGAGATGACGCCGATGATTGGAATGGCGGTCCCTGGACCGGGCAGTGTTTGACTGAGGATGTCGGAGCGGCCGCCGAACTGGCCTTGCCAGAGCGCATAGCTGATCACCGCCACGCCGCCGCCGCAGCCTTTTACATCGTCCGCGGGTCCGATCAATCGTCCGATCGCGGGCGTCACGCCGAGCGTCTCGAAGAAATTCCCGGACACCCACAAGCCGTCGACGTAGCGCACCTCGCCGGTCGGCGAGAGATTGAAGCGCGTGTCGCCGAACGCGATCATCGATGAAAACGCCTGCTGGCGCGACAGCAGCTCCTCATATTGAGGCAGCGAGATCTGGCGATTGCGGCCGGTGTGCCGGCCGGCGCGGCCGTCGCCGGTGAGCCGCATTTCGACGAGCTCGTGGGGCGCGCGCACCGGCAACGTGCGCAGGCTCAACGCGTTCAGCAACTGGAAGATCGCGGTGTTGGCGCCGATGCCGAGCGCCAGCGACACGATCGCCGTGAAGGCGAAGCCGGGTTGCTTGCGAAGCTGCCGCAACGCCAGCCGCAGATCGCGCAGCAGGTTTTCGATCACCGAAATGCCGCGCGTGTCGCGGCACTCCTCTTTGCGCTGCTCGATGCCGCCGATGGCGCGGAGCGCGGCGGTGCGCGCCGCTTGCGGCGTCATGCCGCGGTTGATGTTCGCGTCGATCTGTTGTTCGAGGTGATAGCGCAGCTCCTCATCGAGCTCGCGATCCACAGATGCGCCCGACACGAGCGAGCGCAGACGAAGCCGCACGACCTGCCACAGCCGATCGATCGTCATGTCACACCTCGGGCAGCGTCACCACCAGGGAAATTGCACCTGCGAGCCGCTCCCACGATTCCGTCTCGCGAGCGAGCTGCTTCTTTCCTGAACGTGTCAGCGCATAAAACTTCGCGCGGCGGTTGTTTTCCGTCGGCTTCCACTCCGCCTCGATCCAGCCCTGCTGCTCGAGCTTGTGTAGCGCCGGATAAAGCGAGCCGTCACTGACCTGGAGGATATCGCCGGACACTTGCTTGAGACGCTGGCCGATCGCCCAGCCGTGCAGCGGCTCCAGCGCCAGGATCTTCAGAATCAGGAGGTCGAGGGTGCCTTGAACGAGATCGGACGGTTTACTCATGAGCTTCTCTCGCTAACCGAGAGGAGCATACACCCGCTCCTCTCGGTAAGCAAGAGGAGCCTAGTTCCTCGCGAAACTTCGCACCGCCATCGCCTCATCATCAAAGACTTCGAAGACCGTCATCAGCTTCACCAACGCCAGCAGGCGCTGGCCATGTCCGGTCAAGCTGAGGAGTTTGAGAGCGCCGCCCCTGGCGTGAACGGCCTTCCATTCAAAGACCATCATGCCGACGCCGGCGCTGTCGATGTAGGTCATACCGGCCAGATCGACGAGGATCTTGCGCTGGCCCTTCTTCAACAAGTCGTCGACTAATCGCCCGAACTTCAGCTCGCCATCGTCAAGAGTCATCTCGCCTTTGAGCGACAACACGACGACGTCGTCGACGTGCCGCTCCTCAATTGCCAGCTTCGAGGCTTTCTCCTCCACCCCAACCTCCATCAGATGTGCGAACGATGCGGAGCAGAAAATGATGCTACTCCAACGCCAATCATCTCGTCTGTCCCCGCTGCGCGACGATTAAGATAGGGAGACACATGAGATCGACCGCGGACGCAGTGATCGTTGGTGGCGGGTGCATGGGATGCAGCGTCGCCTGGCACCTCGCCCAGCGCGGCATCACCAACGTCGTCCTCCTCGAGCGCGAGCCGCAGCTCGGCACCGGATCGACCGGCAAGAACGCCGGCGGCTTCCGCCACCAGTTTTCGAACTCCGCGAACATCGAGCTGTCGATCGAATCGATCGCGCTGATGAAGGACTTCGAAGCGATCGTCGGCACGCCGATCGATTTCCACCAGGACGGCTACCTGTTCCTGCTGTCGACATCCGCGAACATCGAGACGTTCAGGAAAAACGTGGGACTTCAGAAGAAGCACGGCGTCGACGTGCGCTGGGTGTCGAACGATGAAGCGCGCGAGCTCTCCCCGGGACTCGATCTCACCGGCGTGAAGGGCGCGACGTACTGCCCGTCCGACGGCGTCGCCGATCCGAACGGCGTGACGATGGGATTCGCGAAGGGCGCGCAGGCCAAAGGCGTCGAGATCGTCCGCGAATGCGAGGTCACGGGCGCGAGGTTGAAAGGGCACCGGATCACCGGCGTCCGCACGTCGAAGGGCGACATCTCGACGCCGCTGCTCATCAACGCCGCGGGGCCGTGGGCGAAATCAATCGGGCGCTTTCTCGGCGTCGACGTGCCGGTCGAGCCCGAACGGCGCCACATCTTCATCGCGTCGCCGCCGGGCGGCGGATCGTGGGACGATCCGCGGAACGCCGGCCGCGTGCCGGCGTCGAAGATCCTCGTCATCGATTTCGAGAGCACTTTCTATTTCCATCGCGAAGGCGGCGGTCTGCTCTTCGGCATGGGCGATCCAAGCGAGCAGCCGGGATTCGACATCACCGTGCGGTGGGATTTCCTGCCGAAGGTGATCGAGGTCGCGATGCAGCGGCTGCCCGCGTTGTCGGACGCGGCCGTCTCGCACGCCTGGGCGGGGCTGTACGAGATGACGCCCGATCACAATCCGATCATCGGGCCGTCGAGCGACGTCGATGGCTTCTACACGATCGCCGGCTTCAGCGGCCACGGCTTCCAGCACTCACCCGCCGCCGGCCGCATCCTCGCCGACGTGATCGCCGGCCGCGATCCGAAGTTCGATCTGCGTCCGTTCGAGCTCGATCGATTCGCGAAACCCGTGGCGCAAGGCGAGGGCAATGTCGTTTAAGCCATTGATGCGCGCCTGCCTGCTCGCCGCTTCGGCGATCTCTGCCACCGCCGTGCTCGTCGCACAGCCGCGGCTGACGCTCGACCACGCGGCAATGGCGCGCACCATCGTCGGACGGCTGTTGCTCGCGCCAGGAGAGCGCGTCGTCTCGGTCGCGCATCCCGGCACTTTCGCCGACCTGATTCCCCATATTCGTTACGAAGTGATGCGCGCCGGCGGCATCGACCTCGGCGTGATCGACGTCCTGCAGGAACCCGTGCCCGACACGTTCGATCCAGCCGTGCTGCAAAAGGGAGCGCGTGAGGCGCGGGCGTCGCTCAAGGCGATGCTGCGCGACGTGGATGCCGCCATCATGCTGCCGGGCGCGAACACGTCGCATCCGGCTTACATGGCGATGCAGGACTGGCTGAAGGACGACCTGGCCGAGCGGCGCGGGCGGCGGACGATCCACTTCCACTGGGTCGAAGCCGGCAGCGCCTACCCGATGGCCGGGCAGCCCCTCCCGTCACGCGTCGCGATCGATGCGCTGTATCAACGGGCGCTCGTCGACACCAACTATGCCGCGCTCGCCGAAGCGCAGCGCAAGTTCGCGGCAGCGTTGAAAACGGGCGAGGTGCACATCACCTCTCCGGCGGGAACCGATCTCCGCTTTCGCATCGGCAATCGGCCGGTCAACTTCCAGGACGGCAACGCCTCGCGGGCGCGCAGCGCCGCCGGCGTGACGCTCATCGACAAGGAGATCGAATTGCCCGCGGGAGCGATCCGCGTGGCGCCGATCGAGGAGAGCGTTGACGGCGTCATCGCATTCCCGCCGTCGCAGTGGGACGGCAAGCCTGTCGACGGACTGAAACTCCGTTTCGCTCGCGGCCGCGTTGTCGACATCACCGCGGTCAGCGGAAAAGAGGCCGTCGAGGCTGAAATGAAAGCGGCGGGAGAAGCGGGTCGCGCGTTCCGCGAGTTCGCGCTCGGCTTCAATCCGCTGTTGGCCATTCCTGAGCGGGGGCCGTGGATTCCCTACTACGGATACGGGTCGGGCGTGGTGCGGCTCTCGCTGGGCGACAACTCCGAGTTGGGCGGCGCCGTCACTGGCGGATACGTGCGCTGGAATTTCTTCACCGATCTCACCGTCACGGTGGGATCGACACCGTGGGTGCGCAGCGGTCGAATGTAGCTAGTAACGCCACCAGGGCGTCGTCATCCCGTCAGGTTTCTGACGAGCGATGTGCGCGGCCATCTGCTTCAACCGTTCGGCGCTGGTCTCGGGGCCCTGCCAGCAGTGGCCCTTGCCATCGCCATACAGGAAGAAGCCCTCGTAGTGCGGATTCTGCGTGGTCTTCATCCACTCCTCGAGCTCCTTCGTGGAGTTGTTCAGGAAGAAGTTGTCCATGGTGCCCGTGTACACGTGGACCTTCCCCACTAACTTCGGACCGACCGTGGTCCAGTTGCGCTTCAGGTATTCCAGTAAATCGTAGTGCTCGCGCCAGTACTCGGCCACGGCCTTGTTGATCACGCCGGTGCGCTTGTCAAACAGCGGCTCGAAGTATCCGTCTTTGCCGATCGGTCCGAACACGGCTGACCAGATGTCGAGCTGTTCGCCCGATCGTCCCTTCGTGCCGTTGACGAGCTCCATGTGGTTGCGCTGTTCCGATGTGAGGCGGACGTGCCCGTTGACCTCGCGCGTGTTGATGATCGGCACCGTGCGCCAGTCGATCTTCCGGTAGAAGGCGTTGTCGTCCTTATAAAC
>Ga0207428_10004038_pt1 | contig 14071 bp, 12 predicted proteins | sample RhiMethybrSRZTD1_FD_187600 | JGI IMG/M metagenome (GOLD analysis project Ga0207428, IMG submission 187600) | Populus rhizosphere microbial communities from Tennessee, USA - Rhizosphere MetaG P. TD hybrid SRZTD1 (SPAdes) (version 3) | ecosystem: Host-associated > Plants > Roots > Rhizosphere >... | reverse complement strand
GCATTCACGGCACGCCCGAGCCCTCGCAGATCGGACACGTGCAGTCGCACGGCTGCGTGCGCATGACCAACTGGGACGTCACGCGCGTGCTCCAGTGGGCGAAGCCGGGCATGCTCGTTGTGTTCCAATGACCCGCCACACGGACCACGACACTCCGCTGCCCTTTACCGTGGCCATGAGTTTCCTCATGGGCGTGGTGACGACGATCGCGGTCTACTCGATGCGCAGCGAGCCAGCCGTGCCGCCCGTCGCAGAGGTGCATGCGCCCGAACCCGCGACGCCGTCAACGACACCGGAAGCGGATCGGGCGACTGCGGCAGAGCCCGCCAAAGCGGTGCCGCCTGCGCCGGTCTCTCCGACAGAGGCGGGAGTGGTCGTCGCGTTGCGCGCGCGCGATCTGAAGATTCCCGTCGAAGGCGTCGATCGCAAAGACCTTCGCAACACCTTCTCCGACGCGCGCGGCGAACGGACGCACGAGGCGCTCGACATCATGGCGCCGCGCGGCCGCGAAGTGCGCGCCGTCGAAGACGGCCGCATCCAGAAGCTGTTCACGAGCAAGGCCGGCGGCCTGACGATCTATGAGTTCGATCCAACCGAGGCCTTCGCGTATTACTACGCCCATCTCGATCGCTATGCCGCTGGCGTTCAGGAAGGACTGACGGTGCGCCGGGGGGACGTGATCGGCTACGTTGGCAGCACCGGCAACGCCTCGCCCGAGGCGCCGCACCTGCACTTTGCGATCCTCCGCCTCGGGCCGGAACGCCAATGGTGGAAGGGCGATCCGATCAATCCCTATCTCGTCTTCAGCGCGCAGTAGGGCCGACGCATGCGTCGCCCCTACGAACGCACTTGACAATACGTCGTGAGGCGACGACGCTTGACATTACGTCGTCGCACGACGTATCGTGTCGCGCCATGGCTGATCGCGATCCGTCCGAGTCGTTGCCGCTGACGCCGGCGCTCTTCCACATGCTGCTCGCCCTGGCCGACGGCGAGAAGCACGGCTACGCCATCCTCAAAGAGATCGAGCAGCGAACCGGCGGTCAGGTGGTGCTGAGCACCGGCACGCTGTATGGGATCATCAAGCGCCTGCTCGCCGATGGCATGATTCGCGAGTCGGCCGCTGGCAGCGACGATCGCCGCACTGCCTACCGGTTGACCGCGTTCGGACGCAAGGTCGCATTAGCTGAAGCCGAGCGGCTGCGCGAACTCGTCGCCGCGGCGCTGGCGAAGAACCTCATCACTGAGGTGGGCTGACTCATGGCTCGCCCTCCTCTTCACGAACGTCTGTATCGAGCGCTGCTGTCGCTGTTTCCGTCGGAGTTCCGCGGCGACTTCGGCGCCGCCATGACGGCTGACTTTCGCGATCAGCGGCGCGACGCCGAAGGCCGGCCGCGAGAACTGCGTCGATTGTGGGCGCGCACCGTCATCGATCTCTTCCGCCGCGCGCCCCGCGAGCATCTCGACGTGTTGTCGCGCGATGTCGTTTACGCGGGCCGGGTGCTCCGAAAGCATCCGGTTGCGTCGGTCACGACAATCCTGAGTCTGGCCGTCGGCATCGGGCTGAACTCGGCCGTCTACAGCGTGGTGAGCGGCGTCCTCTGGCGCAGCCTGCCTTTCGACGAAAGCGAACGACTCGTCACCGTCGGAATGGTCACGGCCAGCTACCCTCGCCCGGCCCAGATCACCGACAAGCTGCTGCTCGATGTGATGCAGCGAGCGCGGACTCTGCAGGCCGTCAGCGGTGGTGCGATTCACAACTTCACGGTTGTGGCCCCCGGTGAGCCCGCGCAGTCGGCGTGCCTGGCCATCAGCGAGGGACTCTTCGATCTGTTGCGCGTGCGGCCCGTCCTCGGACGCGCGTTCACGCGTGCCGACCATGACGCGGCGCGTGCACTTCGCGCGGGGAATACGTCCGGACGTCAGGCCATGCCAGCCGTCGTCATTCTGAGCGACCGCCTCTGGCGCACACGATTCGCCAGTAATCCCAACGTGGTCGGCACTTCCATGACCGTTGCCGGCGGCCAGCGCGTGGAGATCGTCGGCGTCATGGGACCCGAGCTCGAAACCATCGGCCGGAGCATGCCGGGACAATGCTGGCTGCCGGACGACCTCGACGCGGCCATCGGACAGTGGCGCCCGCGAATCGTCATCGGCCGCCTTGCGCCGGGCCGATCCATGACCGAGGTCAACGCGGAGCTCGACGTGATCGGCCGCACGCTCGAAAACGATCCGTTCACGAAGGAACCGCGGGCGCTTCGAGCGGCGAGCCTCCTGAACAGCGTCGTCGGCCAGGTCCGCACACAACTGCTGTTTCTCTTTGGCGCCGTCCTCTGCGTGCTCCTCGTGACCTGTGCCAACGTCGTGAATCTGTTTCTAGCGCACGCCGCCGGCCGGCGCCACGAGCTCGCGACGAGAGCCGCGCTTGGCGCGTCGCGCCTGCGACTGATCCGTCAATCACTGACGGAGAGCCTGGTCATCTCGCTCCTCGGTGGCCTTGGCGGGTTCCTGCTCGCCGTGTGGGCGCTGCCCGGTCTGATCTCGCTGGCCCCGTCACGTATTCCACGACTGGACGAGATCGCGGTCGACTGGTCCACCTTCACTTTCGTGCTGCTCGTTTCGATCGCTGTCGGCCTGGTGTGCGGCGTCTTCGCCGCGCTGCCGACGCGGGCCGATCCTCGCGCGGTTTTTGGATCCGTCCAGGCAGCGACCACTCTGCGCGCCACGCGCATACGACAGAGCGTGACGGTCTGCGAGATCGCGCTGGCGTTGATGCTCGCCGTCGCGGCCACGCTCATGGTACGCACGCTGCAAGCGCTGAACGCGATCGAGCTTGGCTTCGATCCGCAAGCCGTTGTCTCGGCCGACCTCTCGTCACTGGAGGCAGGTCTGCGCGAGGCACAGGACGTTGACACCACGATCATCGAGCGCGTCAAAGGACTTCCAGGCGTGCGTGCAGCCGGAATCGGACTCGGTCCCTTGCAAGGAGGAATGGGCATCGGAGGCCTCACCGTTCCGGGCAACTCGAGAGAATTCGACCTGGTCGGTGTGGACGCGGTGAGCCCGGGCTACTTCGAGGCGCTTGGCGCACGGCTGCTGGCCGGCCGCTTCTTCGAACCGCACGATGCGGTCCGCGACGGGCAAATGGTGATTCTGGTCAACCAGTCGGCCGCGCGCACCTTCTGGAACGGTGCAGACCCGCTCGGCAAAACTGTCTTGAACGGCAAGACGCAAGAGATGCACGTTATCGGTGTCGTCGCCGACATTCGTGGCAACTCGTTGGAGAAGGATCCCGGTCCGATGATCTATCAGCTGAGCAACCAGACCCGGAACTTCCATGCCGGCCGCATGCTGATCAGAGTGGCCGGCGATCCGAAAGCCCTGGTGCCAGCGATTCGCGACATCATTCGATCGATCGATCGCGAACAGCCGTTCTCAGGCGTCAAGCCGCTGCAGGAGCGACTCGATGAGGCGATGGCGCCGCGCTTGTTCGTGCTCCGCCTGATCGGCCTCTTCTCCGTGCTCGGGTTGATCCTGGCGGTCGTCGGCGTCTATGGCGTGCTGGCCGAGTTCGTGATTCAGAGGGTTCCCGAGATTGGCGTTCGGATGGCCTTTGGCGCCACACGTTCGGATGTGCTGGCGCTGATCTTCAGCCAGGGCGCACGCCTCGTCGCCATCGGGCTTGTCATCGGCGTCGGCGGTGCAGTGCTCTTGCGAAGCGTGATGAGCACGATGGTCTACGGCGTCAAGCCGTCAGACCCGCTCGCCTACCTGGCAGCGTGTCTCGTGCTCGCCGTTGCGACGATTGCCGCGTGTGCGCTGCCAGCGCGCCGGGCGGCACGCCTCGATCCAGCGGTGGCACTGCGGAGTGAGTGAATTGGTCCTTGGTCCGTGCTTAGTCCTTGGTCCGTGCTTAGTCCTTGGTACTTAGTCCGGGCCAAGGACGGACCAAGCACCAAGAACCAAGGACCAAGGACCAGAGATTTATCTCTCCACGTCCCGCTCCCCTGTCGCCGCTCCTGCCGGAGGCTGACCGGGACCTGCACCGCGACCACGGCCACCGCCGCGTCCACCACCGGCCGGTGCCGCGCCCACGCCTGCGCCATCGTCCTGCACAGTGCGCCGCGGCCGGATGATGCCCTTTGCCGCATCGGCAGCGACGGCTCGGTCTTCGGCGCGTTCAGCTGACAGCGACATCGAGATCGCTGTGTTGCCCGGGTGGCAGTCGTACGGCAGCAGCACGCCGCCGTCGAGCGGCGTCAGCGGGAACGAGACGGTGAACGGCTTCTCGTAGGTCACCGGATCGTCGTAGGTCGCCTGGTACTGAATGATGTTTTCCGCGACCCGCCGGAAGCGCTCGGTGATCACCATCTGCGCGCTGTGACGCACGCCGTTGCCATTGACGCCAATCGCCGTCTTGTCGGTCAGATTTGTCGTCTCGACGACCAGTTCCTCGCCTTCCCAGCGCGCGCGCGAATCGCCGAGATACTCGCGGATCGACGAGCCGATATGCTTACGCCCATCGGTGTAGAAGAGGCGCGTGTCTGGCAGCATCTCAGTCGAGAACGCGACAACTCCTGGCGCCTGGACGATCCGATTGCCGTTGCCGTAGATCACGCGAAGGATCGAGCCCGCAATGCCCCGCGTGATGCAGCGTTCATAGAGCGAGAAATCCTCCCAGGAGTTCAGCGGGCCCGGGCCGTACGTGCCGCGTGGCATCCCACGTTCCTGCTGGTTCACCTTGATGGCCGGGAGACGACCGTCCGGCGGGTCCACGATCAATCGCGTCTGCGGGAACACGCGGCGCGCGTAATCGAATCGGAAGCTGCTCTCGGCGCTGGTGTCGCGCTGTTTTGCGGCGTTATCGACCTGCGTCTTGCGGGCAGTCAGCGCTGCCTCGTCGAGATAGAGCGCAGGAGCCTGTCCCGGCGTCGCTTGCGGCGCTGGAGCGCCGCGTCCGAGACCGCCGCGACCCTGGCCAGCGGCCATGGGGATGTTCTCCATGTCATCGCTCGACCAGACGCCCTGCAGATCCGGATCTCCCCACGGCGTACGCGGCGCCTTGTACTCCACAGCCTTGCCGCCGAATGCGGTGATGACGAGCGGCGGCGGCGTTGCGCGCGCCTGACCAGACACCGGAGTGCCAATCGAGAGACAGAGAGCCACGATCGCCACGGCCGTGCTCAGTGCAGTGAGTATCCGACTAGTCATCACGCATGCCTTTCCAAGAAGAAGACTGGGCAAATTCTACTCCCACAGGGCCGGGCGTGGTACTTTAGTGTCAGCGCTCGCCTGTGCCACAGCTACGGCGAGACTCCAGAGGAGAAACCATGCACCGGATGATGCCGACGCTCACGAACGCCGACTCGGCGTTTCGGCAGACACTGCGCGGCCTTCTGCTCGGCGGCGCGGCTGCGGCGATTTTCGTCACGACGACGTACGGCCAGATCAACGACAGCATTCGCGGCGTCGCCAGCGAAAAGAATCATTTCATCGAAACGCCGAAAGGCTGGGTCCATCCGAAGACCCCATGGGGTGAGCCCGACATCCAGGCCAACCTGAACATGATGCAGGCTGCCGGCGTGCCCCTCGAGCGCTGCGCCAACGCCATCGGCCGCGGCAACTGTGACATGAACAAGGCGTGGTGGACGGAAGCGGAGTACAAAGCGGACATCGAACGCCGCGCCGGCCGTGGCGATCTCGGACGCCAGCTGATCGAGAAGGGTGAATTCGGTCGCGCACTGCTCTCCGGCGTCACCGACCCCAGCGTGGCGCAGCGGCAAACCACTTTGATCGTCGATCCGCCGAGCGGCTTGCTGCCGGCGCTGACACCCGAGGGCAAGAAGCGCGCGCTCGCGATGCGCAGCGGCTGGTCGCTGCCCGGCGAATCACCCGCCTACGACTGGACCACCGACTTCGACAGCTGGGATCGCTGCACGACGCGCGGCATGCCCTCGTCGATGATGCCGTATCGCTACAACGGCGGCTTCAAGATCTGGCAGGCGCCTGGCGTGGTGGTCTTCGATCTCGAGATGATCCACGACTCGCGTGTCATCTACACCGATGGCCGGCCGCCGCTCAAAGCCGCGCAGAAGGGCTATATGGGCGACTCGCGCGGACGCTGGGAGGGCAACACGCTCGTCGTCGAGACAACCAACTACAAAGGCGGCCACGCACCGATCATCAACCTGGCCGTCGTCGGGTCGCCAGCTGGCAACCGCTTCCCGCAGAGCGATCAAATGAAGACCACGGAGCGGATCACGCGTCTGAACGACGACATGTGGCTCTATGAGATCAAGACGGAGGACCCGGTCGTCCTGACCGGCTCGTTCACCGTGCGCTACCCGATGCGCAACGATCCGAACTACGAATGGTGGGAATACGCGTGTCATGAGGGCAACACCATCGTGCCGAACTACACGACGACTTCCCGGCACGAGCGCGCGAATCCAGAGCCTTCGCCGGATCGGCCGGCCGTCGTGGTAGACGCCAAGAACCAGCCGACCAAGGAGCCGGTCCCTGCGGACATCGCGAAAGCGCTGGTTGGACGCTGGGTCGGACGGCCGGAGCTGAAGACGATGGACTACGACATCGTCATTGAGTTCACGGCCCGCCCGGACGGCGGAATCGTCGGGAAACTGGTCGAGACCACGCTCCCCGATCCGCGCGAGGTGCCGATCAACAAGTCGCTTTACACCACGGCACCCGACGGCTCGGAGAGGGGCTTGACGATCAACGGTCGCCGGCTGACCTTCACGTTCCCAAACACGCAGCCGTGGAATTACTCGGGCGAGCTGTCGGCTGACGGCACTAGCATCGAGGGCGTCACCAACAGCGCCCAGGGTGGCTTGCGGCTGACGTTCAGAAAGCGATAGACGAATTCCCAACTGAATTGGGAGTTGTGGAATCCCAGCGCGTGGTTGTTCTCCTGGACAACATTCGGAGCCTGTACAACACAGGCTCCATCCTTCGCACGGCCGACGCGTCTGGTGTCGAACGCGTCGTGCTGTGCGGCATCACCCCGCGTCCCGATCAGGGCAGCCGGCAGCGTCGCGCGATCGCGAAGACGGCGCTGGGCGCCGAGGACAGCGTCCGCTGGGAGTACCGGCCCGCTGCGACGGCGGCTCTGCGCGAGCTCTCTGCCGATGGTTATCACTCGGTTGCGGTGGAGCTCGCGCCGGCAGCGATTGACGTCTTCGAATGGACGCCGCGCTGGCCAGTGTGCCTCGTGTTCGGCCACGAGCGCGACGGCGTGTCGTCCGACCTCGCGACGGATGTCGAGACCGTGATCCGGATTCCGATGCTCGGCCACAAGCGGTCGCTGAATGTCGCCACCGCCGCCGGCGTCGTGCTGTACGAGCTGCTTCGCCGGCGCCTGTATGCCCCGTGCACTTGACACGGCTTCCAGACGGGCGCGATGATCTGCTCACGCGCTACAGGGTGCGTCCGGTCCGCGGAAAGGGCTTTGCCCACCTGCCCGTCTTCTCTACGCCACTGGTCGCACCTCTTTCAGCCTGATCGCGGACACAGGCACCGAAGGAGGATGCTGTGTCCAGGCTCAATCTCGAACACCAACGCAAACGCGCTCGTGCACTGCTAAACGGCGTCCGACGTCGCGATGCAGAGGCGCTTCTCCGCGTGACGCGGGCTGGCGCCGCCGATGCGAACGCACTGGCGCTCCACGACGCACAGCTCGTCATCGCGCGTGAACACGGGTTCACGAGCTGGTCGAAGCTCAAAGCACAGATCGGTTCCGACAGCGTCAAGCGGCCGCTGCTTCTCGCAGCACGACTCATGGCGGCGAATCGAGCCGCCGAGACGATGCGTCGTGAGCCGTTGTACCGCGATCCACTGGCCGGAGATCTCGCAGGAGACGAAGGCTGGGCCGCGTTGGAAGCGGTCAGACAGAGTTCGTGGCCAGGGTACTCGTCGGGACCGGACCCATACCTTACGATCCTCACGAGATTCTTTGACGAGGCGCTCATCGAGGCGGTGCGCACGGCGACGATCACGCAAGTCGTCATCGTTGGCGCGGGGATGGACACGCGCGCCTTCCGTCTCACGTGGCCGTCAGGCGTCCATCTCTTCGAAGTGGATACCGCCGACGTGTTCGCCTACAAGGAAGCGATACTCCATCGCCTTGACGCGCAGGCACAGTGTCAACGGCACACGAGCTGTACGCGAAGTTATGCCTCGTTGGCGCGGGCTCTGAGGCGCGCCCACTTCGATCCGACACGCCCAGCGGCATTCCTGATCGAACGTCTTCAGTACCTCCGCCCGGAACGCGCCGACCGATTACTGCGGGAACTGTCGGCACTGGCCAGCGAGAGCAGTTGGATCGGCCTGGCGCTCGTGAGCCGCGAGACGCTTCACTCGAACTTCATGGAGCCGTACCTTCGAAAGCTGGAAGCTGTCGGCCTGCCACCCTGGACGTTCGGCGTCGATGACCCGGAGGCCTGGCTCGCGCAGTACGGCTGGAAGGCCAGCAGTGTCGTCGCCGGTGCGCCAGAAGCCAGTTACGGCCGCTGGCCCTACGCCTACATCCCGCGCGGAACGCCTGCGATCCCGCGGGGATTCCTGACCGTCGGCTGGAAGACCCGCGAGGAGGATTCATGGCCGTCATCTCGATAACTCCGCGCGAGGCCTTGCTCGATCAGCCGATGACGCTCGAGGTCTCCGGCATCAGCGCTGGAACGCGCGTGCAGGTGCGATTGCGCAATCACAGGTTGAAGGCGGAAGCGAACGCGACGTTTATCGCTGCTGAAAACGGAACGGTGAATGTCGCGAGACACGCGCCTGTCGAAGGTGACTACGATGGCATCGACGCCGCGGGCCTGTTTTGGTCGGCTCGCTTTGATGAGGGTGCGGATGCGGCGACGATGATTGCGGCACTGTCTTCGCTGGAGCCTCTCGCCTTCACCGCCACGGCGTCCGCCGGCGGGACTGAAACAGCGATGCTGGAATTCAGTCGGACGCTCCTCGCGCCCAACATCGTCCGGACACCGGTCCGCGACGGTCGTCTGCGCGGCACGTTGTTCGCGCCTACCGGCGCAACGCGACTACCGGCGGTCGTCGTGCTCGGGGGATCCGATGGAGGCGACCTGTACACCTTCGTCGCCGCCTTGTTGGCCGCCCACGGATTCGTCGCACTCTCGCTCGCCTACTTCGGATCTGACGATCTGCCACAGAGCCTGATCGAGATTCCGGTCGAGTACTTTGTTGAAGCGGTCGCCTGGCTGAACGCGCGGCCTGAAGTCGGCGGAGCCGATGTTGGTGTATTGGGTTTCTCCCGTGGCGCGGAGGCGGCGCTGCTTACCGGGGCGACCTGTCCTGACGTCCGCGCTGTCGTAGCGCTTGTGCCCGGCACGCTGACGGGCGGCGGTATTTCCGGTACGGACTTCACGGCAATGGCCAAGCCTGCCTGGACGCTGCACGGCACTCCACTGCCGCTGCTGCCACCCGCATGGGACCCGGAGTCAATGAAGGAAGTACAAGCGGCGTTCACGACGGGCAGGCCACTGGCCGCGAAACCAGGCATCCTTCGCGCGCTCGAGTCCGCTGGGGATCGCGTCAATGACGTCGCCATTCGCGTCGAACAGACGCGCGGCGCGATTCTGTTCATGTCCGGCGAGGACGATCAGCTGTGGCCGTCATCGCGATTCGCGGAGATTGCCGAACAGCGGCTGCGCGCAGCGAACTTCCCTCACCCATTCGGGCATCGGCGATATGCGAATGCCGGCCACTTCGCCTGTCTGCCGCCCAATCTGCCGGCGGCAACGGCGGTGGCGCGGCATCCTGTCGTTCCGATGGCGTTGGCCTTCGGCGGAACTCCGCGCGCCAATGCTGCGGCCGCGGCGGACGTATGGCCGCGCATCGTCGAGTTCTTGCGTCAGCACCTGGGTACCGCCGTACCTACTTGACGAAATATTTCGTTGACATTGACGAAATGTTTCGTCAATGATCGGCCCGTGGCCACTGTCCCGCGCCCGACCAAATCCGAGCTGGCCATCCTCCGGGTCCTGTGGGATCGCGGACCGCTGTCGGTCCGCGCCGTGCAGACGGTGCTCAGCGAGTCGAAGCCCACGGGCTACACGACGGTCCTGAAGCTGATGCAGATCATGACCGACAAGGGTCTGCTCGATCGCGACGACAGCGTGCGGCCGCAGCTGTATAAGGCCCGCCACAAACAGACGCAGACCCAGAAGCACCTGCTGCGCGACTTCATCGACCGCGCCTACGGCGGCTCCGTCAAGGCGCTCGTCCTTCACGCGCTGTCCACGAAGAAGCCGTCGGCGAAGGACTTGGAAGAGCTCGAGGCGCTGCTGGACAAGGTCGAGAAAGGCGACGAATGACCACCTTCGGTCTCGCGTTCACGTCGGCGCTCGTGGAGTTCGTGTGGCAGGGCACGCTCGTCGCGCTGGTGCTGCTCCTCGGACTCCACACGCTCGGCCGGCGATCCGCCCAAGTCCGGTATGGGCTCAGCTCGGTGGCGCTCGTTGCGCTCATGGCACTGCCGATTGTCACGACCGCTTCGCGCTATCGAGTCATCGAGCCCGGTCACGGGGCCGGCTTCAGCTTCACTCGGTTTTCGGTCGTCCCAGGTCCCGAGGACGAGCAGATTGTGGACGTGAACGTTCGCCACGGTGCCGTCCCCATGCTGTCGAGACTTCAGCCGTGGGTACTGCCGCTGTGGTCGGTGGGCGTGCTCCTGCTCTCCCTGAGACTTGTCGCTGGTGGCCTTCACGTCCGCGCGCTGCGCCGCAGCGCACACGTAGCCGACCAGCAGTGGCGCGATCGCCTGTTACACATCGCGACGCGCATGGGCATCCGCCGCCGGATTCAGCTGGCGATCTCGGGTGGAACTGACGGTCCCGGCGTCATCGGGTGGCTGCGGCCAATCATCATGCTGCCGCTCGCAACGATGATGGGGCTCACACGGGAGCAGTTCGACGCAGTGCTGGCTCACGAGCTGGCGCACGTCCGTCGCCACGATTACGTGGTCAACATCGTTCAAATGATGGCGGAGACGCTGCTCTTCTATCACCCGGCGGTGTGGTGGGTGTCGAGGCAGATGCGCATCGAGCGGGAGTTGTGCTGCGACGACGAGGCGGTTCGCATCTGCGGCGACGCGACCGGCTATGCTCGAGCGCTGGTCACAATAGCTAAGCTTCAGGGCCCCGCGATGGCGATGGCGGCCACCGGCGGATCCTTGAGCGATCGCGTCCGTCGTCTGCTTGGTGTTGGTGGTGAAGGACCACGCCGATCGGCCGCATTCGGCCTCACGGCAGTCGTGGTGGTGCTCGCGTCGATCGCCATCGCCAGTGTCAGTGCGCAACGCGAGCCCCCTCGATTCGAAGTCGCGTCAGTCAAGCTGTCGGCACCGACAGGAACACGAGGCTTCACCGGCGTCGGATTCTTTCCGGGTGGTGTCGTTCGTGGCACGCAGACGCCACTGTGGGGTGTGATCGCGAGCGCCTACGGCATCAACTGGAGGCACCTGGACAGCAACTCGGAGCTCCTCAACCAGCGATACGACATCGAGGCCAAAGCCGACACGCGCTTGCTGCCCCGTGACGACTCCTCGCTCGAACGCACGATCCTGTCCCAGTCGCCCGTGCTACGCGAGATGCTGAAGACGCTACTGGCAGAACGCTTCAAGCTCGCGATTCACGTCGAGCGGCGTGACAGCCCGGTTTACGCCCTGGTGCTCGGCCCAAAGGGCCATCGTCTCACGCCGGCCACGAGGGATTGCACCCCGAAGACTGTCGATGAAATGTTTAAAGGTGGCCCGTGTGGTTTTCAGGGAGGTGGCCCTGCCGGCGGCTTCCGGCTTCGCAGCGTCGAGCTGTCTTCACTCGCCGGCGGTCTGACAAGCTTCCTCGACCGGACGGTTGTGGATCGCACCGGTGTGGCAGGCCGATTCGACATCGACGTGCCGCATTGGAGTACGGGAGCGCCACCGCGGACCGACACGGACGAGCCGCAACCCGATCCGAACGGTCCGTCGATATTCACCGCGATTCAGCAATTGGGCCTGCGCCTCGAGCCCTCGCGGGGTCCGATCGACTTCTACGTCGTCGATCATGTCGAGCGGCCGACTCCGAACTAGGCGCGACCTCTCGTCGTGGCTACCACGACTTGATCTGCGTGACGTCGATGGTGCCACCCTCCCGGGGAATCATCACGATGTCGATGGGCAGACCGACTGATGCTTGTGGGATACCGAAACCCGGTCCAAGCGTCATCGTGAGACGAACGGCCTGCACGAACATGGCCGTCGCCGATCGAATCGACGCCTCCCCGCACTCCCCTCTCAGGAGTGACGACAGCCTGGCAACGTCCGGTTGCTGAAGTTCGGCTCGAGGGATGCGCACGCCCTTGTCTGTGCGAATCAGGTTGACGACGCTCTCCTGGCCCTGGAATCGCACACCACAGTCGGAGAAGGTCAGGCGTGCCAGCGGCTGCACCTGTGCCTCCCAACGATTGGTCGCGCGCTCGATGGCGATGCCGAGACCAACGACGATGCTTTCCGGCCCGCGTTCTCCATAGCCGCTCACCGTCACTCGGGCGACCACTGGACTCGACGAATACGTGGCCACGACTGCGGCGGCGGGCAGGCGTTCGAGAAACGTCACCAGATCGGTCTTGAGCGCGTAAGCGATGTGATCGGCCTGCTGGCGCAACGTCATCGGCGTCAGCGAGCCAATCTGCGAGCACAGTTCGCGGAAACGGTCGTTCAGCTCGACGGTCTCCTTAGTGACCGTGTCTTCCAGCAGATACTGCCCCTGCATCGTCGCAACCGAGCGAGGACTGGTGATGCAGTACTTCTGCTGGTTGGCGACGTGGCCGCCAATATCGCTCAGCGCTGTGTCGGCGCCGATGACGATGCCGTCCGGCGTGATGAACACGCCGATCAGCGTCGCCAACAGGAGCGCACCCATGCTGGCTCTACTTGCCCGGCGGAAGTGGCGCCGCTGACGGCGGTGGCGCCGCTGACGGCGGGGCCGCCGGCGCTGGGCCGCCGCCGCGCGGGGGACCGAAGTTCGTGGTCACCGGCTCGCCTTTCAGCTCCTGGAAAGCGACGTTCAGGTTGATGAGCGCGCGCGACTTCGGCGTGCCGCCGTACTCGAGGTCCTTCAACAATTCGTCTTTCATGAAGACGCCGAACTTCGGGTTCTTTTCGAGTTCAGCCAGCGCGTCTTCCGGCGTCTCCTTGCGGGACAACGCGGTTTTTGCGGCATTCAGCAAGGCACGATGGAATTCCGTGTAGGCGCGGAGGCCTTGCCACGTGTTGACGTTCCCGTGACCCTCGATCACGAGATCGACGTTCTTGATTCCTTTCATCGCCTTCTCGAGCGTGTCGGGGAGCGCGACGATGCTGCCACCAGTCGCCGGGTCGATGAGTGGCCCCATGTTCCAGGCCATCAGGTCGCCGATGCACATCGCCCGCAACGCCGTGAACACCACGAAGGCGTCGCCGTTAGTGTGGCCGGGACCAAAGTAGTACAGGTCGATGCGGTCCTTGCCTTTCCCGAGCGTCGTCTTGTCCGTAAAGGTGGTGTCTGGCATCCACGCGGGGTTGGCCTTCGGATTGGCCGCGACCCACTTCTTGGTGTTCTCGTGTGTGACCACCTGGATCATCGGCCGGGCGGCCTTGAAGTAGTCGTTGCTCCCGTTGTGATCGGGGTGCACGTGGGTGTTGATGATCATCGACACTGGCTTGTCGGTGACCGTCTTCACCTGCGCCATGATCGCTTCCCCGTTGTTGGCGAGCTTGGTGTCCACGAGGACGACGCCATCGGCGGTGATGAAGACGGTGGTGTTACTGCCTGCGCCGCCGATCTTGTAGAGGTTGTCCTTGATCTTCTCGATCGTGCCAGTCGGCGGAATTCTCGGCCCGCCTCCACGCCCACCCGCGCCTCCGCCCACTCGCTGTTGCGCGGCGATGCCCGCGACGGTCAGTCCAGCCACGACGATGGCTGTCAGAAGTCCAGCACGTCTCATCAGATCCCTCCGCGACAAGAATACCGGAACCTAGACAAATCCGGGCCTCTCGCGTGTCATGGAGATG
>Ga0207428_10004032_pt1 | contig 14089 bp, 12 predicted proteins | sample RhiMethybrSRZTD1_FD_187600 | JGI IMG/M metagenome (GOLD analysis project Ga0207428, IMG submission 187600) | Populus rhizosphere microbial communities from Tennessee, USA - Rhizosphere MetaG P. TD hybrid SRZTD1 (SPAdes) (version 3) | ecosystem: Host-associated > Plants > Roots > Rhizosphere >... | reverse complement strand
TCACGCTCGATACGACGATGTGCCTGTTGTGGAATGAGCTGAGCGACGTGCCGTGCGCTGAATTCCCGCTGACGCGCGGCGATCGCTGGCTGTTCTTCACCGACGGCATCACCGATCGACAGGCCCCGGACGGAACGATGTTCGATCTCGACCGCCTCGCGCCGGCGCTTGCGCGTTCGTGCAACAAGACTCCCGTCGCGATTGTCGATGCGATCGTCAGCGAGCTCGATTCCTTCTCCGGCGGGGTCGAGCCGGAAGACGATCAAACCCTCCTCGTCGTCGGCTTCGACTAGCACCCGATCAAGCCGCAGCCTCTTCACAGCATTGCGCACTTCGGTGTGTCGATGCGGTGCTTGCCCCGGGTCAACAAGAGCGTAAGCCCGTGTTCAATTTTAAGAACGGCCTGTGACTTGCAGTGAAGTCAGTGAACTCTAACGGACATGATTGCTAGTTTTCTTGTAATTACACTCGCCGGTCTCGTGGGCATCGAGCCCACGCAAGCACATGCGGGTATTGATGTGCAGACCCGCCGCGCCGCGGCGGTGGTTAGCGACTCCCTGGGTGCCGTTCCTTGTCAGTCGACAGCGACAGTAATTGTCACTGTCACCTTTGGGAGTGCGAGATCATGAAGCTCACTCATTCGGTCGCGCGTACATTTTCCGTCGCGACTGTGCTGGCTTTAGCCATCGGCAGCTCGTCGCGCCTCGATGCGCAAACGACCAAGAACGCCAACTCGGAAAAGCTGGCGGCGCTGACGACGCAGCACGATAACCGTGACAACGGAAAGCGCGACCAGAGCAATCAGACCACCACTGACCCCTCAAAGCCCTGGGAGCAAACGGTTGTTACAGGCCCGACGGGTCCCACGGGACCGACGGGACCGACCGGTGCGACAGGAGCAACGGGCGCAACCGGTGCGAAGGGCGATCGCGGTGCTGATGGCGCGCAGGGTGCCGTTGGTCCTGTTGGACCTGCGGGACCTGCCGGACCGCAGGGCCCGATGGGCATGCAAGGATTCCAGGGTGCGCCTGGCGCAACGGGAGCGCAGGGTGCACAGGGTGCACAAGGTACACCGGGAGCGCCGGGACCGCAGGGTGCCGCGGGCCCCGCAGGTGCAACGGGTGCGAATGGTGCAGTGGGCCCCGCCGGTCCGCAGGGACCTCAGGGTGCGACCGGTGCGAAAGGCGCTGATGGCGCACAGGGACCGATGGGCCCGCAGGGACTTCAGGGTGTGAAGGGTGCGACCGGTGCAACGGGTGCGAAGGGTGCGACTGGTGACACCGGTGCGACGGGTGCCGACGGTGCGGTAGGCCCGATGGGTCCGCAGGGACCGCAGGGTTTGCAGGGTGAGACGGGCGCCACTGGTGCAACAGGTGCTGATGGTGCGGTTGGCCCCACTGGTCCGCAGGGACTTCAGGGTGAGACGGGCGCCACCGGTGCAACGGGTGCTGATGGCGCGGTCGGCCCCACCGGACCGCAAGGTGAGACGGGTGCCGTCGGTCCGACCGGTGCAGCGGGCACGAATGGTGTTGATGGCGCGGTTGGCCCGGTCGGTCCGACAGGCGCGCAAGGACCGGCAGGACCGACAGGTCCGCAAGGCCCGACGGGCGTCGTCGTGCCGGCAGTGCAGACCAACGCCTCCGGCCTCGGAACGTTCGTGCACTACACCGATCCGACGTGGGTGCTCGAATCGAGCAACAACGGCGGCACGCTGAAGTTGACCCGCACCGCTCCGGTTGACGTGCCCGTGCCGGGCGAGCCGGCCAAGTACCTGGTGTTCGGCATGCTGCATCCGCAAGGTTGCACGGGTAGCACCGCGACCAGCAGCGCGAGCGGCGGGTTGTTGATGCGCTTCCGCGTCGCGGACGATCCGACCGACACGCTGACCGGCACGCTCTGCATGGAAGGCAGCTTCGCGACCGTGTCAGTGCAGGATCAGGAGAAGAGGACCGAGCTTCGCTGCACGCGCGTCTCGACCACCGCGGTCGTGTGTCAGAAGGTTACTCCTTAAGGTTTCGAGTCTCGAGGCTCTGAAGTAAAAGGGCGGGGCGCATCCGTAGTGCTTTCGGGCAGAAGGCACTCGGACGCTCCGCCCCTCTCATGTACGTCTCCTGCGGTCTCCAAAAAAAGTCGTGCAGCGGGGAACTTTGAGTTCGCCATTACGACTTGTAAGCACAAACAGTCCCTCACACGTATGGTGGGGATATGCAGAAGATGCTCGGGCGCGTATCCCCCTATCTATACGCGCTCCTGCGAATCGCCGCCGGACTTGCGTTTGCGCAGCACGGCGCGCAAAAGCTGTTTGGCGTGATCGGCGGCCAGGCAGCGGCGTTGACGTCGCAGCTGGGGCTGGCGGGCATCATCGAGTTCGTCGGCGGCATCCTGATCGCGCTGGGATTGTTCACGAGCCCGGTCGCCTTCGTCGCGAGCGGCGAAATGGCGTGGGCGTATTTCCAGCGGCATGCGCCGCGCGGACCGTGGCCGATACAGAACGGCGGCGAGCTCGCCGTCCTGTATTGCTTCATCTTTCTCTATCTGGCAGCAGTCGGTTCCGGCAAGTTGAGCATCGACTCAATTAGAAAATAAAAAGCTATCTCGCTGCGGCCTGCTGCTGCTGCGCTTGTCGCTCCTGGCGCGCGCGCGTCAAGTGCGGCACGATGCCGATCATGCGCTCGATCAGGAACAGCTGCGCGCGATGATGCATCTCGTGCTCCTTGACGCCGAGCAGCATCTCGAAGCGCGTCTTGTCGCCCATCGGCAACCCGACACGTTCACCGAGCTGCGCGTCGCTCATGCCCTCGATCGCCTCGGCGAACGCCGCGCCGTTTGATTTGAGCAGGTCGACAATGTGTTCCTTGGTGGCCAGCGCCTTGGACTTGCTGCCCGCTTCCCCCATCCAGCGGCCGAAGTCTTCCATCGTTACCGCCGCCTTCTTCTCGATGAAATGGCACTGCTGCGCCCAATGCGGCGACGTGGCGAGGTGGGCGAGGATTTCGCCAACGCTCATCGTGTCGGGCGCGGCGCGAAACGAATACTTGTCCGCCGGGATGTCTTCGGCGACTTGAATGGTGTTCTTGCGAACGGTGCGGAAGCTTTCCGCGAGTTCCTTCGGTCCGTAATAATTCATATGAGCCTCATAGCGCTAGTAGCGGTCTTCCCTGCAGCGCGATCATGAGCAGGCCGCCCATGACCGCGAGCCATACGATGCTAACTGCGATCACAAGATTTCGGGCAGGCATTCGCGCCTTGTCGAGGAAAAATCCGAGCAACGGCAGGGCTTGCATGGCGTGCATGCCGAAGAAGTGGGCGATGCGCAGATCGCCGTAACCCGTTGACCAGTTGACGAACGGCAGGCCGGGACCGCCGTCGGGAGCGCCCACGGTGTGAGCGTCGTTGATGACCAGCACGACGCCTTCGAAGCTGGCGAGCAGGAAGATCGCGACGCCGAGGCGGATCCCCCAGATGTAGCCGGCACGCTGCGGCGGAGTGTCGCGGCGGATGCTCCACAGGAAAATGATCATCGCGATCGTGTTCACGAGGATCGTCATCCCCATCACGCTGAAGATGACATCGTCGAACACGGTCGCGTGGTTGTAGTGCGACTGCACGCCGCGCGCGGATTGCAGGATGATCAGGGAGATCTCGATGATCATGGCGGGACCGATGATCCACCGGACAATCCGGCTCGAGCCGGACGCCCCGCCGCCCCGCGTCTCGGGCATGAACCACGCGACGGTCCAGAGGAACATCGTGATCGAGGTGAGGAACTTCATCGGCTTGATCCACGGGTTGATGCCGAGGATCAGCCGCTGATCGCCGATCGACAGCAGCGCGCAGACGATCAGCGCCAGCATCATGCCGGCGCCGATCCAGAAGAGCAGCGGATCGCGGTGGCGCAGCTCGCTAAACATTCACCGTCCGCAACTTCGCCGACCTGATCGCGAAGTAGAAGAGCAGTCCGATCGGGCCCAGCATCGAGGTCATGATCAAGGACGGAAGGACGACGAGGTGCGGGATCTGATTGCGCTGCGAATCGCGGACTTCCCACGCGCCGATGAAGAGATCGAAGCAGAGATAGTGAATCCAGCCGGCGAGCAGCAGCTCGCGCTTCTGGAACAGCGTCGCGACGTCGGCCAGCGATCCGTATCCGCCCTCGGCGCCGCGGATGTGCATGGCGATGAAGTAGAGATACATCAGCGCCAGCAGCATCGGAAAGAACACGCCGGCGACGTGCACGGCCAGCGGACGCTTTGGAACGACGATCAGGAACAGCCAGCCGACGCCGGCGATCACGCTCGCCAAAGAAAAAATCCGCTCCAGGTCCATGGAGCGGATTCTAGTCGTTTATGGCTGCGAAGCCATTGTCGTTGTGGCTGCAGCTCCCGTCTGAGTTGAAGTCCCGTAGAAGATCGAGTTGAACAGGAACTTGAAGGTGCCATGCGGCTGCGCGCGGAAGGTGATCTCCGGTCCGAACAGGAACACCTTGCCCTTGCCGAGCGACGCTTCCACGGCGGCGGTGCCGCCCTCGAGATAGTGCTGGCCCCACGCCCAGCCCGAACGCAGCGACTGCTTCGAATCGAACCACGCCACCGGCTTGACGCCGAGCAGCGACGAGTTCGGCGCCAGCTCCATCACCGGGCTGCTGTCGAAGAACACGTCGACCTTCTTTTCGAAGCCGAAGGCGAGCGGGTTGGTGTTGTCGACGGCGACCTGCATGATCGATCCCGGCACGTAGAACTTGGTGCCCGGCAGCGCGCGCTCGGATCCATCCTGCTGTACTTCAACCAGGTGATCGCTGATCGGCAGGCCGAGGTGATGACCGAGCACCGCGGATCCGCCGAAGGCGACGATCACGCCGCCGGCTTCAGCGAACTCCTTCAGTTTCGGCACGGTGTTCTTGATCGTGACGCGGCCGAGATGCGCGCGGTATTCCTCAGGGACCTCGTTCGCGCTCGGCTGGCGGCCGCCGCCGCCGAAGCCACCGCCGCCGCCGTCGGTCTCGGGAATGCCGCCGTCGGGGAAGAGCAGCACGTCGAACTTCGCCTTGAGGTTGCCGGCATCGAGCGCCTGCGGGAAGACGCGCTCGAAGTCGAACTCGAACTGCTCGAGCAGCCAGCGGACGTGACCCGACGGCATCGATCCGCCGTAGACGTCGGCGAGGCCGATGCGCGGCTTCGTCAGCTTGTAGAGCGAGCCGGACGGACGCGTGGTGACCGCCGTGAAGTTGAGGCCGAGATCGAGCGCCGCCTTGTCGAGCACCGCTTTCGTGCTCGGCTTCGCGGTGATGAAGATCACGCCGGTGCCGTCCGCGCTCTGGTACTTGCGATCGCCGACGAAGAACGCTTCTTCGTTCGCCTTCAAGAGGCGATTCACGGCAATCATCGCGTCGTTGTTACGGTGATTAACGACGTATCCCACCGCGCCAGTGGTATCTGTGACCTTGCCTGCGGGCGGCTTGATCACATCCGGGATCTTCTCGAACGGACCATCAAAGGCTTCGAGGATGCGATCGAACTTCAATCCCATTTGATACGCGAGCGTCCAGCCGGCGTTGTCGTACGGCGGAATCGGCGGGCCGCCGGGATACTGGAAGTCGTTCGGATGATCCTGCGGCTCGAACATGTCGAGCAGGTGCGGGCGGAACGGCTGCGCGCCCTTGAACACGTAGCTGCCGGCGGGATACTGCTTGCCGGCCACGGTGAACGGCGCGGTGGCGCGATGCGCGGTCAGGCCGCTCTTGATCATGATATTGACGAACTTGGTCGCGGTCAGGAAGTCGCCTTCGTTCGCGGACAGGATGTAGCCGCGCGGATCGCGATACTCCGGCTTCTTGACGATCGCGTAGTACTTGTCCGGCACGGTGGCGATGCGTCCGCCGCTGACCATGCGCGAATCGGCGCTGCCGGCCGCCGCCTGCGTGTCCTTGGCGATCGCCTCCTTCACCTCGGCAACGCGGCGCGGATAGATCGTCCAGTTGTCGGTGTTGCCGCGGGCGATGCTGTTCTTGCCGGCGACGTAGATGTTGTAGAGCAGGTTCTCGCGATAGCGCTGCGCGAAGTCGAGCACCGCGTAGTTGGCGGTGATCGAGTAATCGATCGACTGCCGGAAGTGCCACACCTGCGGCATCACCGGGAACGGCAGGTCGCCGCGCGCGATCACGCGATCCGGAACGAAGCCGATCGTCTCAGGCGTCGGGTTGCCGATCGATTCCGTCAGCAGGCCGACCTGGTTGTGGAAGTAGACCATCGTGCGCAGGCCGCCGTTCCACCACGTCGAGTAGTTCGATCCCGATCTCGTCGTCACACCAGGCTTGCCTTCGACGTCGAAGCGCGTGTGCATCGCCGCGCCGACCTGGTCGAGGGTGTTGACGATGATCGGGTCGTAGACGTAGTTGAAGGGATCGCGGAAGGGCGGCGAGAACATCACCGTGCCGGTCGGCCCGGTCTGGTGATGGTTGTAGACGATTTGCGGGAACCACTCGCGATACAGGATGCGATTGATGTTCGTGGACTCCGGCTGGTTCATCATGTAGAAGTCGCGGTTGTTGTCGTGGCCGACGTACTTCTGGTAGAGCCGCGGCAGCGCGCCGGTCGAGCGCTGCTGCTGGTTGGGATTCCGCATGTACCAGTCGGAGACGAGCTCCATGCCGTCGGGATTGGCGTGCGCGGCGAGGATGATCGTGTCGCGCAGGATGCGCATCGTCTCCTCGTCGGTCTTGCTCGCGAATTGCCAGATCGTTTCGATCAGCTGCTGCGCGCCGAGCACCTCGGTGGCGTGCAGGCCGCCGTCGATCCAGATCACCGCCTTGCCTTCCTTCGCCAGCGCCTTCGCTTCCACGTCGGACAGGTTGTCCACGGTGGCGAGGCGGCGCGAGATCTCCCGGTAGCGATCGAGCTTCTTGAAGTTCTCGGGCGCGGTGATGATCGCCATCAGCTGATCGCGGCCCTCGGCGGTCTTGCCGATCGACTGGACGATCATGCGATCGGATTCGGCATCGAGCTTCTTCACGTACTCGGTGAACTTGGTGTAGTTCGGGAGCACGTAGTCGGCGCCGATGTCGTGACCGAAGAAAACTTTCGGCGATGTGACCTTCGGCGTGGCCGGCGTCTGCGCGTTGGGCGCGGCCAGCGACAGCGTCAGGGCGAGGACAACGAAGGCAACCGGGCGAAGGCGTAATTGCATCAGGAGAGTATATAGCGGGCAATTTGTAAGAGTTTGTCGTCTTCCCCTCTCTTGGCGATGAGCTGCAGGCCCACGGGTAATCCGGTTGTTTTCAGCGGGATCGAGATAGCGGGTGTGCCGGCGGCGTTGCAGGGCCAGGTGTTGCGGAGGATCTTCATGCCGTCGATCGGGCCGGCGATCGGCGGCGCCACCACGGGCACGGTCGGGGTGATGATGATGTCGACGCTGTCGAAGAGCTTGTCGACGGCGGCCTGGTATTCCTTCAGCGCGGCAAGGCCGGCTTCGTATTCGGCAATGCTCGGACGCGGCGTGGAGAAGAATGTGGAGAATTCTTTCGAGAAGGATCCGGGATTGATGCGCCAGTCGGCGCCAAAGCGGTTCCAGAGCTCGAAGGAAAAGACCGGGTCGAACACGCGCGCCATCGTCTTGGCGTCGATCGGGAAATCGATGTCGGGATACTTCAAATTGAACGCTGCTGTAACCGCTGCATCCAGGTCTTCGCAGAAGTACTTGCGCGCGATGGCGATTCTCGGATTCGCGAGTGCGCCCTGAGCGGTTCCAGCGATCACCTGTGCATCCTCAACGGTGCGAGTCAGGAAGCCGACATGATCGAATGTCGGTGATGCGGCGATCAGGCCTTGCGTGCTGAACTTGCCGTGCGTCGGCTTGAAGCCGACGCACCCGCAAAACGCCGCCGGGATGCGCACGCTGCCGCCGGTGTCGCTGCCGGTCGCGGCCGCGCAGAGGTGCGCCGCAACGGCTGCCGCCGATCCGCCGCTCGATCCGCCGGGGATGCGCGTGCGATCGACGGGATTTCTCGTCGCTCCGTAGAACGGATTGTTCGTGGTCACGCCGCCGCCGAGCTCGTGGGTGTTGGTCTTGCCGAGCAGCACGGCGCCGGCCTCTTCGAGCTGCTGGACGATCGCGGCGTTCTGGGCCGGGACGTTCTCGTCGAAGAGCAGCGAGCCGGCCGTCGTGCGCACGCCCTTCGTTTCGAAGAGATCCTTGTGCGCGATCGGAACGCCCCACATCGGGCTATTCCCCTTGGGCGCTTCCAGCGCCCGCGCTTCGCGGCGCGCCAGATCGGCGGTGACAGTAATGAACGCGTTGAGATCCTTGTTCAGCGTGGCGATGCGGGCGAGATACGCGTTGGTGAGCTGTTGCGGCGTGATCGAGTGCGATGCGAGACGCCGAGATGCTTCGGCAAGGGTCAATGCGGTCAGATCATTCGTCTGAGCGCCAAGACTGCGTACTTGCAGCAGCGGTCCCGCAAGGAGGCCCGCCAGGAAACTCCGCCGATTCACGCCGCAATTGTAACGATCTGTGATGTTGAATTTGGGGTCTGACCTCGAATTCAACCAAAATGGTGGAATTCCTGCATGGCGGAATCGCGAAAACAGATTGTTCCGTTCGGATCCTGGCCTTCTCCGTTATCTGCGGCGCGCGTGACGACGGGCGGACTGCGGCTCGATCAGATTCAGCTCGATGGCGAAGATGTGTATTGGCTGGAGGGGCGCGCGTCCGAGGGCGGCCGTAACGTGATCGTCCGGCGCACGCCGTCGGGCGAGATCACTGACGTGACGCCGCCCGGCTTCAACGTCCGCACGCGCGTGCATGAATACGGCGGCGGCGCCTACACCGTCCATCACCGCACGATCTTCTTCTCGAACTTCGACGATCAACGGGTCTACCAGCAGGATCCCGGCAGCGCGCCGCACCCGATCAGCGCCGCGGGCGGCAGCTACGCGGACTTTCGCACCGACGTGCCGCGCTCGCGGCTGATCGGCGTCCGCGAACACGACGGACACAACGCGATCGTCGCGATTCCCGGCGACGTGCTCGTCGAGGGCGCGGACTTCTATTCGGATCCCGTCGTCAGTCCCGACTGGCGGTTCCTGGCGTGGCTGCAGTGGGACCATCCGAACATGCCGTGGGACGGCACCGAGCTGTGGGTCGCGGTGATCAATCCCGATGGATCGATCGGCACCAGGCAAAAGGTGGCCGGCGGCGCCGACGAGTCGATCTTCCAGCCCGAGTGGTCGCCCGACAGCGCGCTGTATTTCGCGTCCGATCGCACCGGCTGGTGGAACCTCTATCGCTGGCGCGGTCTCGCGATCGAGCCCGTGCATCGAATGGAAGCGGAGTTCGGCAAGCCGCAGTGGACGTTCAGCATGGCGACCTATGCGTTCGTCCACGAGGACCGTATCGCATCCACGTACTCGGAACATGGCACCTGGCACCTGGCGCTGATCGATCCGAATGGGCGCCGCTTCACGCCGCTCGACCTGCGCGTCGAGCCGGTCGAATCCATCAAGGCGAATGGCGACGCGATCTACTTCATCGGCGGCTCGCCGACCGACGCTCCCGCCATCTACTGTTATTCGAAGGGCGGGCAGCTGCGCGTGTTGCGATCGTCGGTGAGCGATCCGATCGCGCGCGAATGGATCTCCGTGCCGGAGGCCGTCACCTACAAAGTCGGTGATCGCGACGTGCACGCGTTTTACTACCCGCCGACAAATCCCAACGTCACTGCGCCGCCCGGCACGCAGCCGCCGCTGATCGTCGTCACGCACGGTGGTCCGACCGGCGCCACGCTCGATGTGCTCGATCCGAAAGTGCAGTTCTGGACCAGCCGCGGCTTCGCGGTGCTCGACGTGAACTACAGCGGCAGCACCGGCTACGGGCGTCCGTATCGCGATCGCCTGAAAGGGCAGTGGGGCATCGTCGACGTCGAGGATGCCGTCGGCGGCGCCAAGGCGATGGTCGCCGCGAAGAAGGCGGATGCGGAGCGCCTGATCATCCGCGGCGGCAGCGCCGGCGGATACACGACGCTGGCCGCGCTGACCTTCCACGACACGTTCAAGTCGGGTGCGAGCTACTACGGCATCAGCGATCTCGAGGTGCTGCAGCACGACACGCACAAGTTCGAGGCGCGCTACAACGACTCGCTGATCGGTCCGTATCCCGAAATGAAGCACGTCTATCGCGAGCGCTCGCCGATCCACTTCACCGATCGCCTGTCGTGCCCGATCATCCTGTTCCAGGGACTCGAGGACAAGGTGGTGCCGCCGAACCAGTCGGCGATGATGGCGGAGGCGGTGAGGAAAAAGGGACTGAAGGTGAAGTACGTGACCTTCGCAGGCGAGCAGCACGGCTTCCGCAAGGCCGAAAACATCATCCGCTCGCTCGAGGAGGAGCTCGCGTTCTATCGCGATGTCTTCAACATGCCGGCATGACGCCCGGTGCGCGGTCCTGAATTCCTATATTGCTATTTGGTAATATAGAAGCCTGAGGACCCCCCATGTTCGTCAAACGTTTCTTTGAGCCGTCGATAGCGCAGGCGAGCTATCTGATTGGCTGCGCCAAAACCGGCGAGGCGATCGTCATCGACGCCAATCGCGACGTCGATCAATACATCGCCGCCGCCGATCAGGAGGGCCTGCGCATCACGCAGGTCACCGAAACCCACATCCACGCCGACTTCGTGTCGGGCTCGCGCGAGCTGGCGCAGCGCATGGGCGCCAGCCTCTGTCTCTCCAACGAGGGCGACGCCAACTGGAAGTATCAATTCGGCCACACGCGAAAACTGGTGGACGGCGATCGCATCAAGGTCGGCAACGTCTGCGTCGACGTCATGCACACGCCCGGCCACACGCCTGAGCACCTCACCTTTCTGATCACCGACGGCGCGGTTGCCGATCGCCCGATGGCCGCCGTCACCGGCGACTTCCTGTTCGTCGGCGACGTGGGCCGGCCGGACCTGCTCGAGCGCGCCGCCAACATCAAGGGGACGATGGAAGTGGGCGCGCGCACGTTGTGGAGCAGCCTGCAGAAGTTCGCGACGCAGGAAGACTGGCTGCAGATCTGGCCGGGTCACGGCGCGGGATCGTCGTGCGGCAAGGGCATCAGCGCCATCCCCTCGTCGACGCTCGGCTACGAGCGCCGCTTCAACTGGGCCTTCCAGGCAAAATCGGAAGCGGACTTCGTGGCGAGCGTTCTCGAAGGACAGCCCGAGCCGCCCACCTACTTCGCAACGATGAAGCAGGTGAACAAGGAAGGCCCGGCGATCCTCAACGGCTTCCGCGTGCCGGAAAAGCTCGACGCCGCGCAGCTTCCGGAATTGCTCGCGCGTCAGGCGCTCGTGATCGACACGCGGCCGGCCATCGACTACGCCGAAGGCCATCTCGCCGGCACGATCAACATTCCGCTCAATTCGTCGTTCGTCACCTGGGCCGGCTGGCTGGTGCGATCCAGTGAGGTCTACCTGATCATCGACACCGCCACCGCGGCGGCGCGGCTCAAAGAGCTCGCGCGCTCGCTCGCGTTGATCGGCATCGATCGCATCACCGGGTACTTCAATGCGGCCGAAGTGAAGGGCGATCGGCGGATCGCGCAGGTCACCGCAAAAGATCTGGCGCCGAAACTGTCCAGCGTCTCGGTGATCGACGTGCGCGCCGCATCCGAGTGGGACGCGGGGCACCTGCCCGGCGCGATCCACATTCCGCTGGGCCAGCTCGCCGATCGCGTTGGCGAGTTGCCGGCCGGACCGCCGATCGTGGTGCAGTGCCAGTCGGGCAACCGATCGTCGATCGGCGCCTCGGTGCTCGAGCGGCTCGGGTTCGCCAACGTCACCAACCTGTCGGGCGGCATCACCGCCTGGGCGGCCGCGGGCCTCCCCATCGAAGGAAGCCATGAAGCGCAAACGTCTCGCACCTGAAACGCTCGAAGCCGTCGCCGATCGCTTCAAGGTGCTCGCCGAGCCGGCGCGGCTCGCGATCCTGAACGCGCTCTGCGCGATGCCGATGAACGTCACGACGCTCATCGACGAGACCGGGCTCAGCCAGGCCAACCTCTCGAAGCACCTGCAGTTGCTCTACACCTACGGCTTCGTCGAGCGCCGGCGGCACAGGCTGTTCGTGGTCTATCGCATCGCCGACACCAGCATCTTCGCGCTCTGCGACATCATGTGCCGGCAGCTCAAACGCCACGTCGCGGTCCGCGGCCACGCCTCGCAGGCGCACTGATACACTGCATGGCGTGAAGAAAATCCTGGCCGGCTGCCTGATCGTCGCCGTCATCGCGATGATCGGCCTCGGCGTCGCCGGCTTCTACGCCTATCGCGCGATGAGGCCGGTGCTCGACAACGCAACGACCTACCTCGATAAGGCGCGCGAAGTCGCGCGGCTCGGCGACGAGATCAAAATCAAGACGCCATACGAGCCGCCGAAGAACGGCGAGCTGACCGCGTCGCAAGTCGAACGCTTCATCGCTGTGCAGACGCGCGTCCGGTCCGATCTCGGCGGCCGGTGGGCCGAGATCGAGAAGAAGTCCGCGGACATCAAAGCGAAGGCGAGTGCGAACCGCAAGGACTGGACGCTCAGCGAATTCACCACGGTCTTCTCGGAGATTGGCAGCATCTGGGTGGAAGCTCGCAAGTCGCAGGTCAACGCGATCAACGTTCAGCGCTTCTCGGAAGCGGAATACCAGTGGGTGCGGACGCGCGTCTACGAAGCGGCCGGCGTGGAGCTCGTCGGGGGCATGGATCTCTCCAAGATCGAGGATCTCGCTCGCGAGAACGCCGCAAAGCAAGGTGTTGAGATCAAGCCGATGGACTTGCCGGAAGTGCCGCAGAAGAATATCGAGCTGGTCAAGCCGCACATCGCCAAGATCAAAGAGTGGCTGCCGATGGCGGGGTTGGGACTCTAACGATGAATCGACTCGAGCAGATCTTCATCAAGCGCATGAAACGCGGTCCGATGGATCCTGTTGAGAAGGCCCGCGTCATCGCCGGCAAAGGCATCGTCGGCAACGCGAACCAGGGCGGCAAGCGCCAGGTCACGATCGTCTCCGCCAAGCACTGGAAGGAAGTCACCGCGCCGCTCGGTGAAACGCCTGACGTAAAAGTGCGGCGCTGCAACCTGCTGGTGTCCGACATCGACTTCAACGATTCGCACGGCAAGATCCTGACGATCGGCAACGTGCGTGTTCGCATCTACGGCGAGACGCGCCCGTGCGAACAAATGGAAAAGGCCGCCCCGGGCTTGCAGGCGGCCATGAAAGTGCCGTTCGGCGGCGGCGCGTTCGGCGAGATCCTCGACGATGGCGAGATCGCCGTCGGGGATCCAGTCGCTCTATCTAACGACGTCTAACGGTAACGCCGCCGTTCGTGGTCCGCGCGCGGATCAGCGGACCGCCGGCGCCCAGCGTCGTGCTGAGGCCGCGGCGGCCGGTCAGCTCACCCTGCACCGTAATTGGAAAATCGATGCGCAGGCCGCCGTTGACCGTGCGCGTCTCGAACTCGGCGTTGTAGCCCTCAGGAATCGACACCGTGACGCCGCCGTTGCTCGTTTCAACGTCAAGACCTTCGCCGTCCCAACGCGATCCGCTCAACGTGACGTTGAGACCGCCGTTGCGGGTCTCGCCGTTGACGCGGCCGCCGATGTCCTGCAGCTTGACGCCGCCGTTGGTGGTGTCGAAGCGCATGTTGCCGCTGACGCCGATGATGGTGATGCCGCCGTTGCTGGCGCGCAGATCGAGATCGTTCTTGCGCGGCACGTTGATGCGATAGCTGACCGACCACCACTCGCGGCGGCCGTTGTCCGGGCCGGTCGCATACACGCGACCGCCGCCGGTCTGCACCTGCACCTGGCCGGCGAGCGTGCGCGCGTCGGCGGATTCACGCGCCGAGGCCTGCACGACCGCGCGGACGCGAATCTCGTTGCGATCCCAACCCTCGATCGAGATGCCGCCGTTCTGGCCGGCATCCACATTCAACGGCCCGGCGGGCATCGTCGACTCGCGCACTTCGCAGAAGCGCTCGTAGTCGCGATCGCCGAAGTTGTTGTCGCGGCACGGATCGGCGTCGCTGCCGACCTGCGCGCCGGCGTTCTCGGCGTTGCGGCTGTAG
>Ga0207428_10004031_pt1 | contig 14091 bp, 9 predicted proteins | sample RhiMethybrSRZTD1_FD_187600 | JGI IMG/M metagenome (GOLD analysis project Ga0207428, IMG submission 187600) | Populus rhizosphere microbial communities from Tennessee, USA - Rhizosphere MetaG P. TD hybrid SRZTD1 (SPAdes) (version 3) | ecosystem: Host-associated > Plants > Roots > Rhizosphere >... | reverse complement strand
CCTCGGCCCTGCCGGGGACGCCTTGAGCGCGAGCTGGACCGCCGCTCCGCCGAGCTGGCCCGCCGTGACGCCGTTCAGTTTCTTCGCGTTGTCGGCGACGAGCGCGCGCTTCGCGAGCGGGACCGCCGCCGTCGCGACCGCTCCTGCGGTGCCTCCCAGCGCCACGAAGAGAGCAAGCATGGCGATCACGAAGGCGGGAGTGGGTCGCTTGAACCGAGATGCGAACATCGTGTCTCTCCCTTCCTTGCGCCGGGCCCTCCGCCTGGCGCGTCAATTCGATGGGCCGAGCCTCGCCGACACGCCTCAAGAAACGCTCAAGACGTGTCGGCGAGGTTGCTGGTCTAGGCGGGCGGCGAGGCCGTCCAGGTGACGTCGCCGGTCGAGCAGTGGACGACGCCGAGTCCTTCGACGTTCAGCGCGAGGTCAATGCGAAACGTTCCCGAGGCCGGGCTGCCCACCGCGAGCCTGCCGTCGAACCGAGCCGAGATCGAGCCGTCGGCATCCGAGTAGGAGTCGCTCCAGCTGAACGCCCAGTCGGGGGTCAGCGGCACGCGAATCTCCATCTCGAAGGGCTCGTTCAGGAGCTCGGCCGGGACCTCCTGGCAGCGGATGTCGACGTTGATGCTCAGGTTCGAGACGACCCTCACGTCCGAGCTCACGTCGAAGGAGACCGACCTGCCCTGCGACGTCGTTCCGCTGTAGCGGCCGGGGCTCGGCCTGGCCGCGTCGTCGTTCGCGATCGTGCCGGTGGCCGTTGCTCGAGCGAGCGTCCCGTTCACGGGGCTCGTGAGCGCGACCGAGAAGGTCTCGTTGCTCTCGACCACCGTGTCCCCGAGGACGTCGACCGGGATGAACTTCGTCGTCTCGCCGGGCGCGAAGCTCAGCGTGCCGCTGGCGGCCGTGTAGTCCGTGCCCGCGGCCGCCGTACCGTCGCCTGTCCTGTATGCGACCGTCACCCGCAGCGCGCTCGGCTTCGCGAGCACCACGGGGAACTGCACCCGCTTCGGCCCCGAGTTGCCCTCGTCGGTGCTCACGTCGGCGACCGAGAGATCGGGTCGAGGCAGCCCGGTCACCTTCTCGCAGTCCGGCGCGACGCGGTCGAGCGCGTCCGCCCTGGCGGTGTCGTTTCCCGGCCCGCAGAGCAGAGCATCTCGGCCCGGGCCGCCCGTGAGGACGTCGTTGCCGGGGCCGCCGCTGAGCGTGTCCGCGCCGCCGAGGCCGAAGAGCCTGTCGTTGCCGGTGAGGCCGGTGAGCCTGTCGCCCCGGGGCGTTCCGCGCAGCATGTCGCTCTTCGCCGTGCCCACGACGTTCGCCGCCAGGCCGGATGCGACCACCGTGCCGGCGATCGCGAGCGCGAGGCACGCGACACCGACGGCTCTGGACGTCCGCTGGGATAGAAGGTTGCGTCTGGCGTTCATCGTCGATCCCTCCTCGTCGCCCCGTCTCCCAGGGCGTGTCGTTTCCTCCAGGGTCGGCGACGACGCTCAACGGCCGCTCAAAAGCGGCCGGCGTCTTGGTGGGCTTTCCGCGTCAGCCGCGGATGAACACGGCGCGCGCGCTCGCCGCCGCTGTCATCGGCAGCGTGCAGGCCGTCCTCGTCCCGCGGCATGCCCCCGCCCACGTCTTGAAGCGCCAACCCTTCGCGGGGCTCGCGGTGAGACGGAGCGGCGTGTACGAGGAGACGAGGCTCGAGCAGCGCGGGGGGCAGGCGATCCCGGGGCGCGAGCTCCGGACCGAGCCGCGACCGCCGACGGCGACCGTCAGTCGGTAGGTGCTCGGGCCGAAGAGCGCCGACACCTGCGGCGCGCGTCCCACGACGACGCGGCAGGCGCCGCTCCCGCGGCACGCGCCGCCCCAGCGCACGAGCTTCGAGCCCGACGCGGGCCTCGCCGCGAGGGCGAGCGTCGTGTCGGCGCTCCACGTCGTCGTGCACGTCTGCGCGCACAGCAGCCCGGGGACGTCGGCCGCGACGGAGCCCGGGCCCGAGATCGCGACGATCAACGGCGTCTGGCGGTCGAGGCGCACGAGCCAGGGCGAGTCCTGCGTGTCCTGCCAGGAGCCCGAGTGCCCGTAGTAGTCGTCGCGCCCCAGGTCGAGCGTGAGGCCGGTAATCGGCGTCTCGTCGCCGAACGGGTACATCATGTCGTGTGGGTCGTCGCAGACGTGCCCGTCGTCCGGCTCGGGGCACATATGCGGCGCGCCCCGTGCGACGGCTCCGATCGTGTGCAGCACCTCGTGCGCGACCGTCGTGTTGAACGGGACTCCGGCGCAGGCGCGGACGTACACGATCGCGAAGCCGAGGCCCTCGCGCGCGCTCCCACCCTGGCCGCAGATTTCCGGCTCCACCGGGCCGTCGTAGTAGACGACGTACTTCGTGAAGTTCGACGAGAACTCAAGGGCGACGAGCGCGTCCGCGATGCGGTCGAAGCGCGTGTCGACCGAGGCGAGCTGACCGCTCGAGTTGCCGAGCCGGATCATCGAGATGTCGATCTGCTGCCCGCAGGGGAACTGCGCGAGGTCGTTGCGCAGCGTCCGCGTCGGGTCGCTCGCGCGCCACCAGGCGTCGATGGACTCCGCGTCGGCCTGCATCGTGCTCGCCCACGTCGAGAACGCATCCGGTCCGTCCGAGGGGATCGCGTAGATCCAGTGCACGGGATTGCCGGCGACGGCGTTCGGCGCCTGGTCGGTCTGCCGTGCCGCGCCGCACCACGCCGCGGAGGCACGCGTCGACCGGGCCGCGGCCGGCACGCGCGGGGCGAGGGCGCGACCCTCGGCGAGACGGAGGTCGTGGATCTCCCATCGGCTCTGCGCGCCGGCCTGCGACCCGGCGGCGCCGGCGACGAGGCTGAGACCGAGAACGATCACGGCGAGCGCGAGGCTCCGAAGAACGTGTTGGCGAGCCTTCATCGTCGTGCCTCCTTCCGGGTCCGGGCTGCTCTGCAGGCCGCGCCGCTGGCTCCCAGCCCAGGCTCGGTGGCGGCACGCGGGGATCGAAGCCTAGCGCTAGCGCTCGACGAACTCGATCGACGCCCTGCTGGAGAGAATGAGCCGGCCGCTGTCGTACCAGCGCCCGGCGAAGTCATGCCAGCCGACGGGCAGCCCGTCCGGGAACTCCGCGACGTCGGTCTTCCGTAGCACGTCGCCTCCGCGACGGCGGAGATCGCTGAGCATCGAGACGGGCTGTCCGTCCACCTCGAGCTCGAAGCGCGTCTCCTCGCCCAGCTCGTGCCGGCCTCCGGTCTCGGCGTCGCCCTCGGGCGCGAATCCGTACCCGATCCAGAACGGGGTTCCGGCAGGGAACACGGAGGGCGTGGCTCCTCCGGGAAAGATCCCGATTCGCGCATCCGCCCGTCCCATCCCGTTCGCCGGCGAGACGGCGACGACGAGTGCAGCCATGACGTCCTCCTCGATTCGCGTGTCCACATGCCGGGAAGCGTGCGCGCGCACTCTCAAGGACGGCTCAAAGCGAGGGATGGCGTTCCGTGGGGGAGGGTGAGAGGATCCGTGGGACACCAGGCGAGGAGCAGAGATGGACGGAGCTCGCCCGGCAGGCACGAAGGCGATCGCGGTGCGACTCCTCGGCCCGATCGAGGCCGAGCGGGACGGGGTCGCAGTGAATCTCGGAGGTCCCAAGCCGCGCGCGCTCCTCACCGCGCTCGCGCTCGACCTCGGGCACGTCGTCTCCGTCGACCACCTCGTCGAGGCCCTCTGGCCCGGCGACGCGCCGGACACCGCGCCCCATGCCGTGCAGGTCTACGTCTCGCAGCTCCGCAAGGCGCTCGGGCCGGTGATCGCGACCCGCCCGCCCGGGTACGTGCTCGAGCTCGATCCCGACGACGTGGACGTCCACCTCTTCGCCCGCCTCGCCGAGGAGGGCCGCGGCGCGCTCCGGGGCGACGACCCCGAGGCCGCGGAGACCGCGCTCCGCGAGGCGCTCGCGCTCTGGCGCGGGCCCGCGCTCGCCGACTTCGTGTACGAGCCCTTCGCGCAGACCGAGATCGCGCGGCTCGAGGAGCTGCGGACCGTCGTCGTCGAGGAGCGCATCGAGGCCGACCTCGCCCTCGGGCGGCATGCCGAGCTCGTCTCCGAGCTCGAGGCCCTCGTCGAGGCGCAGCCGCACCGCGAGCGCCCGCGAGCGCAGCTCATGCTCGCGCTCTACCGCTCGGGGCGGCAGGCGGACGCGCTCTCCGCCTACCGGGCGGCACGCGCCGCGCTCGTCGACGAGCTCGGCATCGAACCGGGACCCGAGCTGAAGGGGCTGGAGGCGGCGATCCTCCGCCAGGACGGGTCGCTCCTGCTCGAGGCCGGCCCCGCGAAGCCGGCGATGCAGTACCGCCGTCTCGCCTCGATCCTCTTCGTCGACGTCGTCGAGTCGATGGCGCTCGGGGAGCGGCTCGACCCGGAAGCGCTCGGGTCGGTCCAGCGCCGCTACTTCGAGACGGTCTCCGCCGCGCTCACCCGCCACGGCGGTACCGTCGAGAAGTACGCGGGCGACGCGGTGATGGCCGCGTTCGGCGTCCCGATCTCGCACGAGGACGACGCGCTCCGCGCAGCCCGGGCGGCGTTCGAGATCCAGGCGGGCATCGAGGCCCTCAACGAGCAGCTCGCCCGCGACCACGGCGTCGAGCTCGCGATCCGGATCGGGATCGCAGCCGGAGAGGTGGTCGTCACCTCCACCGGCGCCGGCCAGCGCTTCGTCGCCGGGGACTCCGTCGGGATCGCCGCCCGGCTCCAGCACGAGGCCGAGCCGGGGGAGATCGTCGTCGGCGAGGTCGTCGCCCGCCTCATCGACCATGCGGCGGCTCTCGAGCCACGCGGCTCGCTCGAGATCCCCGGCCGGCAGAAGCCGTTCGCGATGTTCTCGCTCCGCGAGATCAGCCCGGCGGCGCCCGCATTCGAGCGCCGCCTCGACGCCAAGCTCGTCGGCCGCAAGCGAGAGCTGGCCACGATTCGCAAGGCGCTCAAGCGGGCGGTCGACTCGGGCTCGCCTCAGCTCGTTGTCGTCACGGGCGTGCCAGGCGTCGGCAAGTCGCGGCTCGCCGCCGAGGTCGCCTCGCGCGCGAAGGGCGTGACGCGGCTTTCCGGCCGCTGCCTTTCGTACGGCGACGGCATCACGTACTGGCCGCTGCGCGAGGTGCTCGAGGGCGCGCGCCCGGGCGAGGAGCGCGACGCGGTGCTCGCCGCCCTCGAGGCCGACACGTCGCCTCCCGCCCCCGAGATCGCCTGGCTCTTCCGCCGCTTCTGCGAGGCAACTGCGCGCGAGCACCCGCTCGTCCTCGTCTTCGACGACGCCCACTGGGCCGAGCCGACCTTCCTCGAGCTGGTCGAGCACCTGGTCGATCGCGGGGAGGGGCCGATCCTCGTCCTCTGTGTCGCCCGCGACGAGCTGCTCGAGCAGCGGCCCGTTCTGGTGGAGGAGCGCGAGAGCGCGACGCTCGTCGAGCTCGACGCGCTTCCGCCCGAGGACGCCGACGCCCTGCTCGAAGGCCTCGCGACCGGGATCCTGGAGACCGACCGGCGCGATCGCATCGTCGAGGCCGCCGAGGGCAACCCCTTCTTCCTCGAGCAGCTCGTCGCCCTCGAGCTCGAGGGCGCGCTCAGCGGTGGCCCGCTGCCCGAGACGATCCAGGCGCTCCTCGCCTCGCGCCTCGACCGCCTCGGCCCGGGGGAGCGCGCCGTCCTCGAGCGCGGCGCGGTGATCGGGAAGGAGTTCCGCCTCGACGACGTCGCCGCGCTGCTCGAGCCGGAGGCCGCCCCCACCGCGGAGGCGCACATGGTCACGCTCACCGCACGCGGTTTTGTCCGGCCGAGCGCGGCGGGAGCGTTCGGCTTCCGCCACGTACTCCTCCAGGAGGCGGTCTATCGCGCCGCTCCGAAGCGCCTTCGTGCAGAGCTCCACGAGCGCTTCATCGACCGCTTCGAAGGACGCCGCGCGAGTACGGGAGACGTCGACGAGTTCGCCGGCTACCACCTGGAGCAGGCGTACCGGCTCCGGACGGAGCTCGGCGAATCGGACCGGCGGACGACGCGGTTGGGGGAGGATGCGAGCCGCCGGTTGGGGGACGCCGGAGTTCGCGCCTCGAAACGAGGCGATGTCCCCGCCGCCATTGCGCTCAGTCGTCGGGCAGGGGCGATTCCGACGCTCTCTGGATCACGTGTGGCCGAACTGGAGACAGAGCTCGGTATGAATCTCCGCGTAGGGGGTGCTCTCGAGGAATCGCACCGTGTGCTGGAACGTGCGATTGAACTGGCCAGCGCGGCCGGCGATCGTCGGGTGGAGCTGCGCGCGCGGATGGAGGACGCCCTCGTACGGGTGACGATGCTCTCCGAGCCGGGAGACGAGCTGCTCGATGTGGCGAGAGAAGCCATTCCCGTCTTCGAGGCGGCCGGGGACGATCGGTCACTCGGTCGAGCGCTGATCCTTTCCGGCTGGATGGAGGGAGGCCGCCGGGGCCGGCACAAGCTGAGACTGGACGCAGCCGAACGTGCGCTCGTCCACTATCGACGTTCGACCTGGCCCGTCTCGCCGGCCGTGTGGGAGATCGTCAACGCCCTCTACTTCGGTCCGACGCCAGTGTCTGACGCGATCGACCGGTGCCAGGAGCTCGCTCGCACCGAGACTCTCGATCGCAACGGACAGGCCAACGTCGACATGTGCGTCGGGGGTCTCGTGGCTCAGACGGGCGACTTCGACCGGGCACGAACCCTCATCGCGTCCGCTCGAGTGACGTACGAGGATCTCGGCCAGCGAGCTTTTGGGACCACGCAGACCGCGGCGATGCTGGGCGATGTCGAGTTCCTCGCAGACGATCTGGTCTCAGCCGAGGCGACATTCCGCTGGTTGTGCGAGGAGTATCGGCAGCGCCAGGCGTTCAGCCATCTCGCGAGCCGGGCAGGTGATCTTGCAGATGCGCTCTACGGTCTCGACCGCTTGGATGAGGCTTCCGAATGGGTCGATGTCGCACGGTCTCACTCCGCATCGGACGACGTCGACGCCCACGTTCTCTGGATGCCGGTCCGCGCGAAGCTCCTGGCACGCAACGGTGCAGTGGAAGACGCTGTTGCCCTCGCTCGCGACGCAATACGCCTCACGGAGTCGAGCGACGCGCTCAATCGCAACGCGAAGGCCTATGGCGATCTCGGTGAGGTTCTCGTCCTCGCAGGTCGCCCTGACGAGGCACACGCCGCCTACAGCTCGGCACTCGGATTCTTCGAGGCGAAAGGCAACGTCGTCGGAGTGGGGCGCATGCGTGCGCTCCTCGACGTTGCGCTCGTCTGAGAGACGGCACGGCCCGCCTCGGGCGGGCCGTGCCTGCGTCAACGTGGGTCGTCCCTAGCCCGGCCCGGGGCCGCCGCCGTCGGCGTATGCGACGAGCGGAGCCGCGAGCGCGAGCAGACCGACTGCGAGCACGACGAGCGTGCGGTGCAGATGAGTGACCTGGCGCATCGTTCCCTCCTTCCGGTTTCTCTGGGTGCGCCGGTCACGCTCGGCCCGACCGCCAACCGCCCGGTCACGAACGGCTAACGAGTCGCTAATCCGTGCCGCAGTCGTTGCGTAAAGTCGGCGCGTGATTTCCATGCGCCGATGGTCTGATTTGCGACCTTCTTTCTCTTCGGGAAAACGCAGGAATTTCGCTCGCGCTATTCCCGGAATCGGGGCTCGGGGAGGATCCGTGGCTGCTCGGGGGCGATCGGAGCCGTCTCCGGGCCTGCCCGGAGAGGACGTCCGGGGCCTGCCCGGTTGTCTCCGACCGGGAAGTACGTGACGATTCGCGCGTGAAGCGCCTCGCCACCGTCGTCCTCGCCGCCGCGGGCGCCGCGCTCGGCGTCGTCGCCTACCGCGTGCAGATGGACAACCTGCTCGAGCAGACGACGGTGCTGCGGTCCGGTGCCTCCGTCGTCGCGGCCTGGTCGTTCCTCGTCGCCGGCCTCGTGGCGTGGAGGCGGCGGCAGGGCAACCGGCTCGGCCCGCTGATGGTGGTCACGTGCTTCGCCCTGCTCTGCCGTCAGTTCCGCTACAGCGGCGACCCGCTCGCGTTCACCGTCTTCTTCGCGCTTGGCGAGGTCGCGTGGGCGCTCGTCGCCCACGTGGCGCTCGCGTACCCGACGGGGCGGGTCACGGACCGCGTCGAGCGCTGGTTCCTCGGCGTCGCCTACGCCGTCGCGCTCGCGTTCCCGCTCGCGATCCTCCTCGCGTACGACGGCACCGCGGGCCTCCGCTACCTGGGGTCGGCTCCGGGGGAGAGCCTCCTGCTCGTCCGCGGGAGCGGCGACCTCGTCCGCGCGCTCCAGGACACGTTCGGCGTCGTGGCGTACGGCGGGCTCGCCGTCGTGTTCATCCTCCTCGTCGCGCGCAAGCTCCTGAGGGCGACACCTCGTGCGCGGCGCATGCTCGCCCCGCTGCTCGTCGCTGCGGTCGTGGCGGCGGCATGGGCGGTCCTGAACGGCCTGCTGACGTTCGCGACGACGCCTCCGGGCGTCATCCACGATCTCTTCTGGTGGCAGGTACTCGGCCTGATCGCGCTCCCGCTCGCGCTCCTCTGGGGGCTGCTGCGGGAACGGCTCGCCCGCGTGCACGTCGGGGAGCTCGTCGTGCATCTCGAGACCGCCTCGCCGGGCGAGCTGCGCGACGAGCTCGCGCGGACGCTGGACGACCCCAGCCTCGAGGTCGCGTTCTGGCTCCCCGGCCGCTTCGAGTACGTCGACGCCGAGGGGCGGCACGTCGACGTCCCCGACGCGAGCGCGTCGCGCGCGGTGACGGGGATCGATCACGCGGGCGAGCCGCTCGCCGTGCTCGTCCACGACCCGTCCCTCCTCGAGGAGCCGAAGCTCGTCGAGGCGGTCGCCGCAGCCGCGCGGCTCTCGCTGCAGAACGCGCGCCTGCATGCGGAGGTGAGCGCGCAGCTCGAGAAGGTGAAGGAGTCGCGCTCGCGAATCGTCGCCGCGGCCGACGAGGAGCGGAGGCGGATCGAGCGCGACATCCACGACGGCGCGCAGCAGCGGCTCGTCGCTCTTGCCCTCGAGCTGAAGAGCGCGCAGCGCACGCTCGGCGACGACGTCGATCCCGGGCTCGAGGCGCTGCTCGCCTCCGCCGCCGACGAGCTTCAGGTCGCGGTCGAGGAGCTGCGCGAGCTCGCGCACGGCATCCATCCCGGAGCGCTCGTGCAGGGCGGGCTCGCGGCGGCGCTCGAGGAGCTGGCCGGCCGGTCGCCGGTGCCGGTCACGGTCGAGTCCACGCAGGACCGGCTCGCCCCGGAGGTCGAGGGCACGGCGTACTTCGTCGCCTCCGAGGCGCTCGCGAACGTCGTCAAGCACGCGCGCGCGACGAGGGCCTCGATCCGGGCGACCCGGGTGAACGGGACGCTCGTGGTCGAGGTCGTCGACGACGGGATCGGCGGAGCGGCGTCGCGCAACGGCTCCGGCCTGCGCGGTCTCGCCGACCGGGTCGAGGCCCAGGGCGGTGTCCTCCGGGTCGAGAGCGAGCCCGGTTCCGGGACGCGCGTCGTCGGGGAGATCCCGTGCGGATCGTGATCGCGGACGACTCGGTGCTCCTTCGCGAGGGGCTCGCGCGCGTGCTCGCGGACGGCGGCTTCGAGGTCGTCGCGCAGGCGGCGAACGCGGACGAGCTGCGCCAGGCCGTGCGCCGCTACAAGCCCGACGTCGCGATCGTGGACGTGCGCATGCCGCCGACGCACACCGACGAGGGCGCGCGGGCGGCGGTCGAGATCCGCGAGGAGCAGCCCGAGGTCGCGGTGCTCGTGCTCTCGCAGGTGATCGAGGCCGCCCACGCCGTGCGCCTCTTCAGCGAGCGGCCCGAGGGGTTCGGGTACCTGCTCAAGGACCGTGTCCTCGAGATCGACGACTTTCTCGAGGCAGTCGGGCGCGTGGGGAGGGGCGGAACGGCGATCGACCCACAGGTAATCGGCCAGCTCGTCGGACGCCACACGGACGAGGGGCCGCTCGAGGAGCTCACGCCCCGCGAGCGCGAGGTGCTCGAGCTGATGGCGCAGGGGCTCTCGAACCGGGGCATCTGCGAGAAGCTCGTGGTCAGCCCGAAGACCGTGGAGACCCACGTGAAAGCGATCTTCCTCAAGCTCGGCCTCATGCCGGCGCCGGACGAGCACCGCCGGGTGCTCGCGGTGCTCGCGTTCCTGCGCTCGTGAGGCTCTGCGGGCGCCAGTGCGGCTCGCACCCGGCCGCGCGGAACGCGTCCACCGCAGCCAGATAGCGGCGGATCTCGCTCATCAGCCTCTTCCCATCGATGCCGTATCGCTCGTTCACGATCTCGAGCTTCGCAGGCGAGGCTCAAGGTCCACTCAACGTGACCTACTCGGGTGTCGGGGCGCTGCGCGGCCCCGACACCCGAGCGCCTAGCCGACCTTCGTCGGCAACGCGGTGACCTCGTTGTCCGTTGGCAGCGCGTCGCGCGCGCCGACGATCGACGCCACGGCCTCGAAGGTGACCTTCCCAAGCGCCGCATCGTCGCTCGTGAACGTGTAGCTGTACTTGAACTCGGTCGTGCGGCCGCCGCCGCGGACCGGAACGCTTTGCGTCAGCGTCCCGACGAGCTGGAAGCCGCCCGGCCCGCTCTTGAAGAGCTGGACCTGCACGCTCTCCCCGTACCGCTTGTTCGAGACGCCGACCGAGAGCTGGCGCGTCTGGCCGACGCTCGCCGACTGCGGGACGGTCAGCTTCGCGATCGTGACATCGTGGGTACGGACCTCGACGATCCTCTCGGTCCTCGCCGTCCGACCGTCGAACGTCGTCACCGTCAGTCCGACCGTGTACTCGCCGTCGGCTGGGTAGCGATGGGTCGGGCAGCAACCTTCGCCCGTGTCGCCGTCGCCGAAGGTCCAGGCGAGCGACTCGATACCGACCTCACCCGGATCGAACGAATTGCTGAAGAACTGGACCGTGTCGTAGACCGACGGGTCGCCCGGATTGAACGACATGTTCGCCACCGGGGCCGGGGTCACGTCGAGCGAGAACTGGAGGGTTCCCCGTCCGCCGAACATCCCACCGGCCTGGAAGTGGTACGTCGTGCCGGCGTCGACGTGCATCGTGAGCAGGCTGCCGAAGCTCCGGCAGCCGACCTGGGACAGGCCGTCGATTCCGCTCCCCGTGTACGCGGCCACCGCCGTGCTGAACGGACCCGAGACGCGCGCGGAGACGGAACCGCTGGCCGAAGGCGTGTACGCGTACCAGACGCTCCCGGTTGGCACGCTGCCGACGCACGACGGTGCGGGCTCGCTCGCCTCGGAGGCGGCCCCCGTGTTGTCGACGACGTTCGTGTACGGGAGCGACGGGATCACGGCCGCGTCGGCGAAGTCGTCGTTCGGCGGCGGCGGGATCTCCTGCACGTTGACGCGCAGGTCTCCTCCCCCGCTGAACGGGAACGCTGCCGCCTGGACGTAGTACGTCGTCCCGGCCTCCGCCGAGAACACGACCGGGCTGCCGAAGAACTGGCAGCTGATGCCGGTGAGCCCGGCGAACCCCGGTCCGCTGCTCTGGAACACCTCGAGGAACGTGCTGAAGGCGCTTCCCCCGGTGTCGATGCGAAGGACGGCGTCGCTCGAGGGGGTGAGCGAGTACCAGATCGTCTTTTCGGGCGGCGGCGACGTGCACAGCAGCGGCTCGCCCGGCTCGGTCGTGGCCTCGACGTTGTTGACCGTCGCGCTGAAAGGCAGTGCCGACTGGTCGATGACGACGGCGTTTGCGAAGTCGTCGTTGGCCGGCGGCGCCGCGGTGGCAGTCCCCGGCACGACGAGCGCGAAGAGGACAGCGAGAGCTGCGAGTAGCGCACGCATCGGTTACCTCCTTCGATTGAGCTTCGCCTGCGAGGCTGCGCCACGCTGCTCAAGGTCCGCTCAAGCGCCGCGCACGACGAGCGGGAACCGGGAGGTCGAGTGGTTCCCGCGCGTGTCCCGGACGGCGACCTCGACGACGTAGCGGCCGGCGCGCAGGTCGAACCCGCGGCCGAGGACGACCCGGTAGTGGCCAGGGGCACGCACGTGGTTCTGGGTCGTGCCCGCTGCCCAGACGCTCCCGAACGCCGACGCCGAGGGGATCGTTCGCCGGAAGTCCGCAGCCGTCCGCCAGCCCGGCACGGCGACGCTACGGCTCACGAGGCGCCAGCGCAGGACCGCGGGCGTTACCGGGAGGTCGTGCCACGGGCGGGGAATCGCGAGCGGGGTCTCGTCGCCGACCTCGGCCACGAGGTCGAACGGACCTCGGAGGCCCGAGGACTGGAGCAGCCGGTCGCCGCTCTCGGCCGTCAGGCGAGCGACCCAGGGCGTCGTGTCGTCCACGAAGGGGCCCATCGCGCCAGGCCGTAGCGGATTCAGGTACTGCCCGTGGCGGGCCTCGGAGAAGTGGACGTGCGCGTACGGCGCCTCGATCCGGCCGAGAACGGTGCGGTAGGCGACGGCCCGCTCGCCGGAGCGCACGCTCGGGATCACGTGCCAGTAGCTGTGCTCGGAGCCATCCCGTCCGACGACGTAGACGGTGTGGGGGTGCCGCGTCGAGATCGTGATCCTTCCGGTGAGCGTCGCGTACACCGGAGTGTCGTTCGGCGCCGAGATGTCGACGCCGAAGTGGAACTGCTTCGTGCGCTCGTGGTTCGAGATCCGGGGATCGCCGAAGAATCCGCGGACAGGGTGCTGCCGGCGGAACGGCTTGACGGGCCAGCCGTACCGCGACGGCTGCGCCGGAGTGGAGGTCGCGGAGCGGATGCCTGCCAGCTCCGCCACGCGGGTCCGCTCGCCGCTCACGAGCTCCGGGGAGACGGCGGGCGACGTGGCCGACGTTGCGATCGTGTCGGCGCGGCCGACACCTGCGAGTGAGAGCGCCAGGGCGGCGCCGAGAAGCGGCCGCCACGCGATATGTGCGAATGAAGTGGTCATGCCGCCACGGTCGGAGGGGTCTCCAACCGGGCGGCAACGGGCCGCTAACCGGCCACTAACGCACGCGTCTTGAGCGTCCCTTGAGGGCGCTCGTCTCTGATCCCCTCACCGTGCGATGCAGAGGAGGAGCGCCCGTGCCCGATACGAGAGTGCGGCTCTGGACAGATCTCGAGTCGGAGTCGTAAGGTCGCCCGTGACGTTCGAGTTTCGGATACTGGGCCCGCTCGAGGTGGACGGCCCGGGCGGGCCGATGGCCCTCGGCGGGCAGCGCCAGCGCGCGCTGCTGGCGGCGCTCTTGCTCGAGGCCGGACGCGTCGTGCCGATGGACCGTCTCGTCGACGAGCTCTGGGGGGAGGAGCCGCCGAGAACGGCGACGACGTCGCTGCACAACGCGGTCTCGCGCCTGCGGCGCGCCCTCGGCGAGGAGTTGATCGAAACAAGGGCGCCGGGATATCTGCTGAAGGCAGAGCCCGAGTGGATCGACGCGACCCACTTCGAGCGGCTGCTGCGTGCTGCCCGCGGTGCCGCGCCGCGCGAGCGGCGTGAGCTGCTCGTGCAGGCGCTCTCGCTCTGGCGCGGGCCAGCGCTCGCCGACTTCGCCTTCGAGCAGTTCGCGCAGGCGGAGATCCGCCGGCTCGAGGAGCTACGGCTCGTCGCGGTCGAGGAGCGGATCGACGCCGACCTCGAGCTCGGCCGCCACGGCGACGTCGTCGGGGAGCTCGAGGCGCTCGCCGCCGCGCACCCGCTGCGCGAGAGCCTCCGGCGGCAGCTGATGCTCGCGCTCTACCGCTCGGGGCGCCAGGCCGAGGCGCTCGACGCGTACCAGGAGGCGCGCGCCCGTTTCGTCGAGGAGCTAGGCATCGACCCCGGCCCCGAGCTCAGGCAGCTCCAGGCCGAGATCCTGCGGCAGGGGGCGGGGCTTGCTGTCCCTGGCGCGACGGTCGTCGCGCCCGACCACGAGGGCGAGATCGTGAAGGCGCTGCTTGCGGGCCGCATCGTCCCGGTGATCGGGCTCGACGGCGCAGGCGACCTCGCGGCGCATCTCGCGAGCGCGTTCGACGTCCCCGACGATCGCCCGGTCGACCTCGCCCGGGTCTCGCAGTACGTCGCAACGATGAAGGGCTCCGGCCCGCTCTACGACGAGCTGCACGCTCGGTTCGAGGCGGCGGTCGAGCCCGCTCCGCTGCAC
>Ga0207428_10004026_pt1 | contig 14100 bp, 11 predicted proteins | sample RhiMethybrSRZTD1_FD_187600 | JGI IMG/M metagenome (GOLD analysis project Ga0207428, IMG submission 187600) | Populus rhizosphere microbial communities from Tennessee, USA - Rhizosphere MetaG P. TD hybrid SRZTD1 (SPAdes) (version 3) | ecosystem: Host-associated > Plants > Roots > Rhizosphere >... | reverse complement strand
TCTTTGGAGTCCAAAAGCAGGAGAGCACTGGCCTTTTTTAGGATTTCAATGTCCAGGTCTTTTTGCCTGAGCAACGCTTTGAGCTGCTGAATCTCCCGCTGATCGGCGGTGATTGCCTTGGCCCCCACGGGGGTCGAACCCAAGCGTTCTTTGCGAACCTGGTCGACCCAACGGCGCAAGGCCGTAGGGCCAATATCCAAACTGGCACAAACATCGGGAACTGACTGGCCCTCGTCCAGCACCATGCTGGCAGCCTTGAGCTTGAACTCACTGGAATAAGATTTACGCATATCCACACACCTCAGATTTGGGCGCCATCATAGCGCCCGATTGAAGTGTCCAAAATCATTAGGCCAGTTCAGTCTTGAAGGTTGAAGGCCAAACGAAAAGCCCGGATAAGGTCAACGGCCCCCCCCGTTTGATTTGCTGCAACCTCTCCGACTCCGTCAGCGACTTTCGATCGGAACTGAATCGCCAAAAGGCCGCGAGCCCCTCCTCTCGGGAGGCATCTTTCTTTGTGTCGCAATTGAAGTGCTCATCCACACACCCTCCTCCGTAATTTTTCGTCAACTGAAATATGAGCTAACGCCTGTCGAACCGGAACGGCCATTGAGCGCGGGTGCAATTGCGTAACGCAGAAGGTTGATCAGGCAATGGAGTCCTTTCCCCTATGCGTATCAACAACTCCGGAGCAGTGGCCTGGGACCGAGGATGAGTCACCAATCCATTCAATCGATACTTGAACTTAGGAACGGCTCGGTCAGCCGGTCTACTCGTTGCTCGTCGAGCAGCCCCGCCCGCAATATTTCGATTGCATGGGGATAGTGCCGTGACAGCTGGCGGGCCTAGCGGCGAATGGACGCTGAGCGCGCGGGATCTTCTGCCAGCGCCACTAAAAAGTCTCGCGCCTGAATCAGCGCTCGCGTGCGCTCGTTCGGCATGATCATGGTGTCCTCCTCGCACGCACCGGGCACGGTCCAGCCGCTCTGAGCTTGCTGGCTTCCGCCGCAGTTTGTTGGTCGGTAAATCACCTACAGCCTACACCTAAAACAAAGCTGCACAGGGGGGCAATCGCTGGGATCCGCCCGTGAATCACGCCCCTCTCTCCTCGCCGTACCACCATTCGAGCCTCTCAACACCCAAAACGCCATGAGGTTTGAGAATCTTGGTTTCTCAAACCTCTATTACCGCTCACTTGAATCGTCGAAAAGTAACGTTGTACAGCTGTAATAACATAGGCCGTAGCTCAGTACGAAATCGTCACTCGCGCAGTCATTTAGACTCGGCCCCATCCTCACGCCGCCAGTTACCGAACGGCGCGTCGGCTTCCACGTAGCGCAGAGCGCTGTGCACGTCACGCCAGCCGACATACTCCATCAAGGCCTTGGGAGACCATTGATTGCGGGTGGCCCAGGTGGCAAACCCGCGGCGTAACGAATGCCCGCTGTAGCGCTCCCCCGCAACGCCGCCGCGCGTCAGTGCCCGGCGCAACACCCGCGCGACGCTATACGGATGCAACGCGGCGGGGCCCAGATGCCCCCAGCGGTCGATGCTTCTAAACACCGGCCCCGACCGAAGTTGACTGAGCGTCAGCCAATCCTCGTAGGCCTGCACCGGACACAGTCGTATTAAGGCCGGCACGCTGACGGTGCGCCCCTGATGATCACGGTCGGTTTTGCTGCTGGACAGAAACAGACTCAACCCTTCGCCGGACACCAACTGGCTGGTTTCAATGCGCAGGCGGCATAAATCGTCACTGCGAAAGGCTCGCCAAAAACCCAGCAACAGCAAGGCCCTATCGCGGCTGGCGCGCAGGCGCACGGACAGGTCCGGTGACGCCACCTCCTGCTGCAGGGCCGCCACGCACTGCTCCAGCTCGCGCAATTGCAAGGGTTCGGCTTGACGGACTTGCCGCGGGTGCAAGGCTTGAATGCCGCGTAATACATCCCGCACTTGCGGCGCTTTGGTGGGATCAACAAAACCATGGTTCAAATGCCAGCGCGCCAAAGCGGCCAGATTACTGCGCAAGGTACTGATGGACAGCCCCGCGTGCTCGGCGAGGTAACGCACGATACTTTCACTGGACGCCGGCAAAAAGCCGCCCCAGCCAATCTCGTAATGCTCCAATGCCTGCTTGTAACGCCGAATGGTACTTTCGCGCCGTGCAGCCTGAAGATACCGCTCTGAAGCCGATGTCATATGTTTGCCCTCCGCGCCGCCAGCGCGAGCTGTCCCTGCCTGCGTGAACGGAGTCACGATCACCATTCAACACCGAGCAAGTCGACCACCATGCGCCATACTGCATAACTACCGGGAACCCTACAGGAGCTCCTGACATGGCCCGTGGCGGTATCAATAAAGCCTTGGTGCATTCCGCTCGTGACGCGTTGCTGGCCCGTGGGCTTCACCCCAGCATCGATCTGGTGCGCGTGGAGCTGGGCAATACCGGTTCGAAAAGCACGATCCAACGTTACCTAAAGGAACTCAGCACCCGTCCTGCCGTCGACGACACGTCGCCCCCAACTGTTAGTGAAGAAATGCTTTTATTGGTGACGAGCATAGCCGAGCGGCTGACTCAACAAGCTCAAGAGGCAGTGGCTGAGGAACGGGCGCAACTTGATCGGCAACAGACGACCTATCACCAGGAGCATGCGCAACTGCGCGAACGCCTTGATCAAGCATTGGAAATGATATCCGCTCAGACGAATGAATTAGAGACGCAGCGTCAGCGCGAACGACAACTGCGCGAGCAGTTACAAGACAGCGAGGGTGAACGCCAACGCTTGCGTCAGTTGGTTGCGGGCCAGCAACAGATGCTCGAAGAGCGCGCCAATCAGGTGCAGTCACTGGAGGACAAGCATCAACATGCCCGGGAGGGGCTAGAGCACTATCGGCAAGAGCAACTGGCCCAACGCGGACAAGAACTGCACCGACACGACCAGCTAATCCAACAGTTACGCCAGGAGCTACGAACAATGCAGAATGCGCAACTGGCCAAACAGGAGGAATTGGTTAGCGTGTATTGCGAACACGAACGCCTACTTAATGACCATCGTAGGCAACAGGAGCAGCTCCGACAACACACAAAAACCATACGTGACCATCAGCAAACCAACGACACATTGAGCGAACAGGTGCGTAAATTGCTGACCGAACAGGCGGTATTGCGTGACCGGGTCAATCCCTACTTGCTTCAGCACCGTAACGATCGGCGCCAGTTACGCGAGCAGGCGCGTCAAATTGAGACGCTACAAACGTTGTTGCGCCAGTTGACAGCCTCTGGCTAAATCTTGGTATTCATTGTGATATGTGCGCTTCGAGTACTTCAACGGCACATGGGGCCACGCAATCGATGCCACCCGCGGCGAACTCGGCAATACCGGCTCCAGATACTCCGCCGAGCAGACATCCATAGAGGCACAAGCCAGTCAGAAGACCCAAGCCGACTGGGAGCAAGTCACGCAGACACCTCATCAGGCGCAGTGACGGGACGAGCCGGTCGATCTCCGAAGCCGACTACGCAGCGCCCTAGAGAAGCAGCGCCAGATCGAACACCTGCCGCACCTACTGCTGGCGTTACCACCCTGCCCTCGCCTGAAGACGGCGAAGACCAAGACAGCGTCATTGCTGACGGCTAGCTCCTGGGCATTTGATCCAGCGACACCGTGGCGAGCACATCCAGCCTTGGGTCCAGCTCCCTCATGAGCTGGCGAAGCAGCGGAGGACAGCGACGGACACCGCGACTCAGGCTCTGATTGAGCCTATCCGCCAGAAATGGGCTAGCAAGGCAAATACACCAGAGCATTGCCAGGTCGCATCGCGTCGGGTGGTTAGATGGTGGCAGCCAGCCGTAGTCAATCATTTCATCGCGGCTTATCTGCCAGAATTCGCGCTGATACTCGAACTGCTCCGCATCAGCGGCCCAGGCCAGCGGAAAGAGTTGACCGCTGCACTTCAACCAACAATCTAACAACGCCCATAAGTCGTTGAAACACTGGTGGTAAGCGGGCATCAGCGAGGCAAGCGCCACGTAATGGCTGAAACGTTGCTGCAGCCAGCGTTGTTGTGGGCTCACGGGCGGGATTGGGTTGCGAAACAATGCTAACGGCAGAACTACAAGGGTCCAATCAGGGACGCCCAAGGCCCATCTCATCCGCGCATTGACGCGACAAGGATACGAAGAACCCTGCAGTGCAACGCAATGTGGCCGTCGAGTCGCCAGGTACATTGCAGTTAGCTGGCGATCATTGCTATCCCAGCCCAGTACCTCCCAGAGGGGATGGTTGTAAACCGCCTTCAATTCTGGAAAAACATCCATCAAGTGGTTCAGGCAGTGTTCATGCAACTGGACGCCCGCGTCCAGCAACCTAAGCCATTTGGGATTGGTTCCAACCGACGCCCCGCCGACGGTACCCGGTGCGGTGAACAGCTGCGGGCGATCCAGATGATCGCACCAGCGGGCATACTCCGTGCGTGATGACGCCCCGGAAAGTTGGTACAACGTTGCCCCGAAAAACCGATTACGACAACGCCGAACGGAAGCACTGGAAAGTGTCGACACTTGTCAACTCCTGCCCCCAACCACCCCGGACGCAACTATACACCCATACATACCGATTGGGCCTCACCTGCGCGCCTGCCCGCACCTACATGCTACCTAGATAAGCGGTACGTGCGCTTACAGTCCCCTGCAAGTTGCTGATTTTACGACGGCATAACCTACGTCTATGAGACGGTTATCAACCAATTCCGTGCCTCGGTCGCCAGCCAGGGCTGATTAGGCGTTGTGCGTGAACTTTGATTATTCAAGTGCCTGATTATATATGGGAATAGAGTACGTCTATGGCATTTTTTGACGTGTTTCCGTACAGAGAAATCCCGGTACGTACTGGTTAAAGTGAACGTCCATCCGACAGTTTCGCTGAATCGGTCTGGAGGACAAAAAGATGCAAACCCATCATCGACACCAGCGTTCTGCAGCGCGCCTCTTGGCCCCGGTTATCATAGTTACGCCGTGGCGCTTGCGGTTACGCCCGTCCGTTAGGCCACCAGTGGCGGCTGACCGTCCCCCCAGTCAGTGGGGAATGCTCTCACTGACTCGCAGCCAATCCAGCTGGGTAATGACCATATTCAAGTGGCGGGCGTTGGACACGGGCCGAGCCCTCACAATTGCCTTGGGCCGGTCCGAAATTGGCGGAGTGATCCACTATAAATACCTTTGCCGCACGTATCGGAAAGTCCCCGGCGGTGAAACCTTGCGTGGCATTTACGTGTACATCGAGTTCCGATGGAGTTGGTTTTGGCGCCACGCCTCACCTCGTTTGCGCGTGTTCCCTGAGCGCTCACGACATTACGCACCACCAGCGCGCCAATGAAAGATGCGTGGTCGAGTCGCTAGTCCACCTAGTGCCAGTCGGCCATTGGTACAGCGAAAGCAGGTGGATATGCCGACCGACACTAATGGTGTAACCCTCGCGGCGCGCGCTGCGACCGTCCTATGCCGACGACTTGCAGCGACTTCACGGTCCGTTGGGTGGTGACTACCCACCGATTTTTTCGCCCCACCCCGTACCACAGAGGTATTACCATGCTTGCACTAAGCCGACCGCCCATTGAAACACTCGCCCGTACCTCCCTGAACAAAGGCCGGAGCGGCAGTCGCGTCACATTTTTTCCTTCCCAAAAAAACCGCGGGCCGGTGGCCTGCAACAACCTGATGCAAGCTGACTACTGCGTCCATCTTGAGTATCGACACGATGTCCTCAGTTACCAGTGCCGGCCTGCCGCACTGCGCTGTGGCGACACACTATATAAAGCCGACTTTCTGGTGCGACTGGACAGCGGACTGATCGTCTATCAAAAATTTCTGTGCTCCGAGGGCCAAAGGGGTAGCCACACGCGGGAGTGGGCGCAGGCGGTCGAAGCTATGCTGCTGGACGGCGGCTATGTGTTCCGCTGGCTCACGCCAGACCTACTCGCTCCCTCGCTCATCACCCATAACCTGCGCTTTCTCTATCACTACGGTTTTGGCTGTTCGAGACGGGCGGCAAAACAGGTTCGCGCCAAAGTACTCGCGCTGGGCAGGCAGGGCACAACTCTTAAAGCCTTACTCGCCAACGACATCCCTTCACAGGCCATCTGTTACGCCATTTTCCTTGATGAACTGCGGATAGACCTGAGGCAAAAGCTCACGCCACAAACTGTGATCTACGGAGGGCATGATGGACTTCGTTCAATTCAAGATCGGTGAACATTACCGCTATCGCGGTCAGCGCTTTCAGATCGTAGATCTCCAAGGTGAAAGCGTGCAACTGCGCGCCCTCGAGGGCCGCAGGATCGTGCTGCGCCAGACCCATGACATCCTGCAGCGGGCGATGAAGCGCGGAGACTTCGTTAAAGATCAGGAGGCGCCCATTGAGAAGGATCCACAGAAAGTTCTCTCGGGGCTGCCCAAGCCCTACGCCGAAGCGTTCAACCGTCGTTGTTACTACGTGCGTCCGCTGATGAATCGCTACCACGGACGTATGCCGGCGGAAAGTGCCCAAGCATTAATTAGCACACTAGCGAAGCAGATCAACGATATCAGCCCACCCAGCCTAAGTACGGCACGCAGTTGGATCCGGATTTTTTGCAAGTCAGGTTATAGCTACCTCGCGCTCATACCGGCTAAAAAACCTAAATGGAAACATCGCTTGGACCATCAGCCTTGGGAAACTCAGCAGATCATCCAACAGCAGGTTAAAGAGCTGTACCTGAAGCCGGAACCTACCTGTAAAACCGAAGTGATCGATGCAATCGTCCAGGAGCTGAAAACGTTCAATGACGGCAGACCCAAACACGACAGGCTGAAAATACCCTCGGAGTCGACCCTCAATCGGCTCCTGCGAGAGCTGGATGCCCACGAAACGGCTTGTGCTCAACACGGCAGCAAGTATGCCCAAAAAAGGCAAGGCTGGACGCGTAAACGGCCAAGCCCGGGGCGGCTGTTCGAACTGGTAGAGGCTGACACTCAAGAGATGCACGTAGTAGTGGTGGATGATGACGGCGAAGTCATCGGTCGCCCCTACCTGACCGTTTTCCTAGAGGTCTTTACGCGAATGCCCTACGCTTGGGCCATCGGATTTAACCCACCCTCCTTGGACACCACCCTGCAAGCGCTTAAGCTGTCGTTGTCCAGCGAGAATACTTATGGCGGTACCGCAATACGCTACATCTTCGACAGTGGCCCTGAGTTCGTGGAGCATAACCTTCGACGCATCATCGCCATGTTGGGGGGGGAGATTTGTTACTGCGAGCCCGCGGCAGGCAATCAAAAACCGCACGTAGAAGCCTTTTTTGGCGTCTGGTCGAAAGAGATCGCCCACGCGATGCCCGGCACGACTTTCTCGAACATCACCACACGGGGCGATTACAACTCTGAAGACAACGCACGCCTTACCATAGAGGTAGTCAGAAGTATCTTCAGCCGCTGGGTTACCGACGTGTACTGTGAGCGGGTGCACAGCAGCCTGAACATCTCTCCCCGGCTGGCATGGGAGGCGGCTTATTCGGCCCTGTTTCCACCACGGCGCTATTCGCCCTCGGAACTTCGCCAGTACTTCTTAAGCGCGTTCCAAGCCTCTCCGCAACAAGGACGGCTGCGGTTTAATTCGCTGTTCTGGACAGGACCCGCGGTGCCATATCTGGCCAATCGCGAACCCCGCCCGGACAAACTCCTCGTCTATTACGACCCAAGTGACCTGGGACATGCCTGGGCCTGCCATCCCAGCTACCCCGACGAGCTTCTTGAACTGCAGGCGGTCGATCCTGATTACCAGGAAGGACTCACCATGCACCTGCATCAATTGACGCTTAAGCGCTTGAAGGCCGAACGCACTGCCTTCGACCCGAGCAAGGCGCGCCGAGCGAGAGTGGCATTGCTCCGTGAGCTGGCCAAGGTGAAGACCCCGGCACAGCGACGTCAACGTCAGCAGGCTGCGGAGAAAGGTTCGCTTCAAAAATCACAGAAACACTCAACGAGGACAACGGCCAACAAACCTAATACGCAAGAGGTTTATCACCATCATGGAGACACACCCGACGATTATTCGTCTGTGGAGGTATAACGCCATGCACATCCGCCCCTGCACAGCGTTGTCCGCACAGCCGACTGCGCTCCGCTGAGGCAAAGCTTGCATGTGTCAACGATCACCACGGAGCTGAAGCGCCTCGAGCGGCAATCATTGTAGGAGCGCGCAGATAATCACTTGGTGAAAGCGATGTACTCAGACATTCGTTGTGTCGCTAAACGCGGCCCTTATCTGGGTTCATCAACCACCCGCCCCTGCGCCACCGTTCAGCCTATTGATTAGATCTGAACAAAAAGAGGTGCATTACAATGGAATCCGACATCCAACAAATCGTTAAAGCATTCAAAGCCAGAATTGTCTTTCATCCACGCTATCGGCAGGCATGCTCGCAAATTCAGAACGCGATCGAAAACACCGAAGCGCTAGGTGAACCGGTATGTGCCCTGCTTTGCGGGCCAAGTGGTACTGGGAAGTCTACCCTTTGTCATTACTTTCGAAAGCTTTACAACAGCAACTCGGTGATTCGCGGTGACGACGGGACCTATGCAAATCTGCCCGTCTTCTATTGCGAGGTCCCATCCCCGACAACTGTCAAAGGCTTGATCACAAACATGCTTCGTTTTTTGATTGACGAAACTCCAAACGGCACCATCGAGAAGCTCACCCACCAACTAATCACTTGCATGAAAACGTGTCACGTGAAGGTGATTTTTCTCGACGAAATTCAACGCCTCTGTATTACCACCGTCGCCGAAAAGGTGCGTCTTGACTCGCTACAATGGATTGTCTCGCTTCTCAATGGATCAGGAATTCCCGTGATCCTTTCGGGCACCGAACTCTGCAGAGACATCCGGCGTGAAGATGAGGCGTTTGAAAATCGATATCCATATTTCGCGGAGCTATCACACTTCACTTATGACGCGAAAGTCGACTCCGATTTTTTCGCGACATTAAAACATTTGGATATCGCAATGTACGAAATTGCGGAACTCGCAAAGGGTGTCCACCTTAACGATCCAACCATCGCAGCGCCACTCTTCATAGGTACCAGCGGCAATCTGAAGAGGATGCGGCTGATCATTAATGACGCACTAAAAACCTGCTTGCGCAGGGGCGTTCCGCGCACTTTGAAAGCAAGTGACTTCTCCACTGCCTGCCAATATGTGGACTTACCGAACAACTTGTCAGATGGCAATCCATTTTTCCAGTCTTATGACGATTTGATGAAGCTTATATTGGACTACGAGGAGGTTCGCGATGAGTAAAATATTGTTCACACCTCGACCACTGCCTGAAGAAAGTCCAACCAGTATCCTTAAGCGCATGGCTATCATGCATGGTTGCATATTACGCTCGGATCTTAAGGCACTTTTTGGTCGAACATGTTTTAACGGCTCCCTAATTTCCCGCTCGCACCCCATTATTCAAGAAATCTCTAAACGGGCGGGTGCGGCAGGCGATGAGTTTCTTAGCGGTTTTTATGAACCAATTGGTGCGCTACATCACGCTCCACCTCTGAAAATCGCAGGGCTCTCCGTTAGCGCCGACATGATACGGAAGAGGGGAGCCACATATTGTTCCGAATGCTGGAAAAACGGCATAGAGCATTTCATCAAAGACCTCAAGCTCTCTAGCTACTGCCCCTACCACCTCAGAAAATATCTTACAAAATGCCCTAACTGCCAGGTAAAACTTTATTGGCATGCATTGGATGTAAAATGTAGGTGTAATCATCTGCTGATTTCGCCACCATGTTCGGCCGATACGGCGACAAACGAACAGAAACTGCTCAATATATTTAGGATGGGCGACTCACAGAAATTTCGCCAACTTTGTGACTACCTAAACGACTTGGGGTATCGGGTGGAGCGCCATACTGAATGTCCAGCCAATAGGTGTTTATTATCACTAGCACTCGCTTTCCTTGAGGAAGACATGGTGGGAGTATTGGCTCACCTTAGAAGACTAAATGAACTATACCCAGAAACACCTGCATATATTATCGCAGCCAAACTTTCGCTATTCCCCCAACCCAAGGCACGGGACTGTGCGCGAGACTTCATCAAATATCACTCACATGAAAATGCGAAAAAAAACGGGACCTTCACAACAGCACCACTTCACTCATTTTCTTTAACGAAGCGGCAAATTGGTGCTTGGCTTAACATACGCCAGCATTATTGGAAAATCTTACGCTTGGAAATAAACATCAAGCCAGACAAAACTAAATACAATTGGATACAAGCTCAATCACTATCAAAACAAGTATTAACGATAAAGCTTCGCAACGGCTTCAAGAAGAAAATAACACGTAATTCTGAAAGACCGCCAAAGCACCTCCAAGAAATGCTTCAGCTAAGCGCGGCTGCAATAAAAGGCGCAATTGAGCACCATCTCTTGGCGCCCAAATGGGAAAAAAGTCACAAAATGTACTTTGATCCGCACGATATAGAAAACTTTACTAAAAACTTCATTTCCGTGAAACTTCTATCCAGCCAAACTAACATCCCCACCAAACAAATCCGCAGGGCCATAGCGCACTTGAAAATAGCACCACTAAACATTGAAAACAACATACTTCAAATTCAACTGATAAGCACTCACACCAGCCAATTAGTTATTGAATGGTGTAACGATATTGAGCAACAGCTATTAAAGCCCAGAAGCCCTTCAACCAAACGCGCACTACACACCCATACTAAGACAGAGGCCTGGTTACCCTCTGCTGCAGCCGCGGAATATCTTGACACATCAAAACAAGTCATACGAAAACTTACAAAGCTTGGATTTCTTACCAACGTTCAAAAATGTGAAGTGGGTGGCCATCTCATAGACATCAGAATACTAAAAAAATTTAAAACACAATACGTAAGCGCAGCAGAAGTCTGTAAATTATTTAATTATAGTCGTGGAAAAGTGACCAAAACCCTCAAAGCTTTTGGAGTCTTACCTGTCACGAGTCCAGAAATCGATGACAATCCTGCTATTTTTTTTTGCGAGATGAAGTTTTGTCGCACACCAAAAATCGGGATCAACGCCACCAAGAAAATAACAATGGACACACAATACTGCAAGCCTCAGAAAAACTTCAGGTTCCAGTCGAAGCAATTTCCAACATGATCGCAACAAAAACCCTTCAAATTGCAGACTCCAAATCTACAACCAATAACAAAATAAAAAATAGCAGTATCGATACATTTTACAAAAATTACGCCAAATTAACTACCGTAGCTCACTGGTTGAAAACTCGCGCACCTTTCGCATACAAGATACTAAGCAGACTTGGTATAACCCCGGTAAGCGGCGCATCAGTTAACGCCTGCTCGCAACTTATCTATTCCATTGACGACATCGCGAATTACTTCTCGATCCCAGATCGAGAAAATCCTGATACACCAGTACAAAAGCCTCAGCCAACTTTAATAAATATATCTGATCTTTGGAAAAAATATGATATCAATAGCAGGTCCTTCGGGCGGCTATTTTTAAACTCCGGCTTCACTGATCCAATTCGCATTGGTGTAACCACATACCTGAGTCAGGATGACGTGTCCAAAGTGGAGGAAATTTTAGAAAAATATTGTACCTTTTCACAAGCAGATAGATACTTGGGCCATAAACACACACGAAATCTGACAAAAAGAAACAAACTTTTATTAGCGCACCCCTTAAAAGGTTATTCCAATTGTTCGATGATCGATAAAATACAGTTACAAAACTTCGCCACTGAGCACGGCTTCGTATGACCCCCACCATCTTACCTCCATGAGGTTCCCGCTGTTGAAAAATTCAATTCGATCTTTCTTCGCGCCCCCAAAATTAAATGACATCCACTAAATTTACAGAGCCCACAAAGTTGAGCTTTTTGTCCTAAATTTCGCAGATTCTCACTTATTTTGAAACTCTGCCTTCAAGTCATTTTGACAAAAATTAGAATAATCATGGCATGGCGTTACTAACAAACATGAAAAATGGGGCGAACCGGCTCAGCGCCTGCGCGCGTTGCGCCTGATCGGCCTGGCGCTGGCCGCCAGCGAAAAATCCGTGCAGCTTTACTACGAGCGCAACCTGCGGCCGGCGGAAATTCAGTTCGAACCTTGGGTGCAGCGGGTTGAAGGACAGCTGGTGGCGGCCTGGTCGGCGCTGGAGCGGGAGCTGGAAAAGCAGCCGCTGAAGACTGACGGTGCGATCGAGCAGGACGGCATCACCCTCGCTGTAGCCTGGAGCTTCACCAACCTGGTGGTGCCGGACCAGGTGAGTGCGGCGCAGTTTCCGCGGATCGCCGCGTTCACGGCGTATGCCGAAGGGCTTGAGGTGTTTGTCGGTACGCCGATTGACTGACGGATTCATTTCGCCTCATCGACCGCCATCGCGAGCAAGCTCGCTCCCACAGGGAATCACGCTTTCCTGTGGGAGCGACGGTGCGGCGATCCGACTTGCTCGCGATGGCTTAAGCAAAAGCGCCGCTTCACCCAAAGGCAGAAGCGGCAGTCGAATCAATGCACAAACAACGCAATCAAGATAATGATCGGGATCGGCACGCCGAGAAAGAACAGCAGTAATGAACGCATGGTAGTTCTCCTGGATTAACGAATCGGTGCAGTGGTGACGTAGGTATCGGTTTCCAGATACACCACCGCATCCCGACGACGACCGCCGAAGGTCGCGGCAAGGCTGGCGAAGAACGCACCGGCCAACAGCGCAACGAACATCCACAGCGTGGTCCACGCCGCCACTTTCGCAGCGGTGTCAGCGGCTTGTTGAGCGGCCAGCTTGGCGTCGGCCACGGCTTTCTGGGTGCGGGCATAGACCTCATCGACACGACGTTCGGCGTCGGCCTGAGTGAGGTTGGTCCGTTGCGCGACCAGTTGCGCCAGGTAAGTCCGGTCTTCGGCGGCCAGCTCACCCCTGCTCAGGGAACGCACAAAGATCCGGGTGACGGTGCCCCGGGCCGCATCATCGCTGACGGCAACCGGGCGATCATCACGGAACAGGCTGTCGACGAAGTAACCGTACTCATCGCCTTGGGTATTGCCCGCCGCAGTGCCCACGGCTTGCGTCGCGGCACTGGCGGCACCGCCGACCATGTTCGCCCCGGCCTGTACGCCACCGCCGACCAGACTGCTGACCGACCCGGCGACCAGCGTGGCCGTCACCAGCGTCGCCACGCACCAGGCCAGAAAACCATGGGCCGTGTCGCGAAAGTAAACTTCATCGCCGTGCATGTACGCCCACTTCACCCGCAGTCGCCCGGCGATGTAACCGCCAAGTCCCGAAGCGACAATCTGGGTGAAAGCCAGCCAGACAATGGTCGAGATCCCCAGGCCTTTGGCGCTCACGCCTTCATTGGCCCAGGGCGATACCGCCGAAAAACCCAGGCCGAAGCCGAGCAACACCAGGATCAGCGACAACGCCGCCGCGGCAGCGGCACCCGCGAAAATCGCTCCCCAGGACACGCCGGACAGCGTGGTTGATTCGTCCATGGCGGGATAGAAACCGTCAGAGGATCTATTCATAGTTGTATCGCTCCAGGCAGAAAGATGGTGTTACAACTCTTCGAGGAAGGAATTGCAGTCACCGTGCCAGTCACGCACTTTGAATAAATCGTTGCTCTTCAATCGCTTAGAAAGTTTGAACTTCCCGGCTCCATGCAAACTGCAAGGTACAGGTCGATCCAACGGGTTTTATGCATTAGTTATTTGCGCTTATAGCTTTTATTGCTGCTGGGGTCAGACAACCTTTTCTTGAGGCTTTCACCGGTTTTTCGATTCGGACGCGGCCTTTTGTAGGAGCTGGCTTGTCGGGTCGCCGCATCGCAGCGATGGTCGTTAACGATAACGCGTGTGAACTGGATAAACGTGGCGCACTTGAGTCCATCGCCAGCAGGCTGGCTCCTACAATTGTCCGGGAATGCGTGAAGCGACCCCGCCCAGATGAAAGTTAATTTATTAAGTCGCGGTTTTTTCTTGGCAAAATGCTCGCAACTTCGTATTGAACTGCAAATCAGGCCAGCCTTATGACCCGCATCTTG
>Ga0207428_10004023_pt1 | contig 14101 bp, 11 predicted proteins | sample RhiMethybrSRZTD1_FD_187600 | JGI IMG/M metagenome (GOLD analysis project Ga0207428, IMG submission 187600) | Populus rhizosphere microbial communities from Tennessee, USA - Rhizosphere MetaG P. TD hybrid SRZTD1 (SPAdes) (version 3) | ecosystem: Host-associated > Plants > Roots > Rhizosphere >... | reverse complement strand
GTTCCCCAGGCACGCGATTCCGTGCATTCCGACGAATCTGATCCGCACCGGCTAAAATGGATCTACCGATTTCAGCTCTGCCGTAAGCCCCTTGGAGGAAGGTATGCGACTGCTCAGAAGCCTGTTCGTCGTCGCCGCGCTGCTCACACCGGCCATGGTCTACGCGGGACAGGTCTACGGAACGATCGTGATGGACGGGAAGGGCGTCGGCGGGGCGAGCATCGAGATTCAATGCGGGTCTGATGCCGCCGTGACCGGAGCAACGGGTGCCGACGGCTCCTACCGGATCAACGTGCCGCAGCAGGGGCAGTGCACGCTGTCGCTGCCGAGCCACGGCAAGGCGTCGGCGATGATCTTCTCGAGCCCGAACCCCTCCTCGTTCAACTTCGAACTCGTCAAGGCTGGCGACAAGTACGAGTTGAAGCGCAAGTAGCGATGAGCGGCGACGAGGTTCCGGCGGTGACGCCGCCACCCGCAACCGAGGACAAGGAGAAAGCCGACAAGGGCACGCCAGCCTGGATCGAGCTGGTCAAGGTGCTCGCCTTACCGCTCGTCACGCTCGTCCTCGGCTACTGGTTCAACTCGTCGCTCAACGAGCGCCAGCAGATCGACAACAACGTCCGCCTCTACGCCGAGATGATGGGCCGGCGCGAGGAGGCGGATAGCAACCTTCGCAAGGACATGTTCAATTCGATCCTGAACACGTTCATGGCGAAGGACCCCAACCTGAAGGTTTCGCCCGAGGAGCAGATTCGGCAGCAGATTCTCAGCCTCGAGCTGCTCGCCTACAACTTCCACGAGTCGCTCGATATCGCACCGTTGTTCAAAGACGTCGAGCGGCGGATTCCGACTGACGCGAAAGGGCCGAACACGGAACTGCAGGGGCGCCTTGAGTCGGTGGCCCTGCAGGTGATCGAGCATCAGCTGACCGCGCTTTCTGACGTCGGGATGGTCGAGCGGGGCGATGCTCTGCCCGAGAAGATCAAGGACTTTCAGGCCCACATCATGTTCGGTGCGCACACGGTTCCGGATCCCATGGTGAAGCCTGGCGAAGGCACCTCACGAGTGTGCCTGTCGATGGAAGCGACCGACCGATCGAGACACTATCGCCAGTTCCGACTCGAGTTGATCGCCTACACCGCCGAGACGCGCGAGGTCCAGGTCCACTTGTACGTGTCGCAGCCGTTGACCGAGGCGGAGTGTTTGCGAGCCGACCTCGATCTGCAGAGCAAGCGCGAGGTCGACACGAACTTCTACGTCGGCCGCTTCGATTTCCCGATGATCGACAACACGCGGCTCACCGGCGGCGAGCGATGCGCGATATCGCTGACGGCGCTCAACCCCGGAGTGGTGAGCCTGACGCTCGCGTACTTCCCGGCGTCGCGCGCGAGCTTGAAGGACAAGCCGTACTACGACGAGGTGATCCGGGATCTGGTGCGCGATCCGGATTCGCGCGGCGCGAAATAGCGCTCCGCGAGGTGCGTGCGCTCGGCGTCCGCCTCGCGAGGTGCAGGCGTCGCTTCGCTCACGAGGTGCGGGCGCTCCCTCCGGTCGAGGCTCCACGCAACGCTGGAAACCTCCGATTCTCTCGCGCGCATTCTCGGTCCGCGGGATCGATGGTCGCGGAGCGCCGACGTAAGGGCACGCGATCAGCAAAGTGAGTAAAACCAATGCGAAGCGTGACGGCTCCGCAGGTCACGGACCTGCGGAGATGGGGGAGATCCAGGCGAAGCGTTGGTTTTTCCGCGTGACCGATCCGTCGGGCGGAGCGAACCATCGATCCCGCGGACCTGGAGATGCGCCACTGCAGTGAGCGGCGGCACGCGAACGTCGCAATTCCGAAAGTCGACCCGGAACTACTGCTTCAGAAAGCCATCGACGATCTTGAGGAACTCGTCAGGCTTCTCGTCGCTCGGATAGTGCCCGACGCCGGGGATCGTGACGATCGTCACGCGCGGTAGCGTCTTCTTCAACTGTTCCTGGGTCTCCGGCGGCACGATGGTGCTGCGGCCGCCGAGCACATACAGTGTTGGTGCCTTGATCTCCCGCACGAAGCGCCACAGATCAGTCGCGACGAATCCCTTCACCAGAGCCGGATCACGCTTCCAGATGAGCCGGCCGTCGTCTCGACGCTTGGTCCCGTACTTCACGTAGGGGACGAGCACCGCGTCGGAGGTCCCGCTGTTGGTCTTGCGCAGCTGCGCGAGCAACTCCTCTTCGGAGGCCCAGCCCGCCTCTTCCTGCGCGACGCGGCGGCTGTAGTTGTCGGCGATCTGCCGCGGCCGTTCGGGTCCGACGTCTTCGGCGATCACTCGCGAGACCAGGTCCGGATACATGCCCCCAAATACCTGGACGACGCGGCCGCCGGTCGAATTGCCCCAGAGCGTCAGGTTGCGCAAACCCAGCAACTGAACGAGACGGGCGAGGTCCCACGCGTGATCTTCGACCCGGTAACGCCCCTCCGCGTCCCAGCCGGAATCGCCGTGCCCACGCATGTCGATCGCGATCACGTGGTAGCGCCTGGCGAAGTGCGGCGCAACGTGGTCGAAGGTCCGCGCCACGCGATCGAGGCCATGAACCATCACGAAGGGCTGCGCGGCCGCGTTCCCCCAGTCGACGTAATGCAGCCGGAGCCCGCCCACCGTGACAAACCGGTCGACCGGCCCGTCCGGTGTCTTTGTTTGCCCGTGAGCCAGCGCACCTACTGCCCAGAACAGGCACAACGCGAGCGCCAGTTCGGAGGCCACTCTGTGCCAATTCAACGCGGCGGATTGCCCGCTGACCGTTGCCAACTGTCGCCTGACCACTGTTATCTGCCCCCTGATCGTCGCTTCCGTTACAATGCCAAGCTTACGCCCCAGCGGGGTTTTCTGGTGGCATCTCCACCTTAAGAGGAATAGCGTGAACCAAATGGGGACTGAACGACCTGCGTCTGCCGGTGGCGGCAAGCTTATCGTCATCACCGCGCCCTTGACCGAAATCATCGACCACGCCGGCTACTTCATCCAAATGAGCATGGCGTCGCTGCCGATGTGGCTCGAGGGGATCCTGAACAAGAAATACCCCAAGTGGCGCGACCTCGAATACAACGACGACGGTACCGCGCGTTACATGCCGGCGGGTGTCCGCGTGCTGGAGGCGTCGCTGCTGCGCCGCTTCGCCGCCGACGACATGGTGTGCTGCTACCCCGACGACGTCGACAAGTTCATCGGGCCGCGGACCAGGATTGTCGCCATTTCCACCCACAATCCGCTGGGTGTTACCTTCGCCGCCGGCGTCTACACCTCGATCTTCGGGTCGTCGAAACAGCCAATCAACGCGCACTACTCCCGCAAGCTGTTCGCGACCGTCAAGGCCAACCCGAATCGCTCCTCGTTCCAGGTCATGGTCGGTGGCTCGGGCGGATGGCAGATCGATCAGACCAACTCGTACGAGGAGCTCGGCGTCGACTGCGTGGTCGAGGGGCGCAGCGAGGCGCAAGAAACGCTGGCGCTCTTCGACAAGGCGATCAACGGCGAACGGCTTCCGCGGAAGGTCGACGTCCACCATCCGCAGACGCGCGATGGCATCCTCTTCCCCGACAAGCGGACCACGTTCGGCGTGGTCGAGATGACCACCGGCTGCGGCCGCCGCTGCCAGTTCTGCGTGCCGGATCTCAACCCGCAGATCGATCTGCCCCGCGACAAGATCCTGGCGCACGTGCGCGCCAACGTCCGCGACGGCAATAAGCAGATCTCGTTGGCCACCGAGGACATGTTCATCTGGGGCCAGGTGCACACCAAGACGCCGTTCTACTTTCCAAACCGCGAAGCGCTGGTGGATCTCTTCACCAGCGTCGTCAATACGCCCGGCGTTGAGCAGCACGTGTTGAGCCACGCGACGATTGCGCCCGCTGTGGTCGATCCCATCCTGATCGAGCAGCTGACCGACCGCATCATCGAGAAGAGCCCGATTCACATTCCGGTTCTCAGCAAGCACCCGAAGAAGAAGGCGCTCGTGCCACTCATCGGGTTGGAGACCGGATCGGTCGTTCGCGCCAAGGCGATCATGCCGAGCAAGGCGGTGCCGTTCCCGATCGAAGAGTGGCAGAGCGTGGTGATCCGCGGGCTGGAGGTGCTCAACAAGCACAACTGGTTCCCGGCGATGACGCTCATCATCGGCAGTCCCAACGAGACCGACGACGATGTGAAGGCGACGCTCGACGTGATCTACGAGGTCGAGCGGCGCGGGCTGTTCGCGTTCTTCATTCCGTCGATCTTCACGCCGCTCCACGACACGCGTATGGAGAAGAGTAAGGGCGTGAGCGAGACACGCGAGCTGACGCCGCTGCAGTGGCAGTTGATGATGAAGTGCTGGAAGATGAACCTGCGCCCCGGCAACGCGAGTTGGTGGGCGCCAACCGTCTGGCGGGTGGGCGCGATCGTGCTGTGGGCGTGGAAGCTGCGCAAGTTGAATGGCCCGGGGTTCACCTGGCCGATGTTCCTGTTTGCCAGCGCTCTCCCCGAGTCAGTGATGGCGAAGATGGGGAAGATCTACGTCGGCAAGCCGCTGAAGATCAAAACGCGCAAGGAGCTGTTGGCGACGGTCAAGCCGTCGATGCGGCAGTACCTCAGGCCCGACACCGGTGATATGCCGGACGATTTCGTGCCGCCGCGGCCGGCGGCGCCCGAGCGCAGCACCTTGATCGAGCTGACGCCGCAGTACTCGTAGGTACGTGGGGTCCGGCTTAGCCGGACCACGTGGTGACTCGCAGCGTTCCGAACGCCGGGCCTGAAAGGCCCGGCCTACACCGCATGATTCGAAGCGTGGTCGGCGCGTTCGTCGTTTCTCTCGCCTGCGCCACGCTTGCGCACGCGCAGGCTCCGGACACCGTTCTCCTCAACGGCAAGATCCTCACAGTCGACGCGCGTGGATCGACTCGCGAAGCGCTCGCGATCCGCGGCGACCGCATCGTCGCGCTCGGCACGTCCGCCGAGATGCGCAAGCTCGCCGGTCAACGCTCGCGCCTGGTCGATCTCCAGGGACGCACGGTGATTCCGGGACTGATCGATTCGCACCTTCACGCCATCCGCGCCGCGCTCAGCTTCAGCACCGAGGTGAACTGGATCGGCGTGCGATCGCTCAAGGAAGCGCTCGGGCGCATCACGGAAGCGTCGCGCACGATGAAGCCGGGCGCATGGCTCATCGTGGCTGGCGGCTGGAACGTCCAGCAGTTCAAGGAAAACCGCCGCCCGACGCAGGCCGAGCTCGTCGCCGCCGCGCCCGACAACCCGGTCTACGTACAGCTCGGCTACGGCTGGGCGATGCTGACGCCCTCGGCGCACAAGGCGCTGCGGCTGGTGAACGAGGCCGATCTGCCGTCAGGTGGCCGATTCGAACGCGACCCCAGCGGAGCGCTGACGGGCGCGGTGACCGGTGCGCAGAATGCCATCGTGGCATTGTTCGATCGGCTGCCGCGGCCGACGTTCGACGAACAGGTCGAGGGCACGAAGGCATTCTTCGGCGAGCTCAATCGGCTCGGCATCACCGGGGTGGTCGATCCCGGCGGCAACAACCTGTCGGCCGACGATTACCAGGCGGTCTTCAAAGTGTGGCGCGACAAGCAGATGACCGTGCGGGTCGCGTACGCCTTGAATGGGCAGACGCCGGGTAAGGAGCTCGACGAACTGCGGTCACTGACCGCGATGTCGCCCATGGGATTCGGCGACGACATGCTGCGCTTCAACGGCCTCGGCGAGCGCATCACGATCGCGATGAACAACAACGACAAGCCGACGGACGCTGACAAGGAGGCGTACTACCGCATCGCGCTCTGGGCGGCACAGCGCGGCATGACGGTGACGATGCATTGGAATCGTGATGCGTCGGTCGATCAGCTGCTGTCGATCTTCGAGCGCGTCAACGCCACCGTGCCGATCGCGAAACTGCGCTGGTCCATTGCGCATCTCAACGACGCGTCCCCGCGCACCCTCGAACGGATGAAGGCGCTCGGCATCGGTTGGACGATGCAGGACGCGATGTATTTTGGCGGCGATCAGGTGCTGCAGCAGGCGGGTCGCGAGGCGGCGCGGCGCACGCCGCCGATCGAGACCGCCCGGAAGCTCGGCGTGGTCATCGGCGCCGGCACCGACGCGCACCGGGTCGCGTCGTACAACCCCTTTACGGCGCTGCAGTGGATGCTCGATGGCAAGACCGTCGGCGGCACGCCGATGCGTGGAGCAGAAGAGACGCCGAGCCGTCTCGACGCGTTGCGGATGTACACGCTCGGCAGCGCGTGGTTCTCGCACGACGACGATGAGCGTGGATCGCTCGAAGTCGGGAAGCTCGCCGATCTGGCGGTGCTGTCGCAGGACTATCTGACCGTGCCCGTCGAACGCATTGGCGAGACGGAGTCCGTTCTGACCATGGTGGGCGGCCAAGTCGTGTACGGAGCCTACACGCGGCTCCGGTAGTGTAGGCCGGGCCTTCCAGGCCCGGCGTATCTAACGCGTCGAATTACCACGTTGCCCGCTAGGGTAGGTCGGGGATTGCTCGACGCCCTCCGCGCCGGGCCTGGAAGGCCCGGCCTACACTACGTGGCTATGGAACTCGAGCTTCGAGGGAAGGTCGGAGTCGTTACCGGCGCGAGCAAGGGGATCGGGCGGTCGATTGCGCAGACGCTCGCGGACGAGGGCATGCGGCTGACGATTGTCGCGCGGTCGCGGGATGAGCTCGAGGCGTTTGCCGCATCGCGCGGCGATTCGTGTCTGGCGTACACAGCCGATCTGATGTCGTCTGACGCGCCCGCCGCCGTCGTTGCGGCGACCATCGAGCGGTTTGGCCGGCTCGACGTGCTGGTCAACAACGCGGGTGCGACGAAGCGTGGCGATTTCCTGACGCTCCCCGACAGCGATTGGTCCGACGGCTTCGCGCTGAAATTCTTCGGCGCGATGCGCCTGTCGCGTGCCGCCTGGCCACATCTGCAGGCGTCGCGCGGTGCGATCGTCAACATCGTCGGCATCGGGGGTCGGACCGGCTCGGCCGAGTTCGCCATCGGCGGCGCGGTCAACGCCGCGCTGCTCAATCTCACCAAGGTACTCGCCGATCGCGGTGTCAAGGACGGCGTCCGCGTGAACGCGATCAACCCCGGCGGCATCGCGACGGATCGATTGACGACGCGCCTGCGCAGTTTCGCGGCCGAGCGCGGCCTCGAGCTGTCAGCGGCGGAAGCCGAGATGGCGCGCGCGTTCGGCGTGGCGCGGTTCGGCCAGCCCGAGGAGATCGCGCGCCTCGTGGCGTTCCTCGCATCGCCGGTGGCCGCCTTCTGTCAGGGGTCGATCGTGGACGCGGATGGCGGGCAGACCCGCACCCTCTGAGGAATCAGGAATCGGGAATCAGGATGCAGCCTTGGGCCAGCCCGAATCAAGCAGCCGTGAGGATTCAGCTGATTCCCTGTTGCCTGAATCCTTGAGCCTTGCCCAGAACTGAATCCTGATTCCTGAATCCTGATTCCTGATCAAATCGTTTCAGAACAATTCAGCAGTCCGATTTACTTCGCGCCGCCCCAGTCCGGTTACCATGGCCGCGTGACCAACGTTCGACTGTTCGTCACGCTGCTGTTCACCGTGCAGGCGTTCTTTCTGATCGCCGATGGTTGGACGACATGGGTCGAGAGCCGGCGGCCTCGGCGCGACGCGATCCGGCTTGGTGCGTTCGTGTTCGCGTCGGCGGCCGTGTACTTCGTCGTGCAGCTGACGCTGTCGGCGCTGCTGCCGGATTTTCCGCGGCTGCTCGCCATGCTCTCCTTCGTCGCAGGCGCTGGTCCGGCTGAAGCCGGACACTACGGGCCTGGCCCAGCGGCTGTGGCGTTGCTGGTCGTACTCGCCTTTCTCGTGGTGACGCTGGTCGACTACCTGGTCCACCGTTTCATCCTGCACCGATGGTTGTTCGTGGTGCACGAGAACCATCACTTGCCGACGGTGGTGTCGAACCTGATGCCTGGCATCGTGGCGCGTCCGTTCGTCATCGTCCCGAACCTGCTGATCAACGCCGGATCGGTGATCGTCCTGCTGATGCTCGTGCGAGTCAGCGGCGCGCCACAATTGGTTGCGACCCTCGACCGCCTGATCCTGCCGCTCGCGCTCGTGTTTTCGGCCATCCTGTGCGCCAGTCACTCGTCGTTCCTGCGGCGCTACGAGGCGGCCGAGCGTGTCTGTCGTGCGATCGGGATCGTGACACCACGCGAGCACCTGGTGCATCACGCGGCCGAGATCGACGGCAACTACGGCAACTTCACGATGATCTGGGATCGTCTGTTCGGTACGTACGTGCCACCGCCTCTTGCAACGCCTGTGCTTGGGCTGCGCTACGACCAGGACTTTCTCGGATCGCTGACCGGTGGGCTGCTGAAACTGCCGCGTGCGATGCGCGACTACTTCGGTGTCGCCGCGGTCTGCCGGATCCAACTGGACACGGATCGATCCGACCGGCACAATGTGCCGCAACCATGACCAAACACACTGGTATCCGCGCGCTTGCCGGCTTCATGGGTGTGTATCACATCATCATGGGGCTGGCAGGAATCGTCTCCGGTCAGACTGCGGCCACTGGCGCTCGCATCCTGTGGAACGCGACGGTCACCGTCGACCCGCAGTTCACCTACCTCGCGAAGTTCCTCGGCGCTTACGTCATCGCGTTCGGAGTGATGATGCTGGCGATTGCCAAGGACCCGGTTCGCTATGGCCCGCTGGTCTACGTGGCGGCGCTGCTCGGCGCGATCCGGATCATCGAGCGCCTCGTCTTCGCGTCCGATCTGCAGCAGGCGTTCGGCATCGGCATGGACCGGACGATCGTGACGGCGATCATCGTGTTCGCGCTGAACGGCGGGCTGATCCTGCTCAAACCACGCGAGCAGGGCACGAGCGCGTGATCGGCGGCTCTCAAGACCCGCCCCTACCACGCGTGCTTCGAAGCGATCGTCGTAGAGGCGGGTCTTCAGACCCGCCGTGCAGTACGTTGGAGGGGCCCGCGTGAGCGACGCAGCTATGACGTCAACGGCGGCTGTAGCGGCCTCACGCGATCGCGCCGCCGTCATCCCGGCGTGGTGGCCGGCCGATCCACGCCTCCCGTTTGCCGCGCTGCTGACGCTCTACGCGATCGTCGGCAGCACGGTCCTGGGCTTCAACCGGAGCCCCGTGCAGATTGCCCTGACGATCGTCGTGGGCTGTGCGCTCGACGTCGGCTTGCACTGGCTGTTTCGTGGTCGAACGCTGATGCTGCCGCTGAGCGCATACATCAGCATGCTGTCGATCGCGATCATCCTGAACTACGCGCACAACTACTACCTGCTGTTCCTGCCGGCGTTTTTCGCCATCGCCTCGAAATACCTGTTCACGTTCCGGGGCCGGCACGTCTTCAATCCGTCGCTGTTCGGGATTGCGTCCGCGCTCCTGATCGGCGGTGGACTCTATTCGACCTCGCCCGCGTATCAGTGGGGCGGCTCACCGGCGGTCGCCACGTTCATCGTGACCGCGGCGGTCTTTCTCTTCGTCTTCCGAATCGGCCGCACGCCGCTGATCGTGTCGTTCCTGGTCTTCTACGGGCTGCAGGTCTGGCTGCGCGCCTACATCCTGCGATGGCACGTCGAGCCCGAGGTGATCGTCGTCGGTGCGTTGACGGCACCGACGTTCTACCTGTTCGCGTTCTACATGATGACCGACCCGAAGACGTCGCCGAGCGGCACGCTCGCTCAGGTGGCGCAGGCGTTTGTGGTCGTCGTGCTCGATCTGGTGCTGCACAAGTGGCAGTCGCTCTACACGCTGGTCTACGCGTTGTTCATCCTCTCGACGGCGCGGCTGATCTTCCTGCACGGCCGGGCGCTCGTGCAGGAGGGGAGTGCCCATCTGAGGACGGCGTGCACCCGCACCTATGCGAGGCAGGTGGCGATCGTCCTACTGATCGCGCTGGCCGGACGCGGGGTCTACGCCACCGTGATTCACCCTCGGTTGGACATCGCCAACCCCGGGTTCACGCTGGTCGAGGTGCCCGAATCGATCACCGGGATCCACTCCGAGATGAGCGACATCATGGCGCACGCCGATCCGCGCCTGCACCACTTCACGAAGTGGATCATGTCGGTCGGCGATGCGGTCGCGGTGGGCGACTACGACAACGACGGGCGGCCTGACCTCTTCATCACGAACCCGTTGACGCGTCCTGGGGATCGCAACGCCCTCTACCGGAACCTCGGCGGATTTCGATTCGAGCGTGTCCAGGTCCCTGCGCTCGACGAGCTGTCGAACAATCCGCGGGCGCTGGGGTTTTCCGGCGGCGCGCTCTTCGTCGATTACGACAACAGCGGCGCGCAGTCACTCTTTCTGATGGGCGCCTACGGCCGCAGCCGGCTGCTGAAGAACATGTTGCCGGTGACCGGACGCGCCGAGTTCGTCGATGTCAGCGAGCGGGTCGGGCTCGTCGAGCACAACACGTCGGTGGCCGCGACGTTCTTCGATGCGGACCGCGACGGACGACTCGATCTCTATGTCGCCAACAGCCTCACACCGTACCTCCCCGATTATCCGCGGCCGACGCCGTTGACCGTGTTCAAGCTGCCCGAACCCGAGTATCCGGGTGACCGCCGCATGTTCCACTTCATGCACGAGAGCTGGAACGATGCCTCGAACGGCGGCCTCAATCTCCTGTTCCGAAACGACGGTACGCGCTTCACGCGCGTGCCGGGTATGCCGGAGATGCACTTCAGTCTCGCCGTCGGTACGGGCGATCTGAACGGCGACGGCTATACGGATCTGTACGTTGCCAACGACTTCGGTCCAGACGATCTCTATCTGAACGATCGCGGACGACGATTCGTGCGGGTGAGCGGTACGACGTTCGGCTCTATCGGCAAGGACACCTACAAGGGGATGAACGCGTCTATCGCCGATCTCGACAACCGCGGCGAGCTCGACGTCTACGTGTCCAACGTCCATGTCCCGCTGCAGGCCGAAGGCAGCCTGCTCTGGAAGACTTACCGTCGCGATGGCAGCTTCGTGCCGGACATCAGAGACGAAGCGACCGATCGTGGCGTCCTCAACGAGGGTGGCTTCGGCTGGGGAGCCGCCGTCGGCGATCTCAACCTCGATGGCTGGCTCGACATCGTCCAGGCCAACGGCATGGTCGACACCAGCATGGACCTCGATCGCCCGGCGCGTCCGCGCGACTACTGGTACGCCGCGGAGAAGGTGATGCTGTCGCCGCCGTGGGAGCACTCGTATGTCGATCGGTGGCCCGACCTGCGCGGCTACGAAATCTTCGGCCGCCAGCGCAGCAAGGTGTACATCTCACGCGGGGCGGAAACGCGGATTCAGTACGTCGACGTTGCCGAGGCCGTCGGGCTGACACGTGTCGGCATCTCGCGGGGCGTGGCGCTCGCCGACTTCGACAACCGCGGTGTGCTCGACGTCGCGATGACGCATCAGTTCGCGCCGTTCACGCTGTATCGCAACACGCTGGGCGACGGCCAGCCAAGCCGCCCGGGCCGCCACTGGATCGGTCTTGCCATCGCCGGCGACGGCGCACGGGTCAGCACCGAAGCGATCGGAACGAAGGTCTATTTGCGCTGCGCGACGGCCCAGTGCCCGCAGCAGATGCGCGAGGTTCAGATCGCCAACGGGTTCTCCGCGCAGAACGACAAGCGGCTGCTGTTCGGCCTCGCGGATTACGACGGCGTCGTGGACGTCGACGTGCATTGGTACGGCGCGGAGAAGACGGTTTATCGAGGCCTTCGAACTGGCCGGTATCACACGATCCGCTACGGAGCGGGTGTCGTAGCGCCGTAATTCAAAATGCAAAATTCAAAATGCAAAAACGCGGGTTGTTCGAAGATGCCTTTTGCATTTTGCATTTTGCATCTTGCATTACACGCGCGTGAGTGCATATGTCTCTGACCGACTACTGGTACATCGCCGCGCTATCGTCCGAGGTCGGGAAGCGACCCGTCTCGCGCGTGATCATGGGCGAGCGTCTCGTCGTCTACCGCGACGACTCAGGCACGGCCTGTGTGCTGGAGGACCGCTGCGCCCATCGAAACATGGCGCTGTCGCACGGCAAGGTCGTCGACGGCCACGTCGAGTGTCCGTATCACGGCTGGCGCTACGACGGCACCGGCATCTGCGTCCACGTGCCATCGCTCGGCGCCGGGGCCAAGCTGCCGCGCATGTGTGTGCGCGCATACGAGACACGCGAGCGCGACGGCTACGTGTGGATGTACGCCGGCGCCGGCGCGCCCGAGTCCGAGCCGTTCCGCTTTCCCCACTGCGACCAGCCGGGTTGGACCACGTTTCGGATGAAGACCCGTTTCGCCGGCTCGGTCGAGAACTGCCTCGAAAACTTCCTCGACTGTCCGCACACCGTCTACGTGCACAGCGGCTGGTTCCGCTCCCGCGACACGCGCGAGGTGCGAGCGATCACTCGGGAGCTCGACGGCCGCGTCGAGGTCGAGTTCCAGGACGAGCCGATCAACAAGAGCCTGGCGTTCAGGCTGTTCGCGCCGAAGGCGGGAAGCCACATGCGGCACACCGACGCCTTCATCATGCCGAACGTCAGCCGCGTCGACTACGACTTCGGTCCCGGCCATCACTTCATCATCACGTCGCAATGCACGCCGATCGCAGACGACGACACCGAGGTCTACACGGTCGTCAGTTATCAATTCGGCCGGCTCGGGCCGCTGGTGCGGCTGGTGTTCGAACCGATGTGCCGTCGAATCATCCGGCAGGATGTCGATGTGATGCGCGTGCAAGCGGAGCAGATCCGCCACTTCGGCGGACCGAAGTTCCGACACGTCGAGACCGATCTCCTCGGCTTGCGCATCCACGCGATGCGCCACCGCGCCGAGCACCCCGAGTCGTCGCCGCCGGTGACACGAGAGAGCGAACGTGAGATCCGCATCCGCTTCTGAACGTTCAGTCGCGCTCCGGCCCCAGCTCGCCGAAGCTGCCGGGATCCCCCGGCCACAGCGAGCCGCAGCCCCAGGCCTCTCCGCGACCATCGTCGCCGTGCGCGATCTCGACGACTCCCAACGCCAGGCGATGTTCGAGATCTTCGCGCGCCACTACGACCAAGTCTCGCGCGATCGCTTCGAGGCCGATCTTGGCGAGAAGGACGGGGTCGTCATCCTGACTGGTCCCGACGGCTGTCTGTCGGGTTTCTCCACGCAGAAGACCCTTCGCGCCCGAGTGGGCGAGCGCGATGTACGCGCGCTGTTCTCCGGCGACACGGTGATCGACCGCTCGCAATGGGGCGAGCAGGAGTTGTGCCGCGGCTGGTCGCGGTATGCGGGAATGGTGCTCGCCGAGGAGCCCGACACGCCGCTGTATTGGCTGCTCGTCTCGAAAGGCTACCGGACGTACTTGTATCTCCCGCTGTTCTTCCGCGAGTTCTACCCGCGGGTTGACGTGCCCACGCCGCCTGCTGCACAGCAGGCGCTCGACACGTTCGCCGGACTCAAATTCGGGGAGCACTATCACTCGGGCACGGGTCTGATCGCGTTTCCACACTCGATGGGACAGCTCACTGGCGAGCTGGCGATCGTACCGCCGCACCGGCGCGAGCATGCGCACGTGCGCTTCTTCCTCGAGCGCAACCCCGATTACGCGAGCGGTACCGAGCTGGCCTGTCTCGCCGAGATCTCGCTCGACAACCTCACGTCCTTCGGCCGCCGGCTGTTCGAGTCGGCACTCCGGCGATGACATCGCCCACCGCATCGGCGGCCGTCCATCACGCCTGGCTGATGACGATGCGCTCCTCGGCGCGCGCGTTCGCACGGGCATGGCGCGACCCCGATGCGGCGCAACGAGCTCTGCTGGCCCGGCTGCTCGCGCGGAATCGCGAGTCGGCGTTCGGCATCGAGCATCGATTCGCGTCGATCCAGTCCGTTGACGATTTCCGCACGGCGGTTCCCGTCCGTACCTACGATGATCTGCTCCCATGGATCGATCGCGCGCAGCGCGGCGAGCCTCGCGTCCTGACGTCCGAGCCGATTGTCATGTTCGAGCAGACCAGCGGGTCAGCCGGCGCGGCCAAGCTCATTCCCTACACCTCGTCGCTCCGCGCGGAGTTCGAG
>Ga0207428_10004022_pt1 | contig 14104 bp, 8 predicted proteins | sample RhiMethybrSRZTD1_FD_187600 | JGI IMG/M metagenome (GOLD analysis project Ga0207428, IMG submission 187600) | Populus rhizosphere microbial communities from Tennessee, USA - Rhizosphere MetaG P. TD hybrid SRZTD1 (SPAdes) (version 3) | ecosystem: Host-associated > Plants > Roots > Rhizosphere >... | reverse complement strand
CGCGATAAGAAGCATTGTGCAAACGCGGCGACAGCGAATGAAAGATCGGATTGCCGATGATGGCAAACAACTCTTTCGCCGGATCGACTTCCGGAAGCCCGTAATCGGCGATCAGTTTGCCAATTGTCGGTTCCATCATCGCGACGGAACCTCCCGACACGAGTCCAAAGATTGCGGGGGCTCCAAGATGCACGGCGACCAGTCGATTCCAGAATCCGAGTGGTCCACTCGAGTACGCGATGGTATCGTCGCGTTTCAGCGACTTCAGCAAAGAGAGCGGTAGAAATTCTTCCCCGATCGTCGTCGCATTCGTAACTATCTTGTAAAGACTGGCGGGAACATCTGCGAGTTGTTCGAATCGCTCAGTCAGCTCTAACAAATTGTCGACACTGCCGTACCACGACAGCAGACGCTTGTCGGCTGGTACGACGTTCAATAGTTCTTCGGAAAGATCCGTCTGTTCCAGTTCCACGCGATCGTAAAAGCGAGCGGCTGTCTTCAATCGTTGCAATCGATTCAGCGAGTCGTGGTTCGTTCGCAAGGCATACAGCAAACGCCCTTTGAAATGGCTCCGCAACCAATCGGGATCGATGTCGCCGACAACATCCGCGCGTACCTCCAACCATTCCACCCGATCGTCGAGCGCAGTCAACTCTGCTCCGTCCGCTGAAGGAGGATTGAGTAAAGTAGCTATTAGTGAGGCGGTCGGCATATCAAGAGTCTTTCGCTTATTTGGCGCTTATTCGGTGATTAACTAAGTGAGAAAGAATTGCAGCCGTAAATTGGAGCGGCGTAAATATACTTTGACTAGCGCGATTAGTCCACAATCATTCTGTCTAATCTGTGGACAGTTGTTGCCACGAGCAATAATCGCTATTCTTAGACCAAAACTGAAGGATCGTTTGCTCATGGAAGAAGCTTCGACTGACAAGACATTCGCGGTGATGCCCGCGGCGCCTGAATATAATCCCGTAAAACAGGCCACCGCCAGGGCGGAAGAGCTGGGTGAAAAACAGATAGCCACCACGCTGGGCTATTTCGCCACCATGCCCGCCTCTACCGCTATCATCGCCAATCCAGTGCTACATCATACACCGGTTGATTGTAACGGAACCCAGATAACTCTTGATATCAGATCATTCACGATCCGCGGCACAGTCCCCGAATCAGACATCGTGGGTGGCAAGGTTGGTCCATTTGAAGTCATTTTTACGGGACTATTCGGAGCCCCGGGAGATACGAAAGGTCTCGCCGACTTTATTAATCAAAAGTATTTTCAGAGTTTGTCCGGTTCTTTGATCGAAGATGTAGCGGCGTTTGTCAGGAAGTTTCCGGGGCTCGGTCCGGAAGTGGCGATGCACCACTTTGGAATTCTCGGCAAGGCGAAACTCGGACGTGAGGAACACCAGGATCGAGGCATACATGACGAGCGCGATCCGGAGTCGCTGCTCATCGAGATGATTACTTTCCACATGTCGAACGTCGCCGTGGGTGGCGTCTCGGCCTACATGAATCATCTCCTGACGATCAATCCGCACGTTTCGGAACAGCAGCTTGTTGCATCCACACGCAAATTCGTCGACGAGGAATCAAAGGAAAAGAGAAACGCATTTCAGGTTTCGTACAGTCTGATTCTTGGTCATCACGCGAACGAGCACGAGCGGGTGATTCTGGAGCGTATGGGCACCATTCAGATTCATCACGGTTCCGCCGGTTCGAGCATGGTGGCGCGATACATGGCGACGCTGCACACGTTCTCAGTTGCCGATTTCTTTATCGCATCGCAGATGGCGCTGGATGGCGCGCGACACTTCGGCGCGATTCACGACATGTCAGACTTTGTTCAGGAGCTCGAACCGTTGACTCCTGAGGACCGCGGTGCGCGAATTCGCGAGAAGATGTTGACCGGAGGTTTGCCGACGTTTGGTCATCCTGAAATTGCGGCGGCAGGCCGAGGGAACCAGGTGCAACAGGATCCGCGCCCTGCGATCTACATCGATCCGGTTTTCAATGCGATCGATGCGGGTCAGTTGAGTATCTCGGAGCGGCAGTTTGAAAGACTTTCGATTGCGCGCCTGATTTATTTGACGGCATTTGTGAATGGTGTGCTCAAGCCGGGAAAGGAAGACAGTCCGCCGTTGCGACTAACGGCGAACACGGATTTTGGTGCGTGGTGTGTTCAGGAAGCGCTCGGCATTGAGGAGCCGGATCGAACCTTATTGACTTACATCTTCCGTGGCTTTGGGTGGATGATGGACGCCCGCGAACAACTGCAGCAGAAGATGATTCGACCCGTGATCGCGCCCGACCCCAAGATTGTGCCGAAGTCGAGCGACGATCCGACGATACCCGATCTCGTCGCGCGCGTTCACAAGCGCCTGACGCAAGACGAGCCCTTTAAGCCACGGATGAACGCTGATCTACATTCCTAAGCCTTTCAGGTGATACCGGTCAGTATCGTAATACGAGTCGACGTCTACGGTATTTAATCCGCGCTGGACGGCTGAAAGATCGACGAGCGAGATCTCACATGCCGGTGCAATGCCGCGTGCCGACACCATCTTCCCGAACTGATTTGCAACCACTGCCTCCGCGGCTTTGGCGCCAAACATCATTCCCATAACCCGGTCAATTGGACTCGGCGCGCCGCCGCGCTGCGGATGGCCCAACACCACCGCGCGTGCTTCGTATGGAGTCTCGGCGGCAATCCTCTTTGCCAGCACTTCAGCGATGCCGCCGAGTCGCACGTGGCCAAACGCATCGTGACGATCGTCGATGGTCACCATCTCGCCGTCCTCCGCCCGCGCGCCTTCGGCAACGACGATCACCGAGTAACGCGGACTACGCGATAATCCGCGACTCAGATGCGACTCACCCAAACGCGCGCTCAACAAGTGGAAAACTCGCTCGTAGCGAAATGGATGTTCCGGTATCAGGATCATGTGCGCCTGGCCGGCCACGCCGGACCAAAGCGCGAGATGGCCGGCGTGTCGTCCCATCACTTCAACAACCTGCACCCAGCCGTGTGAACCTGCCGGCGTGCGAGATCTTTCAATGACCTCCGTGACGTTCCTGAGCGCGGTATCGAAACCGAGTGTGTAATCTGTGCCGGCGAGATCCTTGTCGATTGTCTTCGGCACACCGACGATCGGCACTCCTCTTTGCGCCAGCACCGCAGCAACGCCGAGTGTGTCTTCACCGCCACATGCGACGAGCGCGTCCAGTTTCAGACGTTCGATGTTTTCAATTACTTCGTTAGAGCGATCCTGAGCTTCGCCTTCTTCGTTGACTTGCTTGAAAGGATTGGTGCGCGACGAACCGAGATTGGTGCCGCCATCACGGTCCCAGCGACGCACCGTTTCACGATCGAGCGGTAACACTTCAGGCGCCGGATTTATAAGACTGCGCCAGCCATCAAATAAACCGATTACGTCGAGCCCGAGCTCCGAGCCACGATAAACCAAACCCTTAATCGCGGGATTCAAACCGGGCGCATCACCACCACCGGTCAGAACCCCGACACGCTTCGTTTCTGCCATCGTATATTTTGTTCTCCTAAATTGGGCGCCTCTTTGGAGTGCGGCGGCCTGGCGCCGCTTTGTTATCGATAATGCGTGATCGAGACCAAAGCGGCGCCAGGCCGCCGCACTCCAAAGAGGCGCCCAGCTTCTACTATCTCCCAGCGTCTTTAATCAAAACCACATCACTCGTAATCACCCCGCGTGAGGCCACGAGGCTGCCGTCCTTCGCCCAATCGAACGAAAAGATCCGGCCGTCTTCAAAATTTGTTAGCTGCTTGGGGGTGCCGCCCGCGATAGGTTGTCCCCAGATGTTGTCGATGCCGCCCGCGTGGTCGATGTATGTTACATACTGGCCATCGGAACTCCAATGCAGCGGTGTGTCCCATTGAACCTGCACTGTTGGGGCGACGTCAAATATGTTGAATGTCGCTCCACCTTCGAATTGGACCACCTTTAAACGCCAGCGAGCATTTTGCAAATCGTCTCTTTGCCAAAATGCAATCAACTTCCCATCTGGCGAAACTGTCGGTCTAATGGCGATGCCGTCAGTAATCCGTTCCGGCGTGCCACCATCGATTGATACGCGCCACAGCTTGAACGGACTGTTCGGGTCGGCATGCTGGAATATAATCCATTTACCATCCGGCGAAAGAGCCGGCCAAGTGCTTTCCGTCGTTTCAAATGTTAACTGCTTCGGTCTGCTGCCATCGCGATCGCCTTTCCAGATCTGAAAAACACCGGTGCGATTTGAATGAAAAACGAGGTAACGATTATCCGGTGAGACCACCGGCGCATAATTTCTCCCGCCGGCAGATGTTAACGGTTTCTCGTCACCTCTGCTTGGCGTGGTCTCGAAGATGTCAGCGATGCCACTGGCGTCCGACGCATAAAGAATCCTGTTATCGGGCGCAATCGCAAGGTCATAGTAGCGGCTCGTGCCGGAACCGATGGGCGCCGGTTTTGCGTCATTCTTGCGCAGCAGCCAGAGTCGGGAGAGTGTTTGTGTTTGAACGGTGATAAGCGCACTGCCGTCTGCGCGTAGACTTAGTTCACGATAGTCACTCAGATCATTGGTGACCGTGCGTTGCGATCCGTCGCGAAACAACTGCCAGATCTGCACGAACGCCGCACCATGAGCTTTTGCGAGCATGATAACGCCATCGCCGTTCGGGTGGACTGTGACACGGCCGACTTCGTCAAATTTCTGCGGCGAAAGCGGAACGGTGTGCTCCGCACCGTTGACCAAATCCTTTTCGAAGAGGGTTACCGAGTAATTGGCAGACGTGTCGCCAGTGTAAGAAGGATCCGAGCTGACGATTGGTAAGATCAATACTCGATCATCTGCTGTCCATTCAGGGCGCGACAGAGGATCCCAGCCAAAGCGCTGCGGCCATTTGCGAGTTCCGACAACCCTCTCGGCGCTACTATCCGCATTAGCGACAATTAGTAAATCGCTTTGAGCCGTACGATCAAAACGAATAAAGGCCATTCGTTTGCGATCGTGCGATAGAGTGGGGAGTCCTTCCTGCAATTCGATTCGCATCGCGTTCGCGTCGCTTCCGAGTACCGGCAGCCTGAATACCTGGCTGGTATCGTCGCTTCCGGAGTCAGCGTAACCGAAATAGACGTAATTGCCGTCAGGTGAGAATGCGAGTCCGAGATATCTCCCCGCGCGCTCCCCGATGCGCAGTGAGTTGCTGTTAATCTCGACCTGTCGCAGCCACAAGCTTTCTTTTCCATTCTGGCCCGTTACGTAGGCGACGTACTTACCATCAGGCGATAGCGCTCCCATCAAAGCATTGCCATTGGTCGTCAGCTTTGTGACTTCAACGCGTTCAAATGGCACGCGCAGCTTTGGTTCACTCCGCCGCGCGCGCAGGTTGTAAGCACCAAAGATAACTCCCACTAAAAGCAGTGCGCCGGCTAACCAAATGATCCAAGTCCGCCTGGCTGGGAAAACATGCTCGTGAATAACGGTAGGTAGTTGCCTTACCTCATCAGTCTGGACCTTCCGATCGCGTCCGCTTGAAGCACGCGCGTACTCGCTACTCGCCAACGATCCCAGTCCGGGACTGATCGAACGGTCCAGCATCGCACTCTTTTCGAGTTCCTTGCGGAGGCTGCGAAGATCGATGGCCATCTCTTTGACGATCTGATAGCGCTCGTTTCGATCTTTGCGTAGAGCCTTTTTGACGATGCGTTCCAACTCAGGCGGTGTGCCTTCGACGTGTTCGGAAATCGGTGACTGTTCTCGCTCAACGATCGCAACGACGACGTCGGTCGCAGTTTCGCCCGTGAATGGTGCGTGGCCCGATGCCATTTCATAAAGCACGACGCCAAGACCCCAGATGTCCGTGCGTTCATCAACGGCAACACCGCGCGCTTGCTCCGGCGACATGTAAGCAGCCGTGCCGATGACAACGCCCGGCGAAGAGTGGAACAAGAGCGTCGGCATCGTCGTAGTAGTCGCACTCTTGTGACCTTCAGTCAATTTTGCAGTCAGTTTTGCGAGTCCGAAGTCGAGAATCTTTACGTACCCTTCGGGACGGATGACGATGTTCTCCGGTTTGATATCGCGATGAACGATGCCGGATTCGTGCGCGGCTGTGAGTGCATCGGCAACCTGGATCGCGATGTCGAGGACGTCGCCGAGTTTCATTGCGTGGCTTCTGATGCGTTGCCGCAGCGTCATGCCTTCGACGTACTCCATCGCGATGAATGGACGGCCGTCGTCGGTTTCACCGACCTCATGGACCACGCAGACATTCGGATGGCTAAGTCTTGATGCGGCGCGTGCTTCCTGCGTGAAGCGGCGCAGCCGTTCGGGATCCTTGCTGACGAATGCGGGTAGCACCTTCAGCGCCACACGACGGCCGAGAGTCGTGTCGGTGGCGAGATAGACTTCACCCATCCCACCTTCACCGATCAGATTCACGATTTGATAGTGGTTCACTCGTTGGCCGGGAGTGAGTTTTTGTTCGGCTGCGAGATCGTCAGCGGCCTGTGCTACAGCCGGCTCTTCCATGAAGCTGCCCGCGACTTCATATGAACGCAGCAACGATTCGACTTCTTCGCGCACATCGGCATCGCCTTCGCAACATTGTTCGAGAAACGATTCACGTTCAGCGCCGTGACGTCCGAGTGCGCCCTCGAATATTTCTTTCACACGTTGCCAGCGTTGGGGGTCGGTGTCGCTCATCTTACCTGTCGCCGCTGAGTTCGCGATGCAGCCAGGCTTTAGCCATGCTCCAATCACGTTTGACTGTCGCGGGTGAAATGCCCATCACTTCCGCAGTTTCCTCAACCGTCAAACCACTGAAGAAACGCAATTCCACTACGCGGCTCTGTTGCTCGTCGATCTTCGCCAGACGATTCAGCGCTTCGTCCACTGCAACAACATCCAGGTCCTGACCCTTTACCGCCACAGTAGCATCGTCGAGTGAAACCTTGATGTCAGAGCCGCCGCGTTTGGCCCGCTTCTTAGTGCGCGCGTGATCGACGAGTATGCGCCGCATCATCTGGGCCGCGATGCCGAAGAAGTGTGCTCGATTTTGCCACTGCACGTTGCGTTGATCCACCAGTCGCACGTACGCCTCATGAATCAAAGCGGTAGTTTGCAGCGTGTGTCCCGGTCGTTCTTGACGTAGATAATGGGCCGCCTGGCGACGCAGTTCATCGTAGATGGCGGGCATCAACTTATCCAGCGATTCTTTATCTTTCGTCATCGGAAACCCATCCACAGATTACACAGAAAGGAAATCTGTGCAATCTGTGGATGGCTTTTTTTGAGCCCCTTTTTTCACGACTGTCGCGTTTAGTCGTGAAGGAGGTTCTATGAAAAACAAAATTTATAGGGTGATTGCAATTTTCGGTATGTTCCTGGGGTTGGCGCTGGTGAACGCGCAGGCGCAGGCGCCGAGCAGGGCGAGGGTTGATATTCCGTTTGAGTTTTCCGCAGGGAAGACTACGCTGCATGCGGGTGTATACAACATTAGGCGTATGTCCGCGGACGTTGTGACGCTTCGCAGTGAGGACGGTAAGTCGACAGTTATTCTGCATGCCCCGGTAACGGAGACTTCGAGGGATTCGAACGCGGTTGCACGTCTGGTTTTCAGCAAGCAAGGCGACGAATATTTCCTTTCGCAGATCTGGCTCACCGCTGATAGTGGTCGCCGGGTTTGGATCGGTCATGATGCCGAGCGCGTCGAGATCGCTTTGCGCCTCAAATGATTGAGCGCCTCTTTGGAGTGCCGCCGCACTCCAAGGTTTGCCTCGCGCACGTTCCGAGAGTATTGTGTGCCGCGAGGTGAATCTGATGAAAACTTTGCTGAAACATTTCTCTCTGATTGCGGCACTGCTCCTGGTCGCCGGCTCGGCGGTGGCCCAGGAGCGCGCAGCAATCCTTGCCGGCGCCGAGCTGACTCGAGTTGTTCCCACTGGTTTCTATTTTCAGGGCCTCAGTGCGCCAACTCAGATGCGCAATTCCGCGGCTGCACGCTTCGGAAAAGATCGCTACGTGATTTCCGGTCTGGTCGATACCTCCGGTTACTCCGCCGATGTGAGAGCGAAGTACGTTGGTTTCCTGATCACCGATTCAGCCATTTCGCTCAACGGTGAGTCGTTACCTCCAGGCGCTTATGGTTTCGGTTTTGCAACCGAAGGAAAGATGACCGTGATGGATCTTTCCGGAAAAGATCTGCTGTCAGTGCCGGTCACTAACGACAAAGCGCTGCGACGGCCTCGCCCGTTGATGATGGCTGCGGACGCCGGCGGTGTGCGCCTGTACAGCGGCAAAGACTACGTCGTCATCGCTGCTCAGTAAGTCAAGCGATGCGCCAAAAGCTTTTACTGTTAGTATGGCTTCCGTTACTGCTTCCGTTACTGCTTCCGTTTGCGCTACTGGCGCAAGAGCCGCCTAAGAAGCCGGAATCTCAGCAACCGATGGGTGGCGTTTCCACCGGAGCGCCGACTACCTACACCTCGCGTCGTACTGTTGGCATCACCGACCCTTCGGCGCCCGTTGTTTTTGAAGATGTAACCGACAAGACCGCACTCGCCGGCTTTCGTCATCATTCGGGCGAAGCGGCAAAGGACTTCATCTTCGACACTCCTTCAGGCGGCGTTGCGATCTTTGATTATGACTCCGATGGACGCCCGGACATCTACCTCGTAAACGGATCGACGATGGCCGCGATGCGAGGCAAGGAAAAAGCGCCGCGCGCCGCGCTGTATCGAAATCTCGGTAACTGGAAGTTTGAAGATGTTACTGACAAAGCGGGCGTCGCGAACGAGCGTTGGGGAATGGGTGTCGCGGTAGGCGACTACAACAACGATGGACGTCCCGACTTGTTTGTCAGCAACTTCGGAATCTCGCGTCTTTATCGCAACAATGGCGACGGCACCTTCACTGACGTGGCAGAAAAGGCGGGCGTCGCTCGCAAAGGTTGGAGCACAGGCGCGAGCTGGGGCGATTACGATGGTGATGGACGTCTCGATCTTTTTGTTCCGGGTTATGTGCAGATCGATTTCAACAATCTGCCGCCAAACCCATCCGACGTCGGCAAGTCAGGCGCGGTCGGAGCGAACTTCTGCCAGTTTCGCGGCGTGCCCGTGATGTGTGGTCCACGCGGGCTGCCGGGAGAAGGCGACACGCTCTACCATCAGAAGCCGGACGGAACCTTTGAAGACGTAAGCGTCAAGGCAGGAGTCAACGATCCGGAAAAGTTTTATGGTTTTACTTCGGCGTTCATTCACGTCGATGACGACAAGCTTCTCGATCTCATCGTTGTAAACGATTCGACGCCGAAACAGCTTTACATCAATAAAGGGAACGGCACGTTCGAGGAGATTGGTTATCCGTCAGGTATCGCGCTGAATGAGAATGGTCGCGAGCAGGCAGGGATGGGCCTCGCTGTCGGTGATTATGACAACGATGGACGCATCGACTTTCATATCACCAATTTCTCTGACGACTCAAACGTTCTTTATCACAACGACGGCGACAACAATTTCACCGACGTGACCTTTCAAACCGGGCTTGGTGAGGTTTCCATTCCGTTTCTGGGTTGGGGCACGAGTTTTGTCGACTATGACAACGATGGGTGGCTCGACTTGTTCGTTGTTAATGGGCATGTTTATCCGGTGGCTGACGCGCATCAATGGGGAACGAGTTATGCGCAGCAGGCGTTGCTGTTTCGAAATGTGAAGGGAAAGTTTGAACGCGTGGGAGCGCCGCCGGGAAATGCACTCGCGAACGCGTGGCCGGGACGCGGTCTTGCAGTTGGCGACCTCGATGGTGATGGCAAGCTCGATCTCGTCATTAATAATCTCGATGCAAAACCGGGGGTGTTGCGGAATGTAGCTGCGTCGAGTGGACACTGGCTCGGGCTAAAGCTCGTTGGCGATGTCTCGAAGAAGAGCCCGCGCGATGCGATCGGCGCGATTGCGTATTTGACGACCGGAAATGTGCGACAGCGACAGGACGTTTTCAGTGGCGCAATTTACTGTTCGCAGAATGACATGACTTTGCACTTCGGTCTCGGTGCCGCGACCAAGGTCGATAAACTCGAAATCAAATGGCCCGATGGCACTCTTGAATCATTCGACGTTCCTGCTATTGACAGGGTCGTTACCATTACACAAGGTAAGGGGCGTTAAAGGCAATCCACAGATTACGCAGAAAACATCTGTGGAATCTGTGGATGGTTCGGAGTTGAAACTTGCGAAGACTCGATCTACGAAAAGCTCAGGCGGCGCGCCTCAATACGATCCGCGATATTAATCGGCAGATCGTGTTGAACTACGTGCGCGAGCGCGAACCAATCTCGCGCGCCGAGATTGCACGCGAGACCGAGCTCCAGCGTTCGACAGTCTCAGCAATCGTCGAAGATCTGAAAACCGAGGGACTTGTCGAGGAAGTCGGAGAAGGGGAGTCGACCGGGGGTCGCCGGCCAACGATGCTGAAGTTGCGCGCCGCTGACCCGATTGCACTCGGCGTTTCAATCACTCCCACGTGCACCACCGTGGCGACGAGCGATCTCGCCGGTCGCGTTCTCGATCAGAAAGAGTTCCTCACCGATCCGGAAAAGACAATTACCGACGTGATCCGTGTCGTTCGTGATTTCACCACACGCTACAAAGGATCGATCGAAGGCGTCGGCGTGAGTCTTCCCGGCCTCGTCGATCCTTCGACAGGCACAGCGTTGTATATCCCTTACTTTCTCTGGCGCGATCTTCCCATTTCGAAAATGATTTCCGACGCAGTCGGACTTCCAGTCGTGATCGATAACGACGCCAACGCCGTCGCGCTCGCGGAGCTCTGGTTCGGACGGCCCGAAGTCAACGATGCCAGAGACTTCATACTCGTACTCGTCGCCGAAGGCGTCGGCACAGGAATCATTTTCGACGGCCAGGTCTATCGCGGTCAGCGTGGTGCTGCGGGTGAATTTGGTCACATGGTGATTGGCCGTGGCGCTCCGGTCCCGTGTTCGTGTGGCAGCGACGATTGCTGGGAAGCGTTTTCTTCTGAACGCGCAGCCATCGCGCGTTATTTGAATCTGTCCGGTGCCTCAAACTCCGACATCAGTTTTATCGAAGTCGTTGACAGGGCACTCGGCGGAGAAGCACATGCAACCACCGCCCTCATCGAGACGGCGCGACATCTCGGCGTCGGCATCTCGAACCTCATCATCGGATTCAGTCCGGAAGCGGTGGTCGTTGGTGGCGAGATCGCGCGTGCCTGGGATCTGATTGAGAACGCTCTTACCGAAACGATCGCCAACAGCGTTCGTCGCGGTCTTCCTTCGGCTCGCATCCTTCCTTCGACCCTGGGCGAAAACCCGACACTTCGCGGCGCCCTGAGCCTCGTCTTAGCGAGTAAGTTCGCCGCCGCCTTCGCCGCATAAAGTTCGCGATCCGTACTAAATACGCGTTAATCCGGGGCTAAAAAATCTGTTGACACAATCGAAAATCTATACTAAAACTTAGTTCGCTGCGACAACAAACTAAGTTTTGAAGTGCTAAAACCGAGGGTATTGAGCCCTTTTTACCTCGGTCAATCCAAGTAGGTATTTAAGAATATCCCTGAAGCAACGCGGGTCGCTCCGCGTCGTTTGTGTCTTGCTTTCAGCTCTCGAGGAATCAAAAATGAGAAAGCCACGCGCATTGTCTGCCCAGCCCCTCCTGCTTGCCCTTTTTACCTTCATTTTTGCCGTCTCCGCCGTTGCTCAAAACAACAAAGGCGCGATTGTCGGTACTGTTAAAGACCCCAATGACGCACTGGTTGCAAAGGCGCAGGTCAAAGTTACCAGCGTAAAGACCGGCGAGGTTCGAACCACCGATACCAGCGACGATGGAACGTTCACGGTCACGAACCTGGAGCCTGGACAATACACCGTCACGGTTGAGGCCAGCGGTTTTCAGTCCGTCACGATCGAAGCGGTGCAGGTCGAAACGAATGCTCGCCAGCCTTTAGACGTGAAGTTTGCGAGCGTCACAACTGGCGGTGCTTCGGTAACCATCACTGCTGAATCGGCGCCGCTGGTTGAGAGTGAGACGAGCGTGCGCGGCGATCTCATCACGGGCCGACAGGTAACCGATCTTCCCATTCCGCAAAGAAACTTTACTTTGCTCGCAGGACTTTCTCCCGGCGTCACGCGGCCAAACCTCGGACTGCTCGGTGGTGGTGGTAACTTCGTCGTTGGAGGCGGCGGTCAGAACAACACCGAGTCGACTCGTTTTCGTGAGTCGGGTGGTTCGGTCCTCGTGATTAATGGTGCGCGTGCAACCAACAACAATTTCACGCTTGATGGCGTCGACAACAATGAATCGCAATTCGGCCAGATCGCGATCTACCCGCAACCGGATGCGATTGCAGAGTTCAAGGTTGAGTCCAGCGTGCCATCGGCAGAGTCGGGTCGCGCGGGTGGTGGCATCATCTCTACGACATTCAAGTCCGGCGGCAATGATTTTCATGGCACTGTCGGTGAGATTTATCAGGGCCGATTCTTGAGTGCGGCCGCAGGAAAGTTTGATGATCCGACTTCGCCGGACGTTCCGAACTACGTTACGCACCAGTTTTACGGCACGGTTGGTGGTCCAATCTTCCTGCCACGTCCCGGCGAAGGTACACCACCTCTCTACAATGGCCGTAATCGTTCGTTCTTCTTTTTCTCATACAACGGCCAACGAAATAGCACGCCGATCTTTGGTGGTACAGGCGATCCGCAGGCGGTGCCTGTGCCGACGGCCCGCATGCGTGTCGGTGATTTCAGCGAGCTCTTGCACCCAAACGAACCACTCATTGACTATGCAATTGCGGGAGGTGGCACCGTCAAGGCAGTTCGCGGAACGATCTTCGCTCCGAACGGCACGCCCATTCCCGGAAACGATCTGCGTAACTGTCCGAGCTGCGGTCCGTTTTCACCGTTTGCGCTCGCTTACATAAATGCGTTTCCACTTCCGAATCTTGCCGGGGCGGGACGAAACTTCCAGACCAATCGCAAGGAACACGCCGTTGTCGATAGCTACGACATCCGCGTCGACCACAAGATCACCGATAAGAACACGCTCTGGGGTCGCTACAGTAAGTCGAGCACAGCGCGTGCGCGCGACAATTTCTTCCCGCTCGGCACTTCGCCGAATGGAAATGACTTGCCGGCGGGTCCATCAGCAGGCGACGAGTTTGGCGATGCGAAGGGCTTCACGATGAGCGACACGCATATCTTTTCGCCAAGCGTGGTGAACGATGCGCGTTTTGGCGTGACGAGGGTGTCAATCGGAATCTTTAATACCGGCGTTAACGGTACGGGCGGTTTTAGTCCGACAGTTTCCGCGAACCTTGGCGCTCCCAACATCAACATCAGTCCAAACACGAGCGGTATCGTGCTCGTGGGAATCGTCGACGGTCTGACCAACGAGGATCGAGCCACTGAGTTCACCGGGGATGGCGGTCCGTTCTATTTCCTCTCGAACAACTTTCACTTTGCCGATGCAGTCACCGTCGTGAAAGGCAATTCGACATACAAGTTTGGCGGCGACTACCGCATCCGTCAAAACAGCAACTACGACGGAGGCCGTAACGGTGGCACGAAGGGTAATTACCAGTACGGAACCACCAATAGCGGCTTCGTTGCGGGCAATTACAACGGCATCGGTCCAAACGATACCGGTTCATCTTTAGCTAACTTCCTGCTTGGATACAGACCGGGTTTTGTCGGCCGAGGTGATCCGGGTGGTCCTTACTTCCAATCGAATAAAGAGATGGCGTTCTTCGTTCAGGACGACTGGAAAGTTAATCCTGAATTAACTCTGAATCTCGGGCTTCGTTACGACATCTTCACCGCGCCGACGGAACGCTTCGATCTGCAAAGCAATTTCGTTCCGGCCACTAACACGGTGCAGATGGCCGGAGACGGCGCACCCGGCGGACGCGATCTTGCAGACACAGACAAGAACAACTTTGGACCACGCATTGGATTCGCGTACAGTGGTTTCAAGAATGATAAGAGTTTAGTTGTGCGCGGTGGCTATGGTTTGCTCTACGCCACCGATACCTCCGCTGCGCAGCCGCTTACTGCTAATCC
>Ga0207428_10004019_pt1 | contig 14111 bp, 17 predicted proteins | sample RhiMethybrSRZTD1_FD_187600 | JGI IMG/M metagenome (GOLD analysis project Ga0207428, IMG submission 187600) | Populus rhizosphere microbial communities from Tennessee, USA - Rhizosphere MetaG P. TD hybrid SRZTD1 (SPAdes) (version 3) | ecosystem: Host-associated > Plants > Roots > Rhizosphere >... | reverse complement strand
GACCGGAAAGCCCTGCCGCCAGCAATAGAAGAGCAGAGCGACCACGACTCCCAGCAATCCACCGTGAAAGGACATGCCGCCTTCCCACACCGCGAGTATCTTTGACGGATGCTCCAGGTAATAGGGTAGATTGTAAAACAGAACGTAGCCAAGACGACCCCCGGCAAAGACGCCCACCGCTCCATAGACAATAAGGTCATAGAGCTGCTCTTTGGTCATCGCAATTCCGCGTGCCGCCGCGCGTGCCCTAATCACGAAATAGGCGGTCGTGAGCCCAATGAGGTACATGAGACCGTACCATCGGAACTGCAACGGACCGAGCCGCAGAAACACCGGATCTATGTTGGGGAAAGGCATCATGGACTGGGCGCTGATAGTAGTGGAGACGCGACGGACTTTGCAATAGTATGGCGCGATGAACGTCACAGTTGCGATCGACTCGACGTCATGAAAATCTTCATCGTCCTGGCCATAGTCACCACCTACGTCTTTGCCTTCGGGGTGTCGGGGGGTATGGCGACCGTGGCAACCGCGAAATTGACCACATCATCACGCACGCTGGACGGAGAGGAGTTGCTGCGCATTGGGGATATTCACGAAGTACAGCATCACTGGCAAGAAGCGTTGCCCTATTATCAGCGGGCGTTGTCGGCTTTTCGTGAGAAGCGAAACCGGAAGGGAGAGGCGCGAGCGCTCTTGAAGATGGGGCACGTGCTCATGCAACAAGGCAAACTGGACGAAGCGTTGACCGCCGTGAATGAGTGTGTTCGCGTGGTGTCGGGGACTCGCGACAGCAAGATGCAGGCGCAGGCCCTTGTGCAGCGTGGACTCATTGCCGAAGTCTTGGAGCACGGAGCATTAGCCAGGACGTCGTATGAGGAAGCCCAGCATCTGTTTGAGAAAGCGCACGATGGGGAAGGGGCCATCGACGCCCGCATTAGGCTGGGATCAGTACTGGCAAGACAGGGAGAGCTCGATGCAGGATTGGCCTTGTTGCAGCAGGCGTATCAAGATGCACAACAGCAGTCGCTTCTGGCATTGCAAATGGCCGCTTTGCCAGGAATCGGACAGGCCCAATTGGAATTGGAACATTCGGACGCGGCACGTCGGGCGTTGGAGGATGGCCTCGCTCTCGCGCACGGGCTTCAAGACTTGAAGCAGGAGGCGCTGTTCAGCATGCGACTGGCTCAATTGAATCAATCTTCCCATGATTTTAAGGAGAGCCGGCAACTCGCACAGCGTTCGCTGATGCTCCATCAGGCCGTGCGGGATCGATTGGGAGAAGCCGACTCCCTGTCCTTATTAGGCACCTTGTACTTGAATGACAAGGATGAGGATCAGGCGCTCACCCACCATCAGCGGGCGTTGGAGCTTTATCGTGCGTTACGGCATCGCGCCCGAGAGGCGGGTAGCCTGACGAATCTTGGGATCGTCTATGAGCGCCAAGGGCTTAGTCCATTGGCCCAAGAAACCTATGGTAAGGCCATTTCTCTCCTTCAGAGCCTTCCCGAGTCGTCACCTTCGTCGATGTCCCGTTTCTGAGACGCTCATTCTGTCCTCGGTGTTGTGAAAAACGAACAGTCCCAGTGGAAGATTTCAGCCGCGATCGCAGAAAAGCCAGACTTTTACAAGATGGGCGCCACTGCTTCATTGGCACACAGAATGCTTCACGCACAGTGAGCGCTCAGAACATTTCTTTAAGGGTTCTCTGTCACCATAAACAAGGAGTGATCGCCATGTCGACGTCGGGGAAAATCACAGCGTTGGTAGCGGGCAGTGCGGTGATCGGCGCGGGCTTGGGCCTTCTATTGGCGCCACAAACCGGATCGGAAACGCGCAGGCAAGTTCGGCAGTATGCGAAGCGCACTCAGGACCAAGCCGTGCGATTGAGCCGGAGCGTGCAAGCGGGATTTACGCGCGCCGTCGAACACGGGAAGTCCTTGCAGGACATGCCGGGTCGCCGACCGGTTGAGGCGGCCTGACGCGCATTGATTCGTCTTCCTCCTTCGGAACGTGAGGCCTGCGCGGCACCGAGCGCAGGCCTCTCCACGTGTGCGCGTGCAATATTGACCCCTACTTCACCGGATGTTAGAGTCTGCCCCGGCAGGCGAAGGCACTAACATCGTCGTGACCATTCCTCGCACATAAACCAGATCGCGACGCATCGACAATTGGCTATGGCGCATCGTTGTCTTTTCCCCATTCAGATCTCCCTCTCGCCAGCATCCCCCGATGGATTTTGCGATTAACCATTCATCGACCAGGGTCATGGTCATGCATGCCGGAGTGGCGGAATAGGCAGACGCCTGGGACTTAAAATCCCATGGGCCGCAAGGCCCGTGCCGGTTCGAGCCCGGCCTCCGGCACCATCAAAATCATCACTTACAGATATCACGGAGCGGTCCCGCTCACTATATTTGTTGATGGTCACGGTTTAGATCACGGTTGTCTACCTGACTCACCTTCGGTGTCTCTTGAAGCCCCTTAAGGCTGACCCAAACTGTCCAATACGGTTTTCGGTTTCGTCTAAGCTCCTACTATTCTTTCCAAGCAGGTTTTGCATGCTCAGACAGTTTCGACGTCTCGCGCTCGTAGCCGGTGTGCCCCATCAAGAGGCACTATGACCGGTTAAACGAGGCGGTCTGCACTAACCTGGAGCATCCCAAGCCTCACGATGGCGTGCGCTGAAGGGCGGCTTGCGCCTTCGCGATCACGAGATCGGGAAATACAGGCTTTGAGAGAAACGCATAGACTCCTGTCTGCGATGTGTCGGCTTCTAACGAGTCATCAAGGCGTGCGGTCATAATTATGACCCGTGTGTCTGGCGCAGTTGCTCGTAACTGCCGTAAGAGGCTCAGCCCATCAACACTCGACATCCGAACATCGATGAAAATGAGTTGATAGTGCCCACTCCGCACCAACGAGAGTGCGGTCTCCGCATCCATAGCTGTATCGACAGTGGTGTCCGGAAGACGGCTCTTGAGCAGTGCAGGTAAGACTCCCAAGGTCACAGCATCATCATCGATAACGAGAATACGCTCCATGCGGCATCCCCATACACCTAGGTGTTGTTACACACTATCATGACGGGGCGTCGTCGGGATATGGTACGCATATGATCGACCGTGTGTATCTTGTCCATTCCCGGTATGGTCCTCACGTACAACCCTTCCGGCTCGCGCTGTCCCGACACGAAGTCTGGCAGTTTCTGATGAAGCCGGACCCCGTCGTTCTCGAACTATTCCTGATTGAATATTGCGCCCTTGGGGTTGCCATGACGGAACCTGTGGAGGGCTGGATTAGACGGGCTGCGGAACGATGTCAACAGCTTGGCTTCGCAAAGGCTGGTGAGTTCCTTGTCTCGCATGCCGATGAGCAAAAAGACCATCATGTGCCGTTCATCAATGACACCCGATGGCTCATTGATCGGTGGAATGCAAAGCATGATCGGCAACTTGATGCGGAAGAACTGTTGAGCCAACCCTTAACGGCTGGAGTGACCAATTACCGGGCGCTGCACGAGGCGATCATTTCAGCGGATACTCCTTATTGCCAACTCGCTATTGAGTTTGAGATTGAGCGTCTTGCCTTCACGTATGGTGCTGGGGCCATTCCGAAAATCGTCAGGGCGCTCGGGTCCGAAGCTATCAAGGGGCTCCAGTTTCTTCAGAATCGTGTCAACCACGGTATATGGCATGCCTCCCGGACTGAAAGCCAACTCAACCAAATACTTCATGATGTACCGTCAACACTTGCGGTTCTCACAGAGACGGCGGGAATGGCGTTGAAGACGTATGGGCAGTACCTCAGCGATTGCTTAGCGTTCGCTTCAAAAGAAGCGGCGCTCTTGACCGGTACGGATATCTCCTCGGCTCTCTAACTGAAGACCGACCTTTAACAGCATTTGCGGTTCACAATTCTTGAGCGTAACAGATGAGTTTTGATGGGGCAGAGTCACTTGGAAGGGATATTGGGCTCACGGGGTCAGGCTGACTGTGTCTACTTGGTGCGGATCACAACAGACCGATGTGAATGATGACCAAAGTGTAGAGCATTTCCATGGACGCCGGAAGGCGACGACCGAGAAGCGGCTCTGCATAAAACAGAGGCATAAGCCCGAGTATGACAATGAGCGCACATACAAGACCCGGTCGTAGAAACCGCCTAATCAATCGCACCGGTAGGAGATGCAAGCATATCGACCTCATCGAATAGTTCTACACCTGCCCCCAGTTCCATCCAATCGGGCGAAAGTCGTCATCCTTTTGACTCAGCGCATTATCACGTGTTTGGATTGCAACTAAAACTCTTTATGCTTTTCCAAAAAAATGAACTGGGTTTATTCTGACCGTGTACTCTTGGTACCCCGGGGCCGCCTCCGCCTTTGAAAAGTGGCGCGGATAGCATAAGGGGTGCGCCGCTATTCTCACTGACGGCCCCAGATCTGTACTCAAAAATAAACCACTTCGTCTTCACCATTTCGAAGACGGAACAACTAGCCAGGAGGAATTATGCACCTTGAATTAACACTCGATGAAGCCCGCATTCTCGAAGTTGCCGTCGAACACATTCACAAAGATAAGGGAGTAATGAAAACGGTTTTTGCTGGTTATGAGGACGACATTAGGACATTTGTCGGCGTTGCAGGACGGCTGCGCGGGCTGTATGAGAAGGAAAGGCAGAAACCTTAGTGTGAGAGTGCGTGTCACGCAAAGAGATAGACCATAGCGGAGTGGATCGGCAAGCCATAGCCGTTCGCTGCCAGGGTTTCACAACAATTTGTGCTACCGTGTATTTGGTCATGGTGCCGTCAATCGTGCTACAGATTATCGGGTCGGTCTGCTACAGGTTCCCACAGCGCAAAGAATGCGCAAGCAAAAACATCTATCACCTCAGTTAGTTGCATCTCGGTGGTGCACGCGAGTACGTAGGTGTAGAGCCCGGCCTCCAACACCATCCATTCAATAAGTTACATGACATGCGCTTTAGCCTGACTCACCTCATATCAGCAGGGTAGGTCACCGAAAAATTAAACTCGGCACAACAGTATTTCCATGTCAATTTAAAAATAGGTAATAATGCTTATAGCAGCTACGCGCAAGATAGCGTCATTCTAAAAATCTAGTGTAGTTTCGCGCATTGCCTGGTGGGCGTTTACGCTCTCTTGTTCATGGGGTCCACTGCTAAGTCTTGTATTTTCAGGGATGCCTATCTAGGCATCCCTTCTGCTAGTCAACGTGTGGTGCACACACCAGGAGCGATGAAGGATCGGCGCAAATCCAGAAGAACACGTGTCAAGGTGCCAGTATTCCTTCGTGCCACCGGCCCGTGGGCTGGAGGCTCTGTCACTAATCTTTCGATAACGGGTTGCTGCATCACATTTCGCGATGCGTGGATCGACGTGCCCCATCTGGAGGCCCTCATGGCATTGCCTACCGCTCCGCCCCGCACCATTCGGACGGAGGGCCGTGTCAGCTGGAAAGCTAACCGTACCTGTGGGATTGAGTTTCTCACGCTTACCCTGCCTGATTACCAAACTCTTTCAACCTACATAACTGGCATCCTGACTGATTGAGTCGCGGGAGTGCTTGTAATTTTGACGTATGCCGTGTTTGCTCTCTCACCGTGGTTGTACAATCAGTCCAGTCCCGGCCTGACCTCACGCGTATGGCAATGCTGGTAAAGTCCAGTCAGCGATGAACTGCACCTGGGAGGATGACGATGCAGATGGTGATGATGGTTTTCCGCACGTCGATGGAAGGGGAAGTGCTCCCGTGGGTCGAGCATGAACAACTACCCTACACGCGACTTGATGGCGCACAAGGCAAGGGAGCGACGGGCACGGTGCCTGGGTCAGCAATGTGGGTGGGCGGCGCGAATAGCGTCCTTCTCCTAGCTGTCCCCGACGACCGCCTGGACAGTTTCAGAGATCGCGTTCGAGCGTTTGAACGGGAACTGGAGGTACAGCAACGGATGGAGGTGCCCTTTCACATTTTCGTGACGCCATGCATTCAATGGCTGTAACCTTCCGTGCCTCTTCGACGAGTCGTGGCCTCACGGGTCAAGGATCACGATGCTTCCCATTGCATCGTTCAATCTGAAGTCAGGGCGGGGGTTATTGGGATTGGCTTTACGGTAGCCAATACAGGCTCGAGTCACTGTCATATCGGCAGGGAGGCTGTCTTACCGCTCGCATAACTGTTCGGTTGTATTGGTTGAGAGCGCACAGTTTATCCAGCCAACGAGTGAATTAGGCCACAAGCCGAAAAAGAAATGGAGGACGCATCATGAAGATGAAAGGGTTTTGGGTGGGACTCGCTGTTGGAACTATCTCCACCTGCCTAGTCGGTCAGTGGGTGTTCCCTGCTGCGGGCAAGGAGACAGATCCATCCAAGTGCATCTCTCCCAAAACTGTCGCGGATTATATCCATAGTGTGGTCGAGGCGGATCGAGCGTTTTACGCGACTGAGATTGTGGAGCGGATGCAGATGCGAGGCATTATGTTCCCGTCGGAACACTGGAAAGATGACGGAGAACTCCCTTTACCCGCCCAATTTTTACTCGAAACGGGGCGGCTCGTGGCGAAACAACCAAATGGGATTCGGTTCCGGCTGATCAGCAGTTGGCCGATAAATAAATCGAATGGCCCAACGACAGAGTTCGAACGAGCGGCGCTTACGAAGATCGTTGAGAATCCCGGTCCTCCGTATGGAGGCATGACAACCGAGGGCGGGGCTCGCGTCTTCCAAGCACTCTATCCCGATAAAGCTCTGTCTTCGCAGTGTGCCGATTGTCACAATGTGCATTCACAAAGCCCAAAGAGAGATTTCAAGGAGGGAGACGTGATGGGCGGGGTCCTGGTAACAATTCCACTCCCCCAATAGCAAACGCCAAGGAATAATAAGCGATCTACATTGCTGCCGTGTGTGGGTCAGCAAGCGAGACTGTTTCCCATGGGTTCGCTAAGGATTTGATTGCCAAAATCGGTTGTTTGTTGACATAGGAATGACCGCCATGCATTAGAAGAACGGAACCATGAAAAAAATAACAACTCTCTTTTCCGTTCAGGGCCAATCCGGACAGCCGATGAATGCTCTGCTTATTGGAAGGCTAACCGGGATTGTGCTGATTGTTTGCTTTGCCCCTGCCTTGTCTCAAGTATCGAGTCAAATTATCGAGCGGGTAGCGACACGTACGTCGCTGTTTGCCGCCGATAACACCGATGGTTAGCTTATAGTCACTCCTCCATATTCGGACTTAAATTCCATGGGCCGAAAAGCCCGTGCCGGTTCGCCCGGCCTCCGGCTCCATAAATTCTACGTTTCTACATCCCCTTTCATCGAAGATTGCCACAGTATTGATTTATTTTTAATATCTGGTAATCCTATTCTTTCATGGGAGGACCTTCCATGACACACTTGCGACCAACCGTGTCCGACACACTTCTCAACGTCCAAGTCCATGACCATGTCTGTCTGCTGTATGAGACGCCTGAGGAGCAATTCCAGACTGCATTGCCCTTTCTCAAGGCCGGACTCGATAAACAGGACTACTGTATCTATGTGGCCGATGAAAACACGACACAGACCGTTATGGAGCGTATGCGTCGAGAGAATCTGGACGTGGATACGGCCGTTGCATCCGGTCGTCTCGCCTTACTGACCAAGCGCGAGAGTTTTCTGCGCAATGGGGCCTTTCACGCTGATCAAATGATCGAATTCCTCAAAGAGGGGTGCGGGCAGGCGAAGGCTCGTGGTTTTTCCGCTTGTCGTGGGACGGGCGAGATGACATGGCATTTTGACTCCGGGATATCACCGCATGAATTGCTCGCCTATGAGGCTAAGTTGAATGATTTTTACCGATCCCATGATGCGATCGGCGTTTGTCAATATAATGTGAATCGATTCAGCCCGGAGGTGATCCGAGGCATGATTCAAACGCACCCCATCATTGTGTATAAGAATATCGTATGCAGAAATCTCTATTACATTCCGCCCGACGAATGGTTGAATGAAGAGAAGGACACCGTGCGACAAGTCAAACGGCTGCTTGCCAATCTTGTCGAACGCGAGCAAGCCGAAGCAGAGCTTCGCAAGACGCTCAAAAAGCTTGAAGCGTCGCAATCCGCACTGCAAGATAAAATCAACGATCTGGAAAAGTTTGAAGATGTCGTGATCGGCCGAGAATTAAAAATGGCCGAACTAGAAAAAGAGAATAGGGAACTAAGGGCTGAACGGCTTCACTCGACCTCCCGCCCTCATGGCACTCACTAGCAGCATCTAGCAGCGTCCTACCTTTCACTACGCTATGAGACGAATCGCTAGAGAGCAATCTCTTGTCATGTATTCTGCCATGGCCTCCATCCTGGACCTTGGATTGAGGCCGTGGTCCGATGACTCGAGATCGCCTAATCTTAACTGATTCACCAAAGCTGAGCCTGAGAGATGCGTTGCTTTCGAAGGGTGTTGAAACGTGCGTTACTGTGCATCTTGCGCCTGATGAATCAGACCGGTGTTCTCTTAAAGCCGTGAACCTGACAAGTTTGTGAATGGGATCGGAGGTCTTTGTGGCTTTATGGGGATGAGATGCGAGTCGTCGTGTGATAGAGAACGGAAATGGAGAGATTAGTTCTTCTTTTTCCTTTGTGTGTTCTTGCGTGGCTTTTCGAGTTCGCGTACTCGTTGCTCGAGGTCTCGTATCTGCTGGCGAAGTTCCGGAAGGAGAGGAATCACAGCCATCGATTTCATCGCGACGTCATGGGGCATGACCGGCGCGCCCGACACGATTTGATTTCCAGTCAAACTTCGATTCACGCCAGACCGTGCCGCAATCATGACTTGGTTGCCGATTTCAAGATGATCGGCTAACCCGGCCTGTCCGCCGACCATCACATGATGCCCTAATGTGGTGCTGCCCGCGATACCCACCTGCGCGACCAGGATGCTATGCTCGCCGACGGAAACGTTATGAGCGATTTGCACGAGGTTATCGACCTTCGTGCCGCGTTTAATCGCCGTGCGCCCGAAGGTGGCGCGATCGATCGTGACATTGGCTCCCAATTCCACATCGTCTTCGATACAGACAATACCCAGTTGGGGAATTTTGTGATGCCGCCCTTCGTGCTGCACGTACCCAAAGCCGTCGCTCCCGATGACGGTTCCGCTATGAATGATCACCCGGGCGCCGATTAGACACCCTTCCCTCACCGTCACATTCGGATAGAGCACGCTGTCGTCGCCGATCGCGACATCGTCTCCGATAAAGACGCCGGGGTAGAGTGTGACTCTGGCGCCGATGCGGGCGCGATCGCCCAGCGTGACGAATGGGCCGATGGATGACTCCGGGCCGATTTCTACGGATTGGCCGACTGCGATTTGGTTGGAGATGCCGCGTGACTGGAAGGGTGGGACGAAAAAGGTGGCGGTAATACGCGCGAAAACGTAGGCTGGATTGTTCACGACGATTTGCGGACGGGACACATCCGCGAGCTCGCGCCCCACAACCAGCGCGGCCGCCTTGGAGTCCTTCGCCGCCTGGAGGAAGCGTTCGGATGCGACATATCCTAAATCGTCAGGGCCGGCTTCCGCCAAGCTCGACACGCCCGTGATCGTTACATCGGCAGGACCAATGAGCGTCCCCCCAAATGCCTCACTGATCTCGGCCACACGGATGCGTCGGGATGTCTGCAAACCGGCCATCTCGAATTATTTGCCCTTTTTCGCGGCCGTCGATTTTTTTGCGGAAGCGGAAACTGTCCGTGCTTTCGTCTTGGCGGGTATCGAGTGCGCCGGTCGAACCTTCTTCTCCACGTAGGCAATCACATCGCCGACCGTCACCAGTTTGTGCAGGTCTTCATCGGGGATCTGGATTTCAAACGCCTCTTCGATGCGGAAGAGGAGTTCGATTGTCGCCATCGAATCCAGCCCGAGATCGTCACGAAGGGAATAGGCCGGCGTAATCGTCTGCCGGTCACGTTTGACATAGTCGGCGAGGGAAATCAGGATGCGTTCGGAGACCGAAGGGAGCGTCATAGAGTTCCTTTAATTGTCTCTGATGGGCATTTAGCCAAATCGGGTGAAGACCACCGCCGCATTATTACTCCCGAATCCAAAGGCATTCAAGAGCGCCACCTTCACGGTGCGCCGTTGGCTGTGCGAGGAAATTCCGTTCAGGGCACAAGCGGGATCCGGGTCGTCGTAGTTGATCGTGGGATGAAGCTGACCGGTTTGAATGCTCAACGCACAGACCGTTCCCGCAATGGCGCCCGCTGCTCCCAAGGTATGCCCCACCATCGATTTCGTCGCATTGATCGCTATGCGGTCGGCTCTCGATTTGAACACGTGACGGATGGCTTTTGCTTCGACGGCATCCCCAATCGGAGTCGAGGTGGCATGCGCATTAATGTAGTCGACTTGAGACGGTGAGATCCCGGCATTCTCCATCGCCAATTGCATCGTGTTCGCGACTTCGAGGCCATCCTCTTTGGGAATGACCATGTGATAGGCCTCGCTGGTGGCGGCGTATCCCGCTACTTCGGCGTAGATCCTCGCCTTGCGTTTCTTGGCATGAGAAACAGATTCCAGAATCAATGCGCCTGCGCCCTCTCCCATCACGAATCCGTCACGGCTACGATCGAACGGCCGCGACGCGCGCTCGGGCGTATCATTAAAGGTGGTCGAAAGAGCCCGTAAGGAACAAAATCCCGCAAATACTAACGGGGTGATGCTGGCATCCGCGCCGACCACAATGACGACATCCGCTTGTCCGTTCCGAATGCATTGGAGGCCTTGGCCCAAGGCATGCGCGCTGGACGAGCAGGCGGTCGAGATGGTGAGATTGGGGCCTTTGGCGCCGTGAGCCATCGCGACGATGCCGGAGGCTGAATTCAGGGTGATGGTCGGAATAAAGTTCGGGTGCACCCGGTGCGGTCGCCGGCTTTCGTAGAGTTGCGTGATTTCCCGTTCACCCATCACCATCCCGCCCATGCCGGCGCCGACGATCACGCCGACACGATGCGGCTTTTCCTGGTCCATCCGTAAGCCTGCGTCGGTGACTGCTTCTTTGGCGGCCACCAGGGCGAACTGCGCATAGCGGTCGACCCGCTCCGCGCGAGTCGCGTCGAGAAATTGCGTGGGATTGAAATGATGGATTTGGCCGGCTACGCGCGATCGATAGGTCTCCATTGGAAAATCACCAAAGGACGTGATGGCTGAGATGCCTGAACGTCCTTCGAGCGCCGCTTTCCAAAATTCGGCGACGCCGATGCCGATCGGTGAGATGATTCCTAGCCCTGTGACAACGACGCGTGTGGCCATGTGCCGAACGACCTCCGTATGCTGAATCTCTTGTACTCTACGCGATGCACTCAGTCAACGCGCAAGTCGCACACCACCTACAAGCGGAGCCGGATGAGACCTCGGCTCGCCGCGGCATCGTATTAATGACTGACCTTCAAGTAGAGATAGCAGCCGTATGACAGAAATAGGAGATTGGTCAGCCATCCCGCGAGCAGCGGGGCCATGACTCCGCTGCGGCCGAGCGCGATCGCAATCGAATAGGCGGCCCAGTAGAGAAATCCAATCACCAACGCTTGGCCGATGCCGATGGCCATGCCGCCTCCGCGCACGCCGGTTCGTTTCAGGCTCAAGGCGATGCCCACCATTGCCATGATGATGCTGACGAAGGGAAAGGCAATCCGGCCGTAATATTCGGTCTGGAGCCGCGTGACATTGTAGCCATCTTGCTGCAAGCGGTTGATGCGTGCGTGCAGATTTCTCAGCGTCAACTCATCTGATTCCACGGCGAGGCCGGCTCGAAAATCCTTCGGATTGTGCGACAGCGGTAGAGGCTTGGTATCAAACGTAGTCGAGCTGACGGCTCCATTTTTAAACAGGGTGCGACTGAGACCGTCCTGCATGACCCATCCCTTCTCCGTGAAGTGTGCTTCCTTCGCCTCGACGATTTCCCGTAATTGAAAATTCGGACCAAGACGGTAGAGCCGAAGCCCGTGGAGCGTCACGCCGTCGGGGTCCATCACTTCCACGTTGAGGAGAGTCTGATTCTCCAGTTGCATCCAGGGGTGGAGAGTTTTCAGAATTGCCAACGGGTTCTTTTTCTCGATCAGCGTCGTCTTGACATATTCTGATTTCGCATTGGTCACGGGCACGATGACTGCGCTGAGGCTGAACAAGACCAGCGCAATTAGGCTGGCACAGACGAAGAAGGGGAGCGCCGTGCGTGAGAGACTGATTCCGCAGCTTCGCATCGCCGTGATTTCATGGTTACGTGAGAGCATGCCCAGTGTCAGCAACGTCGCCATTAACACCGCGAGTGGAGCAATCTGAAAGGCGATGGCCGGTGTCCGTAAGAGAAAGAAGACAAGAATGTGCATCACGTCGGCGTCAAATCGAAGGAAGCGGCGCACTTTTTCAAAGAAGTCCACGACGAGGTAGACCGTCATCAGTCCGGCGAAGCACATGACAAACACCTTCATGTATTCGCGCGTCATATATCGAAACAAGATAGTCATGTGGTCATCGGCGGCTGACGCGATGAAAGAGGACGACACCCGTCATGAGAAACAGGATGTTGGGCAACCAGGCTCCGGCAAACGGGGGCAGCCATAATGTCGTGACAAGAAATTCACACAGGACGTTCAAGACATAATACACAATAATGATGGCCACTCCGGCGGTAAACCCACCGATCCGTCCTGAACGTTTCGATACGATTCCGACAGGAATGCCCAGCATGCCGAAGATCAACGCGGCGGTTGGAAAGGCAAGATCCTTATAGGATTCCATTAACCGGCGCAGGGCGGTCGCATCACGCCAGTCGGACTGATCGAGTTGCTCGATGATGGCTTTCCGAGCCGGCCGCTCTTCCGCCGGCGCATACAGGCTGGGATCAAGGCTGAGCTTCAGATCATAGCTCGAAAACGAAATATGCTGATATTGGTCGAAATCGTGGGGTCGACTGTGGATGGTGCCGTTGAGCAGGCGAATGCCGACATGGTTGCTGCCGGGATCGTTGAGTAGGCTGTACCCGCCGGCGACGATAATCCGGGCGTCGGTTGGATTGCGCTCGTCGGAAATGAAAATGCTTCCCCCTTGGGTTGAGCGGCCGTCTGACACATAAATCACCATATGGGGCATTGGTTCGTTAAAGACGCCCTTGTCTAACGCGAGAGTGAGTTGATCGCGCAACAAGCTCAGCGCCAATTTCTTTAAGGACACGCTGGTCCACGGTTGCCCCCATTGCGAAAGCACCAAGGTCAGGCCAAACACCGCACACGAGAAGATGAACACCGGCCATGCCAGCCGAATTAAACTCAAGCCGGCGGCGCGCATGGCGACCAACTCTTTGTCATACGACAATCGGCTGAACGCCGTGATCGACGCGATGATGCCGGCGATAGGAAGGGTGAGGACTAAAAAAGAAGGCAGCAGATGCAAGAATACCTTGATAACGGCCGTTATACCGATGCCTTTGGACACAAACAGTTCGACGAGTCGAAGCAGTTCCTTCGTCAACATCACAAAGCACAAGGCTCCCACGCTGATTAGGAAGGGAGGCAATAACTCGGCGAAGATGTAGCGGTCGAGGATTTTATTCAACGATCATCCTGGAAGGCCGGTTGCGGGGTGCACTATAGCGAATCAATCGGGACTCTGTATATTTCCTCTTTCTATTCCCCCCTGGGGAGCATCACCCAAACTACTCCTTGACAGGCTACGTGATAAATGCTAGAGAATCATCCGTTTTTATAGGTTCGTACATGCATCGTACTCTTATTTTTTTGTAGTGGCCACAAGAAGCGAAACGCTTCTTGTGGCTTTTTTGTTTCTTGGGTCGGTTATGCCCTGGCCATGTTGTCGGGCGAGCAGGAAAGGAGGCGTGCGTGAAGAGTAAGGGGACAGTGAAATGGTTTAACGATCGGAAAGGGTTTGGATTTATTCGACTGGATAGTGGTGAGGACGTGTTCGTCCATTACTCCGCCTTACAGGGCGACGGCTTTAAGTCGCTCAAAGAAGGGGAGAGCGTCGAGTTCGACATTGTGCAAGGCGCCAAAGGTCCGCAAGCCGCAAATGTAATGAAGATGACGGTCAGCG
>Ga0207428_10004018_pt1 | contig 14115 bp, 6 predicted proteins | sample RhiMethybrSRZTD1_FD_187600 | JGI IMG/M metagenome (GOLD analysis project Ga0207428, IMG submission 187600) | Populus rhizosphere microbial communities from Tennessee, USA - Rhizosphere MetaG P. TD hybrid SRZTD1 (SPAdes) (version 3) | ecosystem: Host-associated > Plants > Roots > Rhizosphere >... | reverse complement strand
GTTGCCGCCATGGCATTCTGGCTTTAATCAATTGAGTCTGGACCCTTAGTAGAATGAGCGCCTCGCGGCGAGCGTCGCGAGGGAGACTGCGGCCGCGTGTCGCAGTGTCACGTCGGTTCCCATCCCACCTCACGGCTTTTGTCGTAGCGGCGAGTCTTCAGCCCGCCGAATGGAGGCGCCATGCGGTTGTCGATCATCGCGATCGGTTGTCTCGTGCTCCTGGCAACAACGCCCGCATTCGCGGACGATGGTCCGACTCTGTACAAACAGCTGTGCGCGACCTGTCACGACAGCGGACTCGGCCGCGCCCCTACGAAAGACGTGCTGCAGGCGATGACGCCCGAGCGTGTGCTGACGGCGATGGAGAGCGGAGCGATGCTCTCGATGGCCAGCGGCCGCACCGGCGTCGAGCGGCGGGCGCTCGCCGAATTCGTCACTGGCAAGACGTTCTCCGCGCCGCTCGATCTGACGCCATCGCCGCAGGCGATGTGCCGCGCGACGCCCGGCGAGTTCGCCAACCCGCTGAACGGACCGGTCTGGAACGGGTGGGGCGTGAACACGCAGAACACGCGCTACCAGGATCGCGCGGCGGCGGGTCTCACAGCCGCCGACGTCCCCAAGCTGAAAGTGAAGTGGGCGTTTGGTTTCCCCGGTGAGCTGAGCGCAGACGCCAGCCCGTCGATCGCCGGCGGCCGCGTGTTCGTCGGCACCCAGAGCGGCACTGTCTACGCCTTGAGCGCGGCGACCGGCTGCGTGCACTGGACCTTCCGTGCCGATACCGCCGTCCGCGCCGCAGTCACCATCGCGAGAATCGAGACCAAGGGCGCGTCCGTGTACGCGGCCTTCATCGGCGACCGTGCTGGCAACGTCTATGCCGTTGACGCGACGACCGGCACGCTGATCTGGAAGGCGCACCTGGACGATCATCCGTTCGCGAGAGTCACGGCATCGCCGACCTATCACGACGGACGTCTCTACGTCGGCATCGCATCGGGGGAGGAAACCGCGGGCTCGACTGCCGATTACGAGTGCTGCACGTTCCGCGGAAGCCTGGTTGCGCTCAACGCCGCCACCGGCGCGCGCATCTGGAAGACCTACACCATCCCCGAGGAGCCGTCGCGCCGCGCGAAGAACAAAGCCGGCACGCAGCTGTGGGGACCGTCGGGCTCGCCGATCTGGTCGAGTCCGGCGATCGATCCGCAGAAGAACGTCGTCTACGTGACCACGGGCAACAACTACACCGGCCCGGCGACGCAAAGCAGTGATGCCTTCATCGCGTTCGACAGAACGACGGGAAAGATCCTCTGGACGCGCCAGATGTTAGCCGGCGACGACTGGAACACGTCCTGCCGGTTGCCGGACCAGGTGAACTGCACGAACAAGGAGGCGCCCGATTTCGACTTCTCGTCGCCGCCGATTCTCGTGTCGCTTCCGAACGGGCGCCGTGCGCTGGTGGCCGGGCAGAAGTCAGGTATGGTGCACGCGCTCGATCCGGACCGCGACGGGCAGATTCTCTGGCAACAGAAGGTCGGGAAAGGTGGCATCAACGGCGGCGTCCAGTGGGGATCGGCCGCCGACGCGTCGAACGTGTACGTTGCGCTATCGGATCTCGGGCGCATCAATGTCCCGAACAGTCAGGCAACCGTGCCCGATCCGGAAGAAGGCGGCGGCATGTTCGCCCTGCGCCTCGATTCGGGCAAACAGGCCTGGCACACGCCTCCGCCACGAGCGTGTCGTACTCGCGAACGCTGCAGTCCGGCGCAATCCGCTGCGGTCAGCGCGATCCCCGGTGTCGCGTTCTCAGGCGCGATCGACGGACACCTGCGCGCGTATTCGGCAACGGACGGCGCCATCCTGTGGGACTTCGACACGGTCGGACCGCAGAAGACGGTCAACGGCGTGACCGCGCGCGGCGGGTCGATCAACGTCGCCGGACCGGCGGTGAGCGGCGGCGTCGTGATCACCAATTCGGGCTACGTGCAGAACGGCATGCCCGGCAATGTGTTGCTGGCCTTTACCGTCGACGGGAAGTGAGGCGGAACGATGAGGCCGGCATGTCTCAGGTGCCGGCCTCTTTTTCTCCACCCCAGCACAGCGCGGCGCGTGCGCTAGGGGCAGCCGAGGTTGTTGAAGGCGTCCAGCCGGTTCGTATCCACCGTGACCGCAGTCTTGGCGTTCTTTGCCGGCGGGCTCGTCGTGCCTGGGCCCCTGTAACCGGCCGCCGTGAGCAGTAACGCCGCGTCGGCGATCGTGGCCGAGACGCAGCCCGCCGTCACCCCTCTCGACTGATTGAGCTTCGCTGCCAGCAACTGCGCCGCCAGCATCTCGAACGCGTTCTTCGACGTGGGCGAGTTGAACACCGCCATCGCCTTCGCCGCCGTGTCGACCAGGTACGTGCCGAGCGACTGCGGCAGCAGCGCACCCGTGATAGCCGGATTGTTCTTCCAGTAGCCGATCGGCTGCGGCGCCGCTGTCGTCAGCGCGTTCACGGTGTACGACAGTCGGATCGAGTCCGAATTTCCGGCGTTGTCGGTGGCGGTAGCAGTCAGCGCGTGGATGCCCAGCGACGTGGCGTAACCGGTCACTACGCAACTGGCGACGCCCGACGTCGGGTCTGTCGCCGTGCAGGTGTTATTCGGGGGAACGCTTCCAAAGACGAATGTATTCCCGTCGTGGATGCCACCCACGAACGCAATGGCTGTCGGTTTCGTCTTGTCGATCTTCACTCCGGCCGACTTGTCGGATTCAACGTTGCCCGCCTGATCGGACGAACGATACGTAATGGCATGCACGCCATCGGTCGTCAGCTGGAACGAGCCGGCGTAGGTGATCGTCGCGCCGCCGTCGATTTCATATGTGGATGACGCGACGCCCGATTCCGTGTCGGACGCCGACAGCGCGACCGCTACGTCCTGCCTGTACCAGGAGTTGGTTCCATCCGGCGCATTAGGAACGAAGCTGATCGTCGTTGTCGGCGGCGTCGTCTCCGTGCCGAGAACCTCCTGCTCGAGCGCGGCGTACACCTCCGGCGAGAGCGGCTCGGACCCGACGATGCCGTCGATCGTGAAGCGGACGATGATCGGCGCCTGAAAGCTGGTTGCCACTCCCGAATGCCATGGTGTGACGTCGATTCTTCCGTGGTTCAAGTAGATCTCTTGAACGGTCTGCGTCGAATCGGCCTTGCCGATGAATTCCGTGCCGCGTATCCCGATGGTTCCTGTAGGCATGTCGATCTGAAGGTCCGGATCGGGTTTGTTCGCGATCAAGCCGGAGACGTATCGAAATATCTGTCCAAACACGTTGGTTTTCGAAACCGCATCGTCCTGATTCGGGTCGAACACATAGTTGTCGATTGTGATTTTTGTGTTGTTCCCGAGGGTGAAATCTGTGTTGTCGATGAAATTGAGACAGACGCGACTCTGAGTACCCGTCTCGATGAGGTCGCCCATGTGCACGAACGAGCCCACCGCCAGAGGCTGCACCGTGCCGCCCGGGGGTTTGATCGTGGCGGTGCCGGTTAAGCACGTAACGGTGGCGACGGCCTGAGAATCGCTTATACGAAGGTTCATGCTGATGCTGGCGGAGAAGTTCTCCGCGGCACCGGTCGTGCGCGACCCAGTGACTCCACTGATTGCGGCAATCAGGAAATAGGCGCCAGCGGGAAGCGTAACGGGGGGCATGTGCACCGCACCTGTCGTAAATCCTGGGTTGCCCCCGGAATTGACGTCCATAGAGGATCCGCTGACGATCGCGCCCCCCGCAGCACCTGCGCGGAGTGAGAACTGCGCGGCAAAGCTGCCCCCGGACGAGTGCGCGAAACTCACCGAGCCGTGCATCTCGACGGTCATGGGTCGATCGAGCGTAAAGGAGTAGTAGGTCCCGCCCTGGCCCGCGTGCGCATTGAGCGCGTCCCGCGCGCTCGGCGTCGAGCTCCCGGATACCACCGCCGTGAACGCCATTCCAGCATTCGAGGCGTGAGCGATGGTCGTCGCCGATGTGGCCGTGGCAGAGCCGGCGTCCTGGGTACTATTGGGCGGGGCCCACGGCGGCCCGGAAACGGTGATGGACGTCTCCGGAGTGTTGTCGCCTGCGATCGCAAAATGCGTGCAGCAATTGAGAATGTCTACGGAGTGCGCGATCTGATGCGCCGGTCCGCCGACCTCGAAGGAAACTGCCTGGCCGAAGCTGAGAGCCGGCGTGACGATCGCAAGAATTGTCAGGATAAGGGTTCCGAACCGTCGCATCATGGGTCCACGCTCCATACCTGACATTGCGAAAGAACCGTCCCTTACCCGTCATTGGCCATCCCGGGGAGTGAATCCCCGACTCCCATGCCTTAGGATTGTGGCGGATGCTGCGGCGGACGCTCGAACCCTCTCCCCCCGTGCGGGCCGCGGTATTGACAGCAGTTTTTCTGGTCTCGGGCGCGATGCTCGCGTACCAGGTCCTGCAGGTTGTTGCCCTCGGCCTGCAGCTCTTTCCCGAGGCGGCGTTCCTGGTGGTGTCGCTCTCGATGCTGGGACTGGGCTGCGGGGGATCGCTTGCGACCGTGCTGACGCGTCGGCGCGCGCCCGCGGATCTCGGCGGGCCGCTGCTCTGGTCCGCGCTCGGCTTCCCCGTCGCCATGCTGGGCGGGATGATCCTCACAAGCCGGACGCACGCATTGCTGCCGCTCATCCTCATGAGCGCGTTCCCCTACGTCTTCGCCGGGCTCTTCTTGTCGCTGCTGTTCGCGATGTGGCGGGAGCGCGCGACCGAGATCTACTTCGCTGACTTGCTTGGCGCGGGCATCGGCTGCGCTGCCATCGTCGGGTTGCTCGACGGCCTGGCGGACGCGGGCGCCGTGACGATCGCGCTCGCCGTCGCGGCGGCGCTGGCCGCGGTGCTCGTGACCGCTGCGCTCGCGCCGCGGCGTCTCGTACTGGCAGCGGGACTCATCGGGGTCGCGTCGTTGGCGGCGTTCGGCCTGGGCCGCGGGTTCTTCGAGTTCGGCCCTGGGCCCGAGAAGTTCTACGGGCAGCTGCTGGCCAAGGGGGACCGCGGCGGCCGGGTGGCTCGCCAGGCCTGGAACTTCCTCGGCCGCGTCGACGCGTTCGACGCCGGTCCGGCGATCGGCGAGTTCGAGTTCGCGCGCAAGGCCGTCGATCTCATGCAGGCCGGCTCCGCGTTCCGCCTGCTCTTCATCAACGGCTACAACTGGACCTTCAGCGTCGACCTCCGCGGTCACGCCAAGGACGTGGGTCCGATCTTCGATCGCTGGGTGCAGCGCGTGCCGTACCTGTTCACGAAGGCGCCCGAGGTGTTGAACCTGGGAAGCGGCGGTGGAGCGGATGTCTACCTGGCGGTTCAGAACGGCGCCCGCAGCGCCACCGCCGTCGACATCAACGGGCTCATGATCGAGGCGGCGACCGATTGGTACCGCGACGACTGGGACGGTCTGTGGCACCGGCCGGACGTGGCGGTGCACGAGATCGATGCGCGCACATTCGTCAACACGACCGAGCGCCGCTTCGACGTGGTGACGCTGAACGCCGTCGATACGGCAGCGACCCAGTCGTCGCTCCTTTCGACGAATTTCCTCTACACGACCGAGGCGTTCCAACGCTACTTCGACGTGCTCCGCCCGGGCGGCGTCATCTTTCTGACCCGGCCGCCCGCACAGCTCCTGCGCGCCGTCACCGCCGCGGTCGCCGCGCTCCGACAGCGCGGTGTCACCGACGTCGGCCGGCACGTCGTCGTCCTCGAGGCCAGCGAGTTGCTCTCGGCGGCGATCTACCTCGACCCGCTGACGCCGGCGCAGGTCGCGACGTTCGCGGAACAGGTGCGAGGAGGTGCGCTCGACGCCACGCTCGAATACGCCCCCGGCCTCGAGCTCAAGTCGAATCTCGCGAGCGACTACTTCGCTGCGCTTCGCATGGGGCAGCTCACCGATTTCGAACGGCGCCATAACGTGCGCACGGATCCGTCGACCGACGACGAGCCCTACTTCTACCAGGTCGAGCCGTCGTTCTTCGGCTCAGTGGCCTCGCAGGTGCTCGCGCTTCTGCTCGTCCTGCTGGTGGGTATCGGCATCCTGCTCGTCGTGGTGCCGCTGCTCCGCGTCAAGCTGCCCGACAAGAACCGTCTCCTCGCCGGCCACCTTACCTACTTCGGCTGTCTGGGGCTTGGGTTCATGCTGGTGGAGATTGCGGTCATGCAGCAGCTCTCGCTCGTACTGGGCCATCCGGCGTACTCGGTGAGCGTTACGCTCGCCGGCATGCTGGTCGCGTGCGGGGTCGGAAGCCTGGTCGCGGGCGTCGCGGCGCGCCGCGCGCCGGCGGCCGTACGCGCCGGCGCGCTCACGGCGTCGGCGGTTGCGATTGCGCTCTATGCCGTGGTCTTGCCGCAGGTCGCGCGCGTTGCCCCCGCCAGTCTCGTCGGCCGCGTCGTGCTCTGCCTCGTCGTGCTCGCGGCGGGAAGCTTCTGGATGGGCATGCCGTTTCCCCTCAAGGTGCGAAGCCTCGAGGGCGCTGACGGCATACTCGTGCCGTGGGCCTGGGTCGTGAACGGGCTCGCGTCGGTCGCGGGGTCGGTACTCGCAATCGGAATGACGATGATGCTCGGCTTCCGCGGCGTGCTGCTGGTCGCGGCTGCGCTGTATCTCCTCGCGCTCGCGGCCGATCGGCTCACGGCGACCGCGCCGGGCTCGGCTTCACCGGCTCCCGCGTCGGGTGGACGATAGCGCGAGGTTCAGTTGCGCTGATGCCCAGTCCGCCTCGCATCGCACCCGGGCGCAGTCGAGGCACGAGCCCGGCTAAAGCCGGACTCTACGAACACCATGACAGAAGGCTCAAAAACTCCTTGCATGCCCTCTGGCGGGCGCCTAAGGTACTGCGCGTTGGAGGCCTGATGGCTGCGCAGTGGCGCACGGGTATTGCCGGCGTCGCGCTGATGGCGACCTCGGTCGGCTTATGGGCAGCGGCATCACCGCCGCAGGCGCCAGCGCGCGAATCCGAATCGCAGACCGCCCGGCCGCCCGTCCGCGCGGCGCTGGATCGTTACTGCGTCGGCTGTCACAACAGCAGGGCCAAAGCGGGCGGCCTGGCGCTCGACGCGCTCGATGCCGCGGACGTGGCAGGCGACGCGGTTGCCTGGGAGAAGGTCGTCCGCAAGCTTCGCGGCCGCATGATGCCTCCGGCCGGTGTGCCGCGGCCCGACGAGGCCACCTACGACGCGATCGTCTCCGATCTCGAGTCCTCGCTCGATCGCGCGGCTGCTGCCCGTCCAAACCCGGGGCGCACTGACACGTTTCACCGCCTGAACCGCACCGAGTATCACAACGCGATTCGCGACATCCTCGCACTCGACGTGGACGTCTCAGCGCTGCTGCCGAAGGACGATGCGAGTCATGGGTTCGACAACGTCAGTAACGGTGAGTTGTCGCCAACGCTGATCGAGCGGTATCTCGCGGCGGCGCAGAAAGTCAGTCGGGCGGCGGTCGGATCGCCGCTGTCGTCTCCCGCCAGCCACGTCGTGGTGCTGCCATCGGATCTGACACAGGAGGATCACATCGAAGGGCTGCCGCTGGGCTCACGCGGCGGCGCAGTGGTGAGACACACGTTCCCGCTCGATGGCACGTACGAAATTCAAATTCGTCTGTCGCGCGATCGCAACGAGAACGTCGAAGGGCTCACCGATCCGCAGGAGGTGGAGCTGACGCTCGACGGGACTCGCGTGCAGGTGTTCCCCGTCAAGCCCAACCGCAATCAATCGGGGGCCTATTACGCGGACGAGGCGGTCGATCGTCACCTCAAGGTTCGCATGCCGGTAACGGCAGGACCTCACGAGGTCGGCGTGACGTTCCTGCGGCGGACGTTCGCGCTCGAGGAGACGGACCGCCAGCCGGCACTCGCGCACTTCAACATGGACCGTCATCCGCGCGTGCAGATTGCGCTCTACTCTGTCTCCATCACCGGACCGTTCGAGGCGAGTGCCGCCACGGATACGCCGAGTCGACGACGAATTTTTGTCTGCACACCCGCGACGGTTGCCGCCGAGGACGGATGCGCCAAGCGAATCGTCTCGACGCTCGCGCGACGGGCATTCCGGAGAGCCGTGACCGACGCGGATCTCGAAGCGCCGCTGCGCTTCTACAAGGAGGCGCGCGCGGAGGGAGGGTTCGAGGCTGGCATCGAAATGGCCGTCCGCGCGGTGCTGGCGAGTACCGAGTTCCTGCTTCGAATCGAGCGCGATCCCCGGAACGTTGCCCCGCAGACACCTTATCGCGTGAGCGACGTCGAGCTCGCCTCGCGGCTGTCGTTCTTCCTGTGGAGCAGCGTTCCAGACGAGGAGCTGTTGAATCTGGCGATCGGCGACCGGCTGCATCAACCGTCGATACTCGATCGGCAGGTGAAGCGGATGCTGGCGGATCCGCGAGCCGAGGCGCTCGTCACGAATTTCGCCGGGCAATGGCTGTATCTCCGAAACCTGGCCGCGGCGAGTCCGGATGCTCGCCAGTTCCCGGACTTCGACGACAACCTTCGCCAGGCGTTCCAGCGTGAGACCGAGCTATTCTTCGGCAGCATCGTGAAGGAGGATCGCAATGTGCTCGACCTCCTCCGCGCAGACTACACGTTCGTGAACGAGCGCCTGGCACGGCATTACGGCATCGCCAATGTGTACGGGAGCCGGTTCCGTCGTGTCGCACTCGGCGCCGACAGCGAGCGTGGCGGCATCCTGGGTCATGGAAGCGTGTTGACGGTGACGTCGTATGCAAACCGCACGTCCCCTGTGCTCCGCGGCAAATGGATCCTCGAGAACATCGTCGGGACTCCACCTCCCCCGCCGCTGCCGAACGTGCCTCCGCTGAAGGAGACGGACGCCGCGGGACGGGTGTTGTCGATGCGTGAGCGCATGGTGCAGCACCGGGCGAATCCTGCATGCGCCAGCTGTCATCAGCTGATGGATCCTGCCGGGCTGTCGATGGAGAACTTCGACGCCATCGGACGTTGGCGAATCCGCACTGAGGCGGGGACGCCGGTGGATGCGTCGGGCGGGCTTCCCGATGGTTCGAAGTTCAGCGGTGTGAGCGGGCTCAGGTCCGCGTTGCTGCGCCGACCGGAACTCTTCGTCGGCACGCTGACCGAGAAGCTCATGACGTATGGGTTGGGGCGTGGGGTCGAGCCGTACGATGCGCCGACGATCCGGACGATCGTTCGCAATGCGCAGTCGCAGAACTATCGATTCTCGTCGCTCGTTCTCGGGATCGTGGGGAGCGATGCGTTTCAGATGAGGGTATCGCCATGATCGTCGGGAAGAACGCGCTGCCTCGTCGCACGATTCTGCGTGGCATGGGCACCGCCCTTGCCCTGCCGCTGCTCGACGCGATGGTGCCGGTGCTCTCGGCGCGCGCGCAGACCGTCGCGGCGAGCGTGAGGCGCCTCGGGTACGTCTACATTCCGATGGGCATGAACGCGGCCGCGTGGGTACCCGCGACCGAAGGACGCCTCACCGAGCTGTCGCCATCGCTGCTGTCACTCACGCCGGTGCTCTCGGCGCGCGCGCAGACCGTCGCAGCGAGCGTGAGGCGCCTCGGGTACGTCTACATTCCGATGGGCATGAACGCGGCCGCGTGGGTACCCGCGACCGAAGGACGCCTCACCGAGCTGTCGCCATCGCTGCTGTCACTCACGCCGCTGCTCGATCACGTCACCGTGGTGAGCAATCTCGAGCTGCGCAACGCTTATACGACCGGCAACCACGCGTCGTCCAACTGCGCCTTCCTGAGCTGCACGCGTGCCAAGCGGACGGAAGGCAGCGACTACGAGCTGGGCACGACGGTCGATCAGATCGCCGCTCGCGCGATCGGCCGCGACACGCCGATTCCGTCCCTCGAGATCGGCACGGACCTCATCGCGCAGGTCGGCAACTGCGACAACGGTTATGCCTGCGCGTATCAGAACAACCTGTCGTGGTCGTCGCCGACGACACCGCTGCCGACGGAAGCCGATCCGCGCGTGGTGTTCGAGCGACTGTTCGGTGATGGCGGAAGCCCCGAGCGGCGGAAAGCGGAGTTGAAGAAGAGCGGCAGCATCCTCGACTGGATGACTTCCGATATGGCGCGGCTGCGCCGCGAGCTCGGTGCTGGCGACCGCGTGAGGGTCGATCAGTACATCGACTCAGTTCGTGAGGTCGAGCGGCGGATTCAGCGCGCCGAACGCAGCGATGCCTCGGCGCTGCCGGACCTCGATCGTCCCGCGAGCGTTCCGGCAGTGTGGGAAGACCACGTCAAACTGATGTTCGATCTGCAGGTGCTGGCGCTGCAGGCGGATACGACGCGCGTGATCACGTTCCAGCTGGCGCGCGAGACGAGCACCCGGACCTATCCGCACATTGGTGTCCCCGAACCTCATCACCCGGTGTCGCACCACACCAACGATCCGGAGAAGCTCGTCAAGCTGGCGAAGATCAACGCGTATCACGTGTCGCTGTTCGCGTCGTTCGTCGAAAAGCTGGCGGCGACACCGGACGGCGACGGTTCGCTGCTCGATCACACGCTGTACCTACTTGGCAGCGGCATGGGCAATCCCGACATCCACAACCACACGAACCTCCCCATCATCGTGGCCGGAGGTCGAGGAGCCGGCCGCGCCGGTGGACGGCACATCCGATTCGCGGAGCCAACGCCGCTCGCGAACCTGCATCTGGCGCTGCTGGACAAGGTCGGTGTGCATCTCGATCAGTTCGTCGACAGCACGGGCCGAGTATCAGATTTGGAGCCGTTGAGCGTATGAAGGTCCGGCTCAAGCCGGCGACGATCCTCGCTGTGCTGCTGTCGGTGGGCTCGGGGGTAGCCCGTGCACAGACACCGCTCATCGACGCGGTGAAAGCCGGCAATGCTGCCGCCGTTCGCACGGCCCTGGCCAAACGGCCCGACGTCAACGCGACTCAACCCGATGGCACGACGGCACTCCATTGGGCCGTCAACGGCGACGCGCCCGACATCGTTCAGATGCTGGTCCGCGCGGGGGCGAATGTGAAAGCGCGCAACCGCTACGGCGCGACGCCGCTGTGGCTGGCGTCGCTGAACGGAAATGCCACGACGATGGCGATGCTGCTCGAGGCTGGTGCGGACGCGAACACCACGTCCACCGACGGCGAAACCGTTCTCATGGTGGCGGCGCGGACCGGAAAAGTCGAAGCCGTGCAAGCGCTGCTCGCCCGTGGCGGCGACGCGAACGCCAAGGAGGGCTGGCGCGGACAAACCGCATTGATGTGGGCCGCCGCGGAAGGACACGCCGCGGTCATTGGGACACTCGTCTCAAAAGGCGCGGACGTGCACGCGCGATCGAGCGCCGGGTTCACCGCACTGCTGTTCGCGGCGCGTGCGGGGCGGATTGCTGCCGTCGAAGCGCTGTTGAAGGCGGGCGCCGACATGAACGAGTCGCTGCCCGTGCGAAGCCGGCGGCCGGCGCAAGCAGCCGGTCAGACACCGGCACCGCCACCGCCGCCCGAGATCGGCCTCAACGCATTCCTGCTGGCGTCGGCCAACGCGCACTACGAACTGGCGGCATGGCTGCTCGATCGCGGCGCCGATCCCAACGCTGCGCCGCAAGGCTACACGGCGCTCCACCAGGTGTCCTGGGTACGGAAGGCGGGCATCGCGGGGAGCAACAACCCTGCGCCAGAAGGCTCGGGCAACATGGACAGCCTGACGTTCGTGAGAAAGCTGGTGTCCAAGGGAGCCTCGCTCGACGCGCGTGTGACCAAACGCCCCAGTATGGGCGTCACGACGCTCAACTCGATCGGGGCGACTCCGTTTCTGCTAGCCGCACGAACTGCCGACGCGCCGCTGATGAAGCTCCTCGCCGAACTCGGCGCGGATCCGCGGCTCACCAACGAGGACAACTCGACGCCGCTGATGGTCGCCGCCGGACTCGGCACCAACGCCCCCGGCGAGGATCCGGGCACCGAGCCCGAAGTGCTCGAGGCCGTCAAAGTGGCGCTCGATCTCGGCAACGACATCAACGCCGTCGACAAGAACGGCGAGACCGCGATGCACGGCGCCGCCTACAAGCACGTGCCGATGGTCGTCCGCTTCCTCGTCGAGAGCGGCGCGCGGATCAGCGTGTGGAATACGCCCAACAAGCGCGGGTGGACGCCGCTCACGATCGCCGAAGGCGTCCAGCGCGGCATGAACATCGTCAGCTCGCCGCCAACCGCGGAGGCCATCCGCCAGGTCATGGCATCCAGCCAGCCAAAGTGAGTCACCGTCCACGGATTTGCGACATGACGATCGGATCCGTGATGCGGCGATCGTCGGCGAGGAGCAGCGCCTTGCTGATGATGATCGAGAGAGTCGTGTCGCCTTCGAACGGAAGGAAGACGCGGCCGAGCGGCTTAACGCCGATGCCCTGGCCTGGGACGACGCACAGATAGTGATTGTCGGGTTCCATCAGGATGTTGCCGCTACCCAGGTGAATCTTGTATGTGCGCAAGTCCCCCTTGACGATCAGGAAACGATCGACGAATGAGCAGCGGTCGGCGATTTTGAGACGCGGAATGATCCCCTCGAGCACGGCCTTGCGGGTGATCGCGCTGGGAAACAAATCGCCAAACGCGAACCTGTCCCAGCTCTCCCGGTAGCGTCCAAACAAGCCGTTGTCCGTCCACGTCGGATCGTTGCCCACGCTGGCAACGCCGACGAAGAGATCCACGTCGCGCATCACCTCGGAGAACGCGAGCGGCGGAACATCGGCGAGCGCAATCGGTGCAGCATCACCGGTGCGATAGAAGCGCACCTGATCTGTAGAGAGGTACACATAAACGCCCCGGTGCGTGCTGTCACGGCTTTCGAGCAGATTCCCCCCGTCGGTGATGCCCTCCACCCAGAACTCCGCGCGAAGATCCCACTGCGGCAGGTCGATCGTCGGAGTATTGGCTGAATCCCAGTGGCCTTGCAGCGTGTACCGCCAGCCGCGTTGATGACAGAGCATCGCGAACTGGTGCTGCTTGACCAAATGGGCGGCGAAGCGATTGGAGTAGGTGCCGGTGGTGCGCTCGGCCTCGGTCAGCAAATAGATTTCGCGGTACGCCTGCTTGAACGGCTGGCTCACTTCGTGCGCCTCGAGCCAGTCGCGCCACGCCTTCACCTCGGCGACGTCGCCGAATAGCGGATGCCACAGCCACACACGCGTGTCGTCTCGAAGCCAGTCCACGTCGGCCTGCCGCTCGGTCACGAACCGGTTTTCGTGCCACATCCCGCTGCCGCGCCGCGATCCGTCCGTGAAGCGCCAAATGAGACGCCGGGCCACGACGCCGACGAGGTGGTGATTGAGAAACCTGCTGCGAAACTCCGCGATCGACCAGCTCTTGTGCTGCAGCAGCAATTGCTCGAGTCGGTCGCGCTGCGCCGGCAGCAGCTGCCGGATTTCCTTCTCGGCCTGTTTGAGAGATCGAAGCTCGTCCCCGAACCTCTCCTTTACTAAAGCGGGAACCCCTGCCTGTTTCGCGCCATCCGCCCTGATCCAAGCCGTCTCAGTGGTCAGCTGATCGGTGGCCCGGAGGTGCGCGGTGAAGTCGCCAATCTGGACGTGCAGTTCGCCCACTCCGGTCAGGCCGCACGTCGGAACGGCAACCTCCTCGAGGTCCGCCACCGACATTCCCGTCTGTTCGGCGGCCGCGCCGAAGGCTTTGGCGACTTGCGTCTTGATTGAGGCATGCCGGGCGCGCGTCTTGAGTCGGCTCAACTGCGCGATGGCCGCTTCGCTCGAGCTGTGCGACAGCGCCCAAAGGCACGCGTTGCCGATCTTCGGTGCGCGAGGGCCGATGCCGGGAAGCTTCTTGAAGCACGCGTCGGCCGCAGTGCCGATGGCCGACGGCAACGCGTCGTTCTCGAGGAGGCCGCCGCACCACACGAGGCCCCGCAGGAGATCGCTGTGCGTTTCGTGAATCTGTGTCGGGTCCGGCGTGAACCCAAGCGCGTTGACATGGTCGTGGGCCGGCCTGCCCGGCTTGCCGATTTCTCCGAGCACCGAGATGACGATGTACGACACGGACTCGGCACCCATCGCCTGGACCATCGTGCGCGCCTCGGTGATCCATTTCGCGGACGGCTTCGAGGCGCGCGCCAGCATG
>Ga0207428_10004017_pt1 | contig 14117 bp, 14 predicted proteins | sample RhiMethybrSRZTD1_FD_187600 | JGI IMG/M metagenome (GOLD analysis project Ga0207428, IMG submission 187600) | Populus rhizosphere microbial communities from Tennessee, USA - Rhizosphere MetaG P. TD hybrid SRZTD1 (SPAdes) (version 3) | ecosystem: Host-associated > Plants > Roots > Rhizosphere >... | reverse complement strand
GGCTACCTCGCGCCGCTGCTCGAGGAAGGCGGCAGCGCGGCCCTCACGACGCTGCCCGACGACAGCGCGCGCCGATACTTCCGCGGCTGTAGCTCGGCCGACCTGGTGACCACCCACGCGGCGCTGGCCCACGCGCTGGCCGCCGGCGCGCCGCTCAGCCGCAAGCGCCGCCACCGGGAGGCGCTCGAGCACTACCGGCTGGCCGCCGCCGACCTCATCCTGCGCGTCCCGCGCTGCGGCGGGCCGCGCTACACTCTCCTCGTCGCCACCGCGCGCGCCGAGCGGCAGCCGAGCGACGAGAAGGCGGCCGACGTGATGCGCCAATCGATGACGTCGATCGCCAGATGGATGGCGTCCGCGCTCCGCTGACCATGCGCCGCTCCCTCGTCATGCTCGCGCTCCTGGTCGCCGCCGCGCTCGGCGGGCCGGGTGACGCCCGCGCGGCCGACGAGCCGCCCGGGCGCGCCATGGTGGTCGGCACCAAGCCGTCGCCGCCGTTCGTGGTCAAGCAGCCCGACGGCACCTGGGGCGGGCTGGCGATCGAGCTGTGGAAGCTGGTGGCGGCCGACATGGGCGTGCGGGTCAGCCTGCGCCCCTTCGAGCAGGTGCAGGCGCTGCTCGACGCGGTCGAGCGCGGCGAGGTCGACGTGGCGGTCGGCGCCATCACGGTGACGCCGGAGCGCGAACGCACCGTCGACTTCACGGTGCCGATCTACTCGACCGGCCTCGGCATCGCCGCGCGGTCGCCCACCACCCGGCTCGGCCCGATCGTCCGGCGCGTCCTCGGCTGGCAGCTGGCCGCCGCCCTCGGCGTCCTGGTCGCGCTGGCCGCCGGGCTCGCCCTCCTGGTCCGCAACCGCGAGCAGCTCCGCTGGGTGGCGGCCGGGCTGTGGCTGGCTGCCGCGCTGGTCGTGGTCAGCGGCTTCGCCAGCTGGGCGGCGGCCGCCGCCGCGCGCGACGAGATCGCCGCCAGCCTGCGCGGCCCCGACGACCTGCCGCACGTCCGGGTCACCACCGTGCCCGGCTCGACCAGCGCCGCCTACCTCAAGAGCCGCCGCATCCCCTTCCAGCCGGTCGCCACCGCGCAGGACGGGCTGCGCGCGGTCGCCGAGCGCAAGGCCGACGCCATCGTCTACGACGCGCCCATCCTGGCCCACCTCCTGCGCACCGGTCAGGCGAAGGGCGCCGCCCTCCTGCCCGGCGTCTTCGAGCGGCAGGACTACGCCTTCGCGGTCGGCACCGACAGCCCGCTGCGCGCCGAGCTCGACCGCCACCTGACCGCCCGCCTGGCGGGCGACACCTGGCGCCAGCTCCTGACCCGCTACCTCGGCGAGCCCTGACCCGGCGGGCGCGTCAGCCGAAGACGGCGGCGGCCAGCGGTGCCGGCCAGCGGTCGGGCTCGAGACCGTGCTGGGTGAAGACGGCCAGGGCGAGGCGCTCGACGCCGAGCGCGACGCAGCCGGTGAAGACCGGCGCGCCGTCCGGCAGCGAGAGGTGGAAGGTCTGACCGAAGAAGCCCTCGTGCAGGTTGGCCGAGCCGCACGAGATGGTCCGCGCCCGGCCGCCGGGTCCCGGCTCGACCGCGAAGCGCAGCTCGTACTTGAGTCCGCCCTGCGACTGCCAGAAGGTCTTGGTGGCGTAGACCGGGGCGAAGAAGGGATCGTTGGCGGTCTCGACCGTGCACTCGAGGTCCCACTCCTCGACCAGCCCGATGAAGGCGTCCATCCCCTTCTGCCGCATCTCCGCCACCCACCCCTCGCCGCCGACCAGCACCATCTCGCGCATGGTGAACTCCCACAGGCGGTCGAGCCCGACCATGTTGGTCGACTCGTAGCGGGCGCAGCGGCCCGAGGCGGTGAAGACCTGGCCGGGGGCGCTGACCGTCTTGCCCTCGAGCGACTGATAGACGTGGTAGCAGGTCGCCGGCGTCACGCAGGCCGCCGCATCGACGATGGCGTCGCGGTCGGGAATCACCACCCGGTCCGACTCGGCGTTGGCGTCGCGGATCTCCTTCAGCTTCCTGTAGTCCTCGACGAAGTGCGAGACCAGCGAGACCAGGTGCGGGAAGGCGCCGAAGTAACCGCAGCGGCGCAGGACGTCGGTCGGAATGAAGGTCGGGTAGCGGTGCTCGACGGCGCCGAACTCGCTCATCGCCATGCGGCGAAAGCGCTGATCGAGCGCCTCGACCAGCTTCATCGCCGGCCCGGCCAGGCCGACCTGCCCGTCGCCCAGCTGGAACGCCCAGCCGCGCCGCACCAGCTCGTCGAACACGCCCGAGCCCAGCGGGGCCTGGTCGCGCGTTCGGGACAGCTGGCGGTAGACCTTGCCGGCCACGGCGCGGAAGCGCTTGACGAAGTCGTCGACGTAGCGCTCGACCTGCGGCCGCAGCAGCGTCTCATCGGCGCCGGCCTCACACTCGACGGCGACCTCGGTGCGATCGTCCGACACCCGCACGCGCACCACCTCGGGCGCGGCGTAGGGACCCTGGTCCTCGACCGCCGCCGCCAGCTCGTCTCCGATCGCCTTGGCCAGCTTGATGGTGAAGCTCACCGGAGAGCTCCGATCAGGTCGGCCAGCGAGCTCAAGGTGCGCGCGTCGCCGAAGGCCTGGTCGGGAATGGTCACGTTGAATTCCTCCTCCAGCGAGAGGAGCAGATCGAGCGCCGCGGTCGACTTGACGCCGATGTCCCGGTAGAGGTCTTTGTCGTTCGCGATCGCGGCCGGGTCCTTCACCTTGGCCACGCGGGCCACCACCACGGCGATGCGGCTGGACATCTCTTCTTGCGTCATCGGTCGACCACCCGGCGATACAGCTCGACGTAGTCCGCGACCATTCGGCGTGAGGAGTATCGACCCAGCGCGCGTTCGCGGCCCGTCTCTCCACATTTTCTGGCCAGCTGGCGGTCGGCGTCAAGCGCGCACAGTCGAGCGCGCAGCGCTTCCTCGTCGCCGTAATCGACCAGGAAGCCGGTCTCGCCCTCCGCCACCACCTGCGGGACGCCGCCGACCGCGGTCGCGACGATGGGCAGCCCGGCCGCCATCGCCTCCGGAATGACCAGCGGGAGACCCTCGCTCACCGAGGTGAGCGCGAAGGCGTCGAGCGCGGCGAGAACCCTCGGAACGTCGCGCCGGTTGCCGGTCAGGTGAACGCAGTCCTTGCGCGCCAGCGCGCCTGCCTGCGCCGCAAGATGATCCCGCTCTGGCCCATCCCCGGTGATGACGAGGTGGAGCTGGTCGCCGAGGACCGGCGCCAGCGAGCGGATGAGATAGGCGTGGCCCTTCTCGGTGAAGAGCCGCCCCACCGTGCCGACCGCGAAGGCGCTGGCCGGGATGCCGAGCTCGGCGCGCACCGCGCCGCGCCCCTCGGGATCCGGCCCGAAGCGATCGAGGTCGATGCCGTTGGGCACCACGTGCAGGCGGTCGGGCCGGCACTCGCGCCGCTCGCGCGCCACCGCCGCGGTCGGCTCCGACACACAGACGAAGGCGCCGACCAGCCGGCCGGCCGCCCGCCGCATCGCCAGCCGCCGCGCGCTGTCCGGGTTGACTCCGTGCTTGGTGTGGACCAGCGCGGCGCCGCTCGCCCGCGCCGCCAGCGCCGAGAAGAGCAGCGGCTGCGGATTGTGGGTGTGCACCACGTCGGCGCGGCGGCGGCGGAACAGCCCGCCGAGCTCGAGCATCAGCTTCACGTCGCGCCCGGCGCGCTTGGGCAGAGTGGCGATCTCGAGTCCGTGGTGCTCGAACTCGGCGGCGAGTGGGCCATCGGGCGGCGGCGCCAGCGACACCGTGAGCACCCGGTGGCCGGCGGCGGCCTGGCCGGTCGCGAGATCGAGCGCCACCCGCTCCTGCCCGCCCATCCCGAACGAGGACAGGACGTGGACGATCGACAGCGGCCTCATCGCTTTACTGGCCGACGCCGCGGAGCATGACGATCGGCGTCCGCGCGATGATGCGCATCTCCATGGCGAAGAAGGCGCTCCACTTCTCGAGCGAGGTCGTGTACGCGAGGTCGTAGAGCAACTTGATCCGCATGTCGTCGGCCAGCGCCCCATCTGCCTCCGGCAGCTGGAAGGGGTTCTGCAGGCTGTGGGCGAGCTTGGCGATCTCGCTGCGGGCGCCGAAGCGACCGGTGTAGCCGAGCGTCACCTGCGCCAGCCCGGTGATGCCCGGCTTGACGTCGCGCATCCGCTCCTCGAAGAACGGGATGGCGAAGGCCAGCTGCTGGAGCAGCTCGGGGCGCTCGGGGCGCGGCCCGACCAGCGACATGGTGCCGCGCAGGACGTCGAACAGCTGGGGCAGCTCGTCGAGCCGGGTCTTGCGCAGGAAGCGCCCCACCCGGGTGATGCGCGGGTCGTCGGCCTCGGCCAGGACCGGCCCGGTGTACCGCTCCGCATCCGGACGCATGGTGCGAAACTTGTGCATGTGGAACTCGTCGAACTGGATCGAGCGGGTGCCGTTGCTGGTGCTCGAGCGAAGGAGCTTGCCGGCCCGCTTCTGGCGGAACAGGATTGGCCCAGGTGAGTCGACGTAGATGGCCGCCGCGATGACGGGCATGAGCGGGGCGAAGAACGCCAGGCCGACGGCGGAACCGACGACATCGATCGCGCGCTTCGTGAGCCGCACGCTCAATCGCATCTCGGGCTCTGCACTGTGCTGGACTCTCGAATCCGACCCTAACACACGGAGTCCAGGTCTGTTACGATGGCCATGGTTGGGTCTGTAACACCGGAATCTCGAGTGGACGAGCGCGGAGTCATTCGCCTCACGCTGCCGGCGGACCTTCGGTTCCGCGACGTGGCGGTTCGCCTGGTCGCCGAGGCCTGCCGGATGATCGTGCGCCCGCGCGCACCGCAGAGCTCGGCGGTGGCCTCGGCCACCACCTCGAGCACCCAGCTCGACCTCAGCGACCGGTTCTCGGCCGAGATGGTCTCGGCGGTGTCCGAGATCTTCAACAACATCGCCATCCACGGCTACGCCGACCGGCCGGCCGGCGACATCGCCATCGAGATGACCGTGGCCCGCGACCATCTCGCCATCGAGATCTGCGATCACGGGGCGGCCTTCGATCTGTCGCAGGTGCCCAAGCCCGAGCTCGACAAGCTCCCGGAAGGCGGTATGGGGATTCACATCGCGAAGGCCTGCGTCGACGAGCTCGCCTACACGCCCGGCCCACCCAACGTCTGGCGCATGACCAAGTACACCAACGGCTCGCAGCGCCAGAAGCGCTCGCGCGCCCAAACCCAGTAACGACTGTGCCCCTCATCCACTCGATCGAAGAATCCGCGGACGGGATCGCTGTCCTCAAGCTCGTCGGGTCGCTCGACGCGATGACCGCGCCCGAGCTCCTGCCGACCATCGACCGGCTGGTCGAGGAGCGGCGCACCCGCATCACCGTCGACCTCGAAGGCCTCGACCTCATCGACAGCTCCGGCGTGGCGGCCATCGTCGCGCTGTACAAGCGCACGCGATCCAACGGCGGGCGGGTGACCGTGACGGGCGCGCGCGATCAGCCGCTCGCCATCTTCAAGCTCCTGCGCATGGACCGGGTCTTCTCCGTGTAGGTGCGGGTCCTCGCGATCACCCGGATCTTTCCGAACGCGGCCGAGCCGCAGTCGGCGCCGTTCAACCGGCTGCAGCTGGCGGCGCTGGGTCGCCGCTGCCGGGTCGAGGTGATCGCGACCCTGCCCTGGTTCCCCGGGGTCGGGTTGGCGTCGCGCTGGTCGGCGGCCGCCCGGCTGGTGCACGTGCCCAGGCAGGAGCAGATCGCCGGTCTGCCGGTGGTGCACCCGCGCGCGCTGTACCTGCCCCGGCTGCACGGAGCGGCGGCCGGACTGTACGTCACCTCGCTCCTGCCCGAGGTGATGGCGCGGCGCGGCCACGTCGACGTCGTGCTCGGCACCTGGGCCTATCCAGACGGCTGCGCCGCGGTCGCGCTGGCTCGACTGCTCGGGGTGCCGGCGGTGGTGAAGCTGCACGGTTCGGACCTGAACGTCATCGCGCGGCAGCGCGGACCGCGCCTGCAGCTGCGGGCGCTCCTGCCGCGGGCGGCGCGGGTGGTGGCGGTGAGCCGGGCGCTGGCCGGCGAGGCGGCGGCGCTCGGCGTGCCGGCGGACCGGATCCGCCTGGTGCGAAACGGAGTCGATGGCGATCGCTTCCGGGTGGGCGACCGGCCGGCGGCGCGCGCGGCGCTCGGGCTGGCGGCGGACCGGCGGCTGGTCCTGTACGTCGGGCACCTCAAGGAGAACAAGGGCGTCCTCGACCTGGCGAGCGCGATGGCGGCGGTAGAGGACGCCGACCTGGCGGTGCTGGGCGGCGGCGAGGCGGCCGGCCGGCTCGAGGCAGCGCTGGCGCCGCTCGGCGAGCGCGCGCGCATGCTCGGCGAGCGCCCGCACGACGAGGTGCCGATCTGGATGGCGGCGGCCGACCTCGTCGTCTTGCCGAGCTGGCACGAAGGGACGCCCAACGTGGTCATCGAGGCGCTCGCCTGCGGCCGCCGCGTGGTCGCGACGCGGGTCGGCGGCACCCCCGACCTCATCACCTCGCCGCTCCTCGGCACCCTCGTCCCGCCGAAGTCCCCCGACGCCCTCGCCGAGGCTCTCAATCGCGCGCTCGCCACCGACTACGACCCGGCGGCCGTCGCCGCCGCCGCGCACGGCTCGAGCTGGGACGACAGCGCCGCCCGCCTGCACGCAGTCCTGGAAGAAGCCCTCCGTGAGTTTTGAACCGCCAAAACCGCCAAAGGCGCCAAACCAGAACTTGTTGGGTTCGCCTCGATCGCGACGGGGCACACCAACCAAAACAACTTTGGCGGGTATGGCGGTTTTGGCGGTTCAAATCTGCTGGGGGTGTGGACACGGGGATTCGGAGGGGCAGCCGGCCGAGCCGTTCTTTCAGGTCCTGGGCGAGTGCAGCAAGATCAAGCGGGGGGAGGTGCCGCCGCGAACGTCGCCCTTTTTCGACGGCAAGCGGGTGAGCCTGCGCGGGGTGCGCGGCGAGAAGCTCGGGGTGCAGGTGGTGCTGTACCGGATGGGCGAGACCAAGGTGTCGCTCTTCATCGACGGAATCACCGTGGTGCCGCACGAGGTCGGCTACCTGGACGTGGCCGAGCCGTCGAGCGGACTCTACGGCCCGTCGAGCGGCACCGGCGCCTATCCCGACATCCTCACCCCGGTGCGCGGCCGGTCGGTGAAGTCGGCCGACGCGGTCTACTTCGACGTCGAGGTGCCGCGCGAGGCGGCGCCCGGCCGGCAGATCGGCTCGCTCCTGGTCGGCCGCCGGCAGATTCCGGTCGAGCTGACCGTGGAGCCGCAGGAGATCGCCATCGATCGCGCCCCGCTGGTCTGGATCTGGTTCAAGTCGTCGGAGCTGGCCGGCGCCCACCGGATGGCCGACGGCGACGGGGCCGAGCAGATCGCGCTCGAGCGCCGCTACATGGATCTCGCCCGCCGGCACGGCGCGCTCCTGGCCACCGACTTCCCGATCGAGCGCCTGCGCCCGCGCATGGGCAGCCTGACCGACGACGTCCGCTACTGGCCGGTCTGGATCGCCAAGCGCGATCCCGAGAAGCTGGCACAGGGCGTCGCCGCCTGGATCGATCTCTTCCGCGGCCGCGCGCAGGTGCCCTTCGGCTTCACCATCGACGAACCGGACGAGAAGGAGCGCGCCGAGGTGCGCCGCCACGGCCTGGCCGCCCGCGCCGCCGGCGGCGGCGACGGCCGCTTCCTCTACGCGGTGACCGACGAGCCGCGCGACGAGTACCGCGGCGCGGTCGACGTCTTCGTGTCGCCGCGCGGCATCCCGCCGCCCTCCGGCTACGGGCCCGGCGTCCACTTCTGGACCTACAACGGCCGTTCACCGTCGGCCGGCAGCATGACCATCGACAAGCCGGGCACCGCGCTCCGGACCTGGGGCTGGATCGCCGAGCGCTATCAGGTCGAGTTGTGGTTCTGCTGGGAAGGGCTCTATTACACTGACCGGTACAACCGGGCCAGCGCGCCGACCGACACCATGCACCAGCCCCTCACCTACGACGAGCGCCGCAAGGGCGGCGAGGAGCGCGGCAACGGCGACGGCCTGCTGGTCTACCCGGGGCCCCTGCCCTCGCTTCGCCTCAAGGCGCTGCGCCGCGGGCTCGAGGACCGGCTGCTTCTCCGGCACCTGTCCTCGTGCGGTGCCGCCGGCGCCGCAGCGGCGGCCGGTATCGCGCGCCGGCAGATCCCCCGCGCCCTGGGCGAGGCCGGCGAGGAACAGTCCTGGCCGGACGACGAGACCAGCTGGGAGCTCGCTCGGCGCGCCGTGCTCGACGCCATCGCAGAGCACTGTGCACCGCAATGAGCGACTGGTTCGACGCCGAGGCGGATCTCCACAGCTGGCGCCGCGAGCTCCTGCGCCTCAAGCGGCGGGCGCGCGCCCGGCTGCCGCTCACCCTGTTCTGCGCGCTGGCGGTGACCGCCGCCGCGGTCTGGTTCGTGTCGCGCAGGAGCCCCCTGGCCGAGTCGCGCATCCTCATCCGCGTCACCGAGAGCCAGCTCCTCCGGCAGGACAGCCCGCTCACCACCGGCGACCTGTCCGCCTACCTCTACGACGCCGCCTTCACCAACCAGAACCTGCTCGCGCTCATCGAGAAGCACGGCCTCTACCCGCTGGCCCGCGCGCGCGGCAACTCTGTCGCGGTCGAGACCATGAAGTGGTACATCGACATCGAGGTCTACCGGAACTACTTCCTCATCGCCCGGGCCTACAACGATCCGGTCCGCTCGGTGCGGGTCGCCGTCAAGTACCAGCACGCCGACCCGGAGGTGTCGCTCCGTGTGGCCAGAGATCTGGCCCAGCTGGTTATCGAGACCGAGGTCGGCCGGCGCTCGGGCCAGAGCGGCGATCTGGCCTCGCTGGCCGGCACCGCGCTCGAGCGCGCCAGCGCGACCCTCGAGCGGCGGCAGCTCGACCTGGCCGACCGGCAACGCGCGCTGGCGGCGGCGAAGAAGAGCGGCGACGACGATCAGGTCGCCGCCCTCAAGGTCGAGATCGCCCGGCTCGGCGGCGACATCAACCGCAGCACCGATGCGGTGCGCAAGGCCCGCGAGTCCAAGCGCCGTGCCGACCTCCAGTTCGCGATGGACCAGCGGGGCGTGGGCCTGCTCTTCCAGATCGTGGACGAGCGGGCACCGCCGCCGCCGCCCGATCCGCGCGAGGTCGCCATCCGGCTGGCCATGCTGTCACTGGTCTGTTTCCTCTTCGTCCTGCCCCTTTGCGCAGTCGGCATCGGCGCCTTCGACCAGCGGCTCCACGACCGGGAGGACGTCCAGCGCCTGGGCCTGCCGGTGGTCGGCCACGTCCCCTCGTTCGCCGGCGACGAGATCGGCTCCATGAAGGCCAGACGGGAGGCGGCGGGGAAACCGAGCAGCCGGGCCGTGAAGGACATGCCATAATCGCCGGATCCGATGGCCGAGAAGCTCACTCCCCGCGAACAGATCGAGCGAATTCTCGACCTTGTGCGCCGCGCAGCCCGCTACGGCTGGCTGGTCGTCGCCATCACGGCGGTCGGCGGCGGGCTGTCGGTTCTCCTCGCGCTCAGCCGGCCCCACCAGTACGAGTCGGAGACCGTCCTCTTCTACCGGGAGCTCATCTCGCAGAGCGTTCTGCAGGGACGCGAGGTGGTCCAGAGCTCGAACACGCTCAGCGCGCGCTTCAAGGAGATGTTGCTGGCTCGTTCGAATCTGATTCAAGTGGTCAAGAAGTTCAAGCTGTTTCCCGACGTGGTCGAGAGCGACGGCGAGGTGGCGGCGGCTGATCTCCTGCGCATGCGGATCTCCTTCCGCGACAAGGGCGCCGGCACATTCCGCATCAGCTACAAGGGGGACAGTCCCTCCGAGGCGCAGAAGGTCACCCAGTTCCTCGGCGAGCGGCTGAAGCAGACCGACAACGAGCTGCGCCGCGAGCAGGCCGAGGTGACCAAGAACTTCCTCGAGAGCGAGAAGAAGGAAGCCGACGACGAGCTCAAGGATCGCGAGCGGGCGCTGGCGCAGTTCCTCACCCAGCACCCGGAGTTCGCCCAGGAGACGCCGGGCGGCTCGGCCTCGGGCGCCGGGATCCGCGCCGCGCAGCAGAAGAAATCGACCGCCGCGTCCGCCAGCGACTCGGGGCTGGGCGCGCTCGAGCGCCAGCGCCGGCGCATCCAGGCTCGCCTGGCCAACCCCGACGCGCCGATCCCGGTGGCCCCGGCGCCGACGCGCACGAGCGAGCCGACCGAGCTCAAGGCGGCCAAGCGCGACATCGAGGAGGCCCAGCGCGAGCTGCAGGAGAAGCTGGGGCAGTTCACCGACAAGCACCCGGATGTGGTCGCGGCGCGCAACCGGCTGGCCAACGCGCAGCAGACGCTGCGCCGGCTGGAGGCGGGGCTGCCGGCGGTGAGCGACGAGCAGGCGGCGCCGCTGCCGGTCGATCGCGCGGCGCTGCAGCGCGAGCTGGCCAAGGTGGAGCGCGAGATCGCCGGCTACCGCTCGCGGCAGCAGGGCGGCGCGGCCGCCAAGTCGCAGGTCGCCGACGACGTGGTCAACCTCGAGACCGAGTGGGCGCGGGTCGAGCGCGTGGTCGAGGAGGCGCGCGAGCGGGTCTCCTCGCTGGAGTCGCGGGTCTTCACCGCCGACATCACCGCCAGCTCCGAGTTCGCCGAGGCGGCGCAGCTGTCGGTCATCGACGAGGCCTACCTGCCGCACACCCCGGCGGGCAAGCCGCGCAAGATGCTGGTCATCGCCGGTGGCCTCCTGTTCGCCGGGCTCGGCGTCGCGCTGGCCCTCGGGCTGGCGCTGATCGACGACCGGATCTACCGGCGCTACGATCTCGAGCGGCTCGGCGTCGCGCGGGTCCTGGTGGTGGTTCCCGGCGACAAGCGGCGGCGAGCCAGCCGCGGGAGGCGACGTGGCTGACACCAAGCGGTTTCCCCCCCAGGGAGGACGGCCACAACCGACCTCCAGCCCGCCGGCGCCGGCGGGCCCGCCCCGGCGCGCGGTCGACGTGGCGGAGCTGGCCGAGATGGCCCGCAAGGACCCGGAGCTGTCGCGCAAGACGGTCATGATCCAGGCGCCCGAGCGCTCCTCGCCGATGGCGGTGGTGCAGCAGCCGCCGCAGATCGACGTGGTCCGCCACGAGCTGCCCGAGGACATGCCGCCGGATCGCCGGCTGGTCCTGGTGCGCGATTCCGACTCGGCGCGCGCCGCCGCCTTCCGGGTGCTGCGCCATCACCTGCTCGAGCGCGATCGGCCCAAGGTGGTGGCGGTCTCGAGCCCGCGCGACCGCGAGGGCAAGACCACGACCGCGGTCAACCTGGCCCTGGCGCTGTCGGAGTGCGGGCGGGCCCGCGTCCTGCTCATCGACGGCAACCTGCGCCGCCCCGAGCTGGCCGGCCTGTTCCGCTTCGTGCCCCCCTGGTGCTTCGCCGAGCAGCTGCAGGTCCACCGCGAGCAGCCCCTCCTGCCCTGGGGCGTGGTCGAGATCCCCAACCTGTACCTCCACGTCGCGGCGATCAACCCGCGGCGCGACCCCGGCCGCCTGCTCGACGCGCCGGCCTTCGCCATCGCGGTCGAGCGCCTGGGGCTCGGGCCGTACGACTACCTGGTCATCGACTGCCCGTCCGTGCTCGGCTCGGCCGACGTCAACCTCATCCAGGACAGCGCCGACGGGGTGGTCCTGGTCACGCGGCGCAAGCAGTCGACCGGGCGCGACCTCAAGCAGGCGGTCGAGCAGCTGACCCCGAGCAAGATCCTCGGCACCGCCCTGCTTGAATAAGCGGCGCCCGGCCGGCGTCACTCGACGCCGGGGGTCGGGGGACTCCTGCGCCCGCGCTAACTTGGTTCCGGGCCGCCCCCGCGCGTAGAATGATTCGGAGGGGGGAGCATGGGCGCGAGCCACACACGTGTGCTTCGTTGGATGACAGCGGCGTTCACCGCTGGACTGATTTTTGGCCCGGCCGGTTTATTGGCCAATGCGCAGCCGGTGGGCGGGCAGCCGCAGCCACAACCGCAGCCGCAGCCGGTGCCGGTGCCACCGGAGCCGGCCCCGCAGCCGGAGCCGGCCCCGCAGCCCGAGCCCGAGCGAGTCCAGCCCATCCCGGGGACCACCGTCCCCGACCCCACGCCGCCCGGCGACGAGCCGGCCGCGCAGGAGGAGGAGGGCGCCAGCGGATGGTTCCGCGTCGACGCCGACTCGCTCGGCACCCAGTTCTGGGCGGGCGTCAGCCACCCGATCGGACCGGTCGCGCTGGCGGCCAACGGCATCATGCTCGGCGCCATCGGCGAGATGGACATCGGAATCGACGTCCGCGCCGGCGGCCTCCGGGTCGTCCCGGTGGTCGGCATGTCGTTCGACTTCGCCAACGAGAACGCCAAGGGCGTCACCGCCCCGCGCATCGTCACCACCTTCGACGCCAGTCCCATCTACTTCGAGTCGTGGCTGCAGCTCACCTTCGACTCGCCCTTCGAGAAGACCGCGGCCGACCTGTTCTACACCCGCGAGTTCGTCCTCTACCGACTGGCCGACTGGATCGCCATCGGCCCTCAGCTCGAGCTCACCTACCAGCTCAACCACGAGAAGGAGGTCGTCAGCCTGCCGATCGGCGGTCACCTGGAGCTCAGGCACGGTGAGGAGAATCGACTCTCCTTCTTCCTCGGCTACGACACCGACGAGCTGCCGAACTCCGACGGCGCCGCCGGGCGCGTCACCTTCATCCACGACTGGTAGCCGCAGCCGGCTCATCGCACCGCATCCAGAAGGTCTCTTCACGCGCGCGGCGCGAGAAGGAGATTGCTGAGGCTGATCGAGCGGACCATGCTCCCGACAAGACCGATCAAGGGAGCTGGAGATGCGCTCATCGATGAACCTGTCTGCCGCGCTGGCGGCCCTGGCCCTGTCTGTCGCCTGTGGCGCATCGCAGGGCACCGCCACCACGGTCGGGACGACGCCGGCGGAGGCGACCACCCCGGTCACGGCGACGACCGAGGAGCCGACCAGCGAGGAGGCGACCGCCGCGGCCCCGGCGCCGGCGCCGCGGATGACCGACGGCCAGATCGGAGAGGTGATCGAGACGGTCGACAAGGCCGAGATCCGGGCCGGCAAGCTGGCCAAGGAGCGGTCGCAGAACCCGGCGGTGAGGAAGCTCGCCGCCGAGATGGTCGAGGACCACAGGACGTCGCACGACGACGCGGGCGCCTACATGCTCCGGGCCACCATCAGGCCGGAGAAGTCCGACCTCAGCCGCTCGCTGGCCGAGAAGTCGGACGCCACCATCGACCACCTCGAGACGCTGAGCGGAGCCGCGTTCGACCGGGCATTCGTCGACAGCCAGGTGGCCATGCACGAGGAGACGATCGACACGGTGGATCGCGTCCTCCTGGGCGACGCCGTGAACGAGTACCTCGAGGCGACCGTGGCGGATCTCCGACCCGTGCAGGCGGCTCACCTGCAGCAGGCGGTCGCGCTGCAGGCCGAGCTCGGCCCACCCTGACAGTCGGTCACCAGGGCTGGCGCAGGATGCGAGCGGGCACGCCCATCGCCAGGGCGCCGGCCGGGACGTCGGAGGTGACCACGCTGCCGGCCGCGACCACCGCGCCGCGCCCGATGGTCACCCCCTTGAGGACGTGCGAGCCGTGGCCGATCCAGACATGCTCCTCGATGGTGAGCGGGTGGATGTCGTCGGCGGTGATCTCCTCGCCGCGCAGCCGCCGCGCCAGGTCGACCGGGTGGCCGTCGCTGTCGGAGATCCAGCAGCGTCCGGCGATGCCGACGTGGTCGCCGATCTGGATGCGGCGGTTCACCACGAACACCACGTTGCTCGAGACCGAGACCCGGTTGCCGAAGATGAGCTCCGGCTCGTCGACGAACCGGCCGCTGCGCACCGAGAAGTAGCCGAACTGGCAATCGTCGCCGACCGTGACGCGGGCGTGGCCGCGCACGTACGGCAGCGCCGAGACCTGCAGGCCCTTGCCGACCCGGTGGAAGCGCGAGCGGACCATCGGCTCGTAGAGGAGCTTGGAGCCGGCGAACTCGCGGGCCGACTCGTAGAGGTCGTGGCCGCGGTAGATGACGCCGAACAGGCGGCGTGCCACCTGTCCGTCCGGCAGGCTGAAG